>Ga0222719_10000053_pt1 | contig 102992 bp, 118 predicted proteins | sample C33_34DmetaG_FD_165039 | JGI IMG/M metagenome (GOLD analysis project Ga0222719, IMG submission 165039) | Estuarine water microbial communities from San Francisco Bay, California, United States - C33_34D | ecosystem: Environmental > Aquatic > Marine > Unclassified | place: USA: California... | reverse complement strand
ATTCTCACGTGTTACTCACCCGTCCGCCACTAGAGTTATAAACTCTCGTACGACTTGCATGTATTAAGCATACCGCCAGCGTTCATCCTGAGCCAGGATCAAACTCTCCATGATATCCAATATTTATTTGAAGTTTTTAAAACCTCTTTTTCAATTTCATTCTTCGCAACAGCTTTCACTGCCACTTGAACTATGTGTATAACATTAGATTTAAATCTTCGAATTGTCAACCCTATTTTCTTTTGATTTTTTTGTGCATATTTTTTTACTTATTATTCTTATGTTTTCCTTATTCATTATTTTTTGTTGGCCTATATTATTTTTATAAATAAATGTAAAAAATAGGAACTCTCGAAAGTGATACAGAAGTCTACGCACAATAAGGAAAAAGTTTTAGTTGTTGATGATGAAGCAAGCATACGTAGAATACTGGATACTAGACTCTCCATGATTGGATATATTGTTATAACTGCGAGCGATGGAGAAGAAGCTTTGTCTTTGTTTGGAGAAGAAGCTCCTAATCTGGTGATATTAGACGTTATGATGCCTAAGCTTGATGGTTATGGGGTTTGTCAAGAAATAAGAAAGACATCGGATGTACCAATAATAATGCTTACAGCTCTTGGCGACGTTGCAGATCGGATTACAGGATTAGAATTAGGAGCCGATGACTACGTTATTAAGCCTTTTTCTCCAAAAGAATTAGAAGCACGAATTAGGTCAGTTTTAAGGCGAACGGAAAAAGTACAATTATCTTCTAATAGTAATTCAGGTATAGTCCAATTTAATTTTTTAAAAATTGACTTTAACAGACGACAAGTCTACAAAGGTGATGAAAGAATAAGGCTAACGGGAATGGAATTTAGTTTACTTGAGTTACTCATTAGTAAATCCGGCCAAGCTTTTTCCAGGGCTGAAATCCTTCAGGAAGTATGGGGATACACGCCAGAAAGACATGTTGATACTAGAGTCGTAGATGTACATATATCACGACTGAGAGCTAAACTTGAGCTTGATCCTTCAAATCCTGATTTAATTCTTACAGCTCGTGGCACGGGCTATCTCTTCCAAAGAATTGTGACTTCACCTTCTTCAATATAATATTTTGTCCAAAAGATAAGCAATTCAAAAATCGGTGTTACTTTTTTTACAATTATATCTATAATGGTAAATAGAAATTGTAAAGGTAAGTAAAATCTCTGTCTATTAAAGTTACATGACAGGTTAGATAATGCTTAATATTTAAAAGCTTTGGAGAATTAATTTATGACCATAGCAATTGGACAAGAAGAAGGACGTGGTTGGTTCGACCTAATGGATGACTGGCTAAAGAGAGATAGATTTGTATTTATCGGTTGGTCAGGTCTTCTATTATTCCCTACTTCATACTTAGCAGTAGGTGGATGGTTTACTGGAACAACATTTGTAACATCATGGTATACTCATGGTCTTGCAAGTTCTTACTTAGAAGGATGTAACTTCTTTACTGCAGCTGTTTCGACTCCTGCAAATAGTATGGGTCACTCTCTACTATTACTTTGGGGACCTGAAGCTCAAGGTGACTTCACTCGTTGGTGTCAAATTGGTGGACTTTGGGCTTTCACAGCTCTACATGGATCTTTTGGTCTAATCGGTTTCTGTCTGAGACAGTTTGAGATCGCAAGACTTGTAGGTATTAGACCTTACAATGCTATTGCATTCTCAGGTCCAATCGCAGTATGGACATCTGTATTCCTACTGTACCCTCTAGGACAAGCTAGTTGGTTCTTTGCACCAAGTTTAGGTGTAGCTGCTATCTTTAGATTCCTACTATTCATCCAAGGTTTCCACAACTTTACGCTTAACCCATTCCACATGATGGGTGTTGCTGGTATTCTTGGAGCTGCTCTACTTTGTGCCATTCATGGTGCAACAGTACAAAACACTATCTTTGAAGATGGTGATGCTGCTAACACATTCAGAGCATTCACACCTACACAGGCTGAAGAGACTTACTCAATGGTTACAGCTAACAGATTCTGGTCACAAATTTTTGGAGTTGCTTTCTCTAACAAGCGTTGGCTTCACTTCTTCATGCTATTTGTTCCACTAGCAGGACTATGGACAAGTGCAATCGGAATTGTTGGTCTTGCACTTAACTTACGTGCATATGACTTCGTTTCACAAGAGCTTAGAGCTGCTGAAGATCCTGAGTTCGAAACATTCTACACTAAGAACATTCTTCTAAATGAAGGTATTCGTTCTTGGATGGCTGCTCAAGATCAGCCACATGAAAACTTTATATTCCCTGAGGAGGTTTTACCACGTGGAAACGCCCTTTAATTCTAATGTAGGTATCGCCGGTAGAGACATTGAATCTACTGGTTTCGCATGGTGGTCAGGTAACTCTAGACTTATCAATGTATCAGGTAAATTACTTGGTGCTCACGTTGCACACGCAGGTCTAATGGTATTCTGGTGTGGTGCTATGACTTTATTTGAGGTAGCTCATTACATCCCAGAAAAGCCTTTATACGAGCAAGGTCTGATCCTTTTACCTCACCTAGCAACTCTAGGTTGGGGCGTTGGTCCAGGTGGTGAAATTATTGATGTTTACCCTTACTTCGTGGTAGGTGTCCTTCACATCATTTCATCTGCAGTTTTAGGTTTTGGTGGTGTATACCACTCACTAATTGGTCCAGACACTCTGGAAGAGTCATTCCCAGCGTTTGGTTACGATTGGAGAGACAAGAACAAGATTACTACAATTCTTGGTATTCACTTAGTTATCCTAGGATTTGGAGCACTATTACTAGTTGTTAAGGCTCTATATGTTGGTGGTCTTTACGATACATGGGCACCAGGTGGTGGTGATGTAAGAATCATCGATAACCCTACTCTAAACCCAGGTGTTATTTTTGGTTATGTACTAAAGTCACCTTGGGGTGGCGACGGATGGATTGTCAGTGTAAACAACATGGAAGATGTTGTTGGTGGACACATCTGGATTGGTTTCACTTGTATCGTAGGTGGATTCTGGCACATTCTAACTAAGCCATTTGCTTGGGCAAGACGTGCTTACGTATGGTCAGGTGAAGCTTACCTTTCATACAGTCTAGTAGCAGTTAGTTTAATGGCTTTCATTGCTAGTCAGTACTCATGGTACAACAACACAGTTTATCCTAGTGAATTCTACGGTCCTACAGGTCCAGAAGCATCTCAATCTCAAGCTTTTACTTTCCTAGTGAGAGACCAACGTTTAGGAGCTAGTGTTGCTTCTGCTCAAGGTCCTACTGGTCTAGGTAAATACTTAATGAGATCACCTAGTGGAGAAATCATCCTTGGTGGTGAGACTCAACGATTCTGGGATTTAAGAGCTCCATGGATTGAGCCACTAAGAGGTCCTAACGGTCTTGATCTAAATAAGATTAAGAACGATATTCAACCTTGGCAAGAAAGAAGAGCTGCAGAGTACATGACTCACGCGCCTCTAGGTTCACTTAACTCAGTAGGTGGAGTAGCAACAGAAATTAACTCTGTTAACTACGTTTCTCCACGTAGTTGGTTAACATGTTCTCACTTCTTCCTAGGTTTCGCTTTCTACATTGGTCACCTTTGGCACGCTGGTAGAGCAAGAGCTGCTGCTGCTGGTTTCGAGAAGGGAATCAACCGTGAAAACGAGCCAGTACTATCACTAAGACCGATCGATTAATCAGTTGGTTTTACTCTAGTGTTAATAAAATAAAACAGGAACGTTTAAGTTTTTAAACGTTCCTGTTTTATTTTATTATGCAAGTACACTCACTTTTCATCGAGTATCATATCTTCAAAGATTATTCATTTATGGTTTTTTATCAAATCTATATTCCTCTTATTTACCTAATTAGTGTATTAATTCTTAATTTTTCCATGAATGTATAATTCTTAAATTTATCTTTTGAAAAAAAACATAGTTATATTTACCTCTGTTTGATTATAAATTGGTATGATTGCACGTGTAGATATCCTTTTAAATTTTAATTTCACAAGTTAGTAGATTATATTATGACCAATTCTCTGACTTTATTGTTTTCTTCTTTTCTTGGTTTTCTTCAAATTTATCTAATATTATTATTGATTAGAGTATCCTTAACTTGGTTCCCAAATGTTAATTGGTACGGCCAGCCGTTTTATTCTTTGAGTCGTCTGACTGATCCTTACCTAAAAATCTTCAGAGGAATAGTGCCACCTTTAATAGGGATTGATATATCTCCCATTCTTGGTTTTGTACTGTTACAATGTATTATGCAGATAGCTAATAATGTAGGTTTAACCGCAGGATAACTTTTTGTTAACCCCGATTAAAATCAAAAAAACTAGTATTTGTACAAAAAGAAAAAAAATAATAAAAAATTTCACTATGTTAAAGTTAAGATTAAAAAAGTGTGGTAGAAAAGGACAAGCTAGTTATCGTATAGTAGCTATGCCGAGTGCCACAAAAAGAGATGGAAGAGCTGTTGAGGAATTAGGGTTTTATAATCCCCACACAAACGAAGCAAATATTAATGTATTAAGAGTTAAAGCACGATTAGCACAGGGCGCGCAACCCACTGCAACAGTGCAAAATTTATTACAAAGGGCTTCAGTAGTTACAAATTAAACAAGTTATATTTTTTGGAGAAGAAAATTGCCTAAATTTACATTAAAAGTGCTATGGCTAGATAATAATGTAGCTTTAGCTGTAGATCAGATTGTTGGAAATGGGACTAGTCCCTTAACGTGTTATTTCTTCTGGCCTCGTAATGATGCTTGGGAGCAAATAAAGGCTGAGCTTGAAGCGAAACCTTGGATTTCAGAAAGAGAGAGAGTGGAGCTTCTTAATAAAGCTACCGAAATTATTAATTACTGGCAGGAACAAGGGAAACAAGATTCATTTGCAGAAGTGCAATCAAAATTTCCAGACTTCATATTCGTTGGTAACAACTAATCTCAAAAACATTAAGGTTACTACTTCACAAGTAATCTTAATGTTATTATTTCTAATATATTTTTTATCCCAATAGTGAAAACAATGTCTAATTATCAAATGACTAAAGAAAGCAATAAAATAAAACTAAGGAGGTTTAATAACTACCTTTTGTACTTTCTTACTTTCAAATTACCATTAACTTCATCATCTTCCAATAGGTCAATAATAAACTACTTTAAAATTCTGATTATCAGAAACCAATCAGCAAAAGATAATACCATTTACTTTGACTCAGATATTGAACTAAGTATTGTCCATAATTTTATAATAAATAAATTATTTAAAGCTTATTTGTAGTCATGGATATTTTAAGAAGGTATAAATTCATTTCTGATCCATTATCGATATTCGCTAAAGCTATACTGGTTTACTTAGTGTTTTCAATCCCTCAACCCAAATTTCAAGATGAATATAAAAGAAAATACTTGGATAAAAACTTGATACAGACTTATAAGCAAAATGATGACTATAAGAAAAGAAGTGGGTTTGAAAAAAAATTACTTTTAGACTTATCTAAGAACCAAGTTTTGAACTTAATAGACACAGATATACCAATTACCATCAGTCTTGATGCAGAGGGAAAAATAATTGGGTATAGGCCTTTTGTTTCAAAGATGCCCACTTATTGGAATTCAGAAATAACAAAAAGACTCCTGATAAAGAATAATTTTTTTTCTTTATCGTACAAAAAAGATCAGGTTATCAGTTTCCGACTTTCATCTTCTTAAACTAATAGCCTGACCTTATTTATCTACTTATCCGTCTTGTTTATCAACAACTATACATTCTGTTGTCAGAATCATGCCTGCTATAGAAGATGCATTTTGAATACCAGATCTTGTAACTTTTGCGGGATCTATGATTCCTACTTCAAACATATCACAGAGTTCTCCATTAGCTGCATCATAACCAATGTCAAAGTCACTATTTTTTATAGTTTCAGTAATTATAGATGAAGATTTACCCGTATTTTCTATGATTCTCCTAATAGGACTCGTCATTGCTTTTTCCACTATTAATGCGCCAACAAGCTCATCTCCTTCTAAGTTATCCTCAGCCCATTCCTGAAGATCCAATGATAAATGAGTTAACGTGCTTCCACCTCCTGGTACTATTCCCTCTTCAACAGCAGCTTTTGTCGCATTAATAGCATCTTCCAATCTTAACTTTCTATCGCGCATCTCTGTCTCAGTTGCAGCTCCAACCTTAATAATTGCTACGCCTCCAGCTAATTTTGCGAGTCTCTCTTGTAACTTTTCTCTCTCGTAAGATGAATCACTAGCTTCTATTTGTCTTCTAATTTGCTCACATCGTGATCTCACTTCTTTCTCATTGCCGTCAGCAATTATTGTTGTATTCTCTTTTGTCACAGTTATTCTCCGAGCCTGTCCTAGCATGTCTAATTGCAATGAGTCTAGACTAAAACCTGCTTCTTCTGATATTAACTGTCCTCCTGTCAAGATTGCTATATCCTCTAACATTGACTTCCTTCTATCGCCAAAACCAGGGGCTCTTACAGCAACAACATTAACAATTCCTCTTAGTTTATTAACTACAAGAGTCGCAAGAGCCTCTTTCTCAAAGTCATCTGCAATAATTAATAAAGGTCTTGATGTTTTTGCTACAAGCTCTAGTATTGGAACTAATTCTTGTTGAACTAACGTAATTTTTTTGTCAGTAACTAGTATATAAGGGTTTTCTTGAAGTACTTCCATTCTGTCTGTGTCAGTAACAAAATACGGTGATACAAAACCTTTCTCAAAGCACATCCCTTCAGTAATCTCTAATTCAGTAACAGTAGATTTCCCTTCTTCTAGTGATATAACACCCTCACGGCCAACTTTATCGATAGCATCTGCAATCATTTGTCCCGTTTCTTGATCGTTACCAGCAGATATTGCAGCGACTTGCGTGATAGACTTTGTGTCTTCGACTGGTCTTGAGTATTCTGCAATTTGTGTCACAACAAACTGCGTTGCTTTATCTATTCCTCGTTTTATCGCTATTGGATTTGCTCCAGCAGCAACATTCTTCATTCCTTGCTTAACCATAGCATGTGCTAAGACTGTAGCAGTTGTTGTTCCATCCCCTGCTACATCATTAGTTTTTGATGCTGCTTGTCTGATTAACGCAACACCGGTATTTTCAATATGGTCTTCCAATTCTATTTCTTTTGCAATTGTGACTCCATCGTTTACGATTTGAGGAGCACCATATTGCCTTTCTAATACGACATTCCTACCCTTAGGACCAAGAGTGACAGATACAGCTTCAGCTAGAATATCCATTCCTCTTTCTAGTGCTCGTCTGGCGTCTTCTTGATAAAGTATAATTTTACTCATGCGTATTCTCCGTACAGTAAATATGTTTTTTCTAGTACTAAAAAATTATATAAAATCTAAAACAAATGGTTAAAATCTAAAATATTAATGTAATTATAATATATTGAAATTAATAAATGAGACAGAATCAAAGAAAAACAAAAAAGCCTTTCCATTCCAAATATAGACCAAACACTTTCGGTAGTGTTACAGGGCAAGAACATATTGTTTCTTATTTTAAGAATGCTATAACGAAACAAAGTATAACTTTTGCTTATCTCTTCATTGGAAAGCATGGTGTTGGAAAAACAACTTTATCTAGGCTAGTAGCCAAAGCTTTAAATTGTCCTAAATTTTCTAGAGAATACTCTTATGAACCGTGTAACAATTGCACAAGCTGTATAAGTATCAGTATAGGCTCTTGCTTTGATGTCTATGAAATCAATGCAGCAATGAATACAGGAATAGACAGTATGAGAGATATCATTGAAAAAATACAATTGTCTCCAGTAGATAGTTTATATAAGGTCTGTATTATTGATGAAGTCCATATGTTAAGTCAAAACGCTTTTAACGCAATATTGAAAATTCTTGAAGAACCTCCAAAAAACGTAGTGTTTATATTAGCAACTACAGACGTGAAAAAGATTCCTAGCACGATTGTTTCAAGATGTCATAAGCTACATTTTCTTTCTTTAAGCCAACGGGATTTGAGTATAGCCATCACAAGAGTAATATGGTTAGAAGGAGGAAATGTAACAGATAAAGCACTGAAGCACATTTTAAATTTTTCACAAGGAAGCTTCAGAGATGCTTTAACAATAATTGATATGCTTATGATTGATAATACTAATATCAATCAAAGTCGATGTTCATTCATGGCAAAAGAAATACCTTACTCATTATCTGAGTTGTTATTTAATTATCTATTAGAAAAAAACATAAAAAAAATATTACATGTATTTAATTACCTTGAGTATAAAGGATGGATAGAACTAGGCCTGATAGATTACTTAGCCAAGAGTTTGACACAAAGTATTACAGAAAATAATTATCTATATTCATATGATAATTATGTCATTGACTTATGGCAATTATTATTAAGGCATAGCACATCCGTTTTTACTAATTTTACTTTTTTCTCCTTTGTTGCCGACTTAATTAGCCTATTGAACAAACAAACAGTTACGAATAATCTAAGTTTTAGTGTTAACAAAAAATTGGTCCCAAAAATAACAAAGATGAAAGTTGTTTATGAATATTAGTATTAGAAAAATTCATAAGAGATTGATAACTTCTGATTAATTATGTTATTGTTATTATATATAACATTCAAGTGCTTGTAGCTCAGTGGACTAGAGCACGTGGCTACGAACCACGGTGTCGGGGGTTCGAATCCCTCCTTGCACAAGTTTTTTACTTATTTTGTGTCTAGAAAAAAAACTTGACATAATCATCAAGAGTTATATACTGTTATTGTAGTAATGGGGCGTCGCCAAGTGGTAAGGCAGCGGACTTTGACTCCGCTATTCGTAGGTTCGAATCCTGCCGCCCCAGTTAACAGATTCATTGATAGCATGATATGATGCTATCATCTGTAATAATATTTACATTGTTTTTTCATATTACAAAGGAAAATAAATTATAAAAAATGGCAGTAATTCAGTTTATACAAGGAGTTAATGAGGATGTTATTCCTGATGTTCGTTTAACAAGATCACGTGATGGGAGTACAGGCACAGCTACCTTCCGCTTTGCCAATCCTCAAGTTCTAGAAGCCCAAAACACTAATAAGGGGACTATTACAGGAATGTATTTAGTTGATGAAGAAGGTGAGTTAGTTACAAGAGATGTAAATGCTAGATTTGTAAATGGTAAGCCGCAAGGAATTGAAGCTGTTTATATTATGCAGAGTAAGGAAGACTGGGACAGATTTATGCGATTTATGGAAAGATATTCTGAAGACAATGGTCTGACTTTTACTAAAGCTAATTCAATGTAATTCAAATTTGGCATCAATGAAATGAAAAAAAATATCTTGAATAATTCACTTTTCTTTGATGCCAAAGATTGCTTTGTCTTTTTTCGTCTTTATGCTATGATATTAAGAATAGGCGGGTGTAGCCAAGTGGTTAAGGCAGTGGGTTGTGGTTCCACTATTCGCGGGTTCGATTCCCGTTACTCGCCCTTTTTGATGTATACTTATAATTTGATAATTCAACTCTGTTAGATAATGAAGTTTTGTTTAACAGACGTGTTACATAATTTTCAACGTTACGTACACTAATATCTAAACGACTAGCAATATCTTTGTTAGTCATCCCTCTACTTACAGCAAGAAGTATAGTAATTTCCCTCTTTGTAAGTTTTATGTTTCTATTTATTCTGTCAGAATCATAGATCTGATTTCTTAAATTTTGGATTTCGTTTTTGATACTAATTATGTTTTTAATATTCTTTCTATCAAGTAGTATATTGTCAATGATTGCTATTAGCTCTTCCGGATCAAATGGCTTAGCTAGATAAGCTCTACAACCCATTTTATATCCCTTTATTCTATCTTCTGTCATTCCTTTTGCTGTTAGAAAAATAAATGGAATATTGGCTATTTCTGAATCCCTTTTTAAGTATTCTATAAATTCATAACCATTCACAGTAGGCATTAATATATCAATAATCAACAAATCCACCTTGTCTCTCTTGATCCTTTCTAAACCTTCTTTAGCCGATCTGCATGTTATTACTCTAAATTCCTTGGCATTCAAGTATTTTTGTGTCGCAGCCAGCAACATTTCTTCGTCATCCAGAAGCATGATTGTCGAACTTTTCCGTAACAATAGGATGTTGTTTTTATTCTTTTCTTTCATTATGAAGTTGCAGTTTTCTATTTTTCACTTATAATTAGATGGAACTATTAAAAAGACTGTAATTATATCAACTCAAGTAATTTTTATCTAATCCAATTTTTTAACTTAGTTTTAATCTTATGGGAAAAGTTTATGATTGGTTCGAGGAGCGTCTAGAGATTCAAGCAATTGCTGATGACGTAACAAGCAAGTATGTTCCACCACACGTGAATATATTCTACTGTATTGGTGGTATTACTTTTGTTTGTTTCATTATTCAAGTAGCAACTGGATTTGCTATGACTTTTTACTACCGTCCTACTGTTGCAGAAGCTTTCGCTTCAGTTGAGTACATTATGACAGAAGTGAACTATGGATGGCTATTTAGATCTATGCATAGATGGTCTGCGAGTATGATGGTTCTAATGATGATACTACACATTTTCCGTGTTTATCTAACGGGTGGTTTTAAAAAACCAAGAGAATTAACTTGGGTAACAGGTGTAACATTAGCTGTAACAACAGTATCTTTTGGTGTTACAGGATATTCACTGCCTTGGGACCAAGTAGGATACTGGGCTTGTAAAATTGTAACTGGAGTTCCGGAGGCAATCCCTGTTGTAGGTAGTCTATTAGTAGAATTACTAAGAGGAAGTGTAAGTGTTGGCCAGGCCACATTAACAAGATTCTACAGTGCACACACGTTTGTTTTACCTGTTGTTGCTGCTGTACTATTATTAACTCACTTCCTAATGATTCGTAAGCAAGGTATTTCTGGTCCTCTATAATTTAAACTTATTGTCAAGGAGTTATTTAAATGTCTGTATTAAAGAAGCCGGATCTAACAGATCCTAAGTTACGTGCTAAATTAGCAAAAGGAATGGGTCACAACTATTACGGTGAGCCAGCATGGCCTAATGATCTACTTTACATCTTCCCAGTTGTAATTTTAGGTACATTATCTTGTGTTATTGGTTTATCTGTTCTATCTCCTTCTCCTATGGGAGAGAAAGCAGACCCGTTCGCTACTCCTCTAGAGATTTTACCAGAGTGGTATTTCTTCCCAACTTTCAACCTGCTGAGAGTTATTCCTAACAAACTGTTAGGTGTTCTATCAATGGCGGCTGTTCCTGCAGGTCTAATTACTGTACCTTTCATCGAAAGTATTAACAAGTTCCAGAACCCGTTTAGACGTCCTGTAGCTATGGTTATCTTCCTTTTCAGTGTAGTAGCTTCGATCTGGTTAGGTATCGGTGCTTGTGTACCTATTAGCCAAGCTTTAACTTTAGGTCTATTCTAATTACTTAGATAGATTTTTAAGAACATAAATTAGAAGGGCAAGAACGATAATTACAAAATGTAACTATTGTTCTTGCCCTTCTAATTTATGTTTTTATTGACCGGTATCTTATTTAATAGCACACTTTGCGCCAGCGGCTTCAAGATCTTTCATTGCACCTTCTGCATCCGCTTTAGCTACACCTTCTTTAAGTGTTTTTGGAGTAGATTCTACAAGATCTTTAGCTTCTTTTAATCCTAAGCCAGTAATTGTTCTTACCACTTTAAGGACTGCGATTTTCTTGTCTGCTGGAACTTCTTCTAATACTAAGTCGAATTCTGTTTTTTCTTCCTCAGCTTCGCCTCCAGCACCAGCTGCGCCAGGAGCCATCATCATCATGCCGCCACCAGCTGGTGCTGCCGCACTTACATCAAATGTCTCCTCAATTTGCTTAACTAGATCAGCTGCTTCTAATAGAGTTAAAGACTTAAGTTGTTCAATTATTTCTTCTACTTTGCTCATAATAATGTTGTTATTTAATCTTAATACTTATTAATCAAGTGAGTAATACACAGATAAATCTATTCGAATACTTTTTCTCTGAAATTAGCTATATCTAATTGTATTGAAGGGCCCATTGTACTACAAATGTAGAAACTTCTCCAATATTTACCCTTCACTCCTGAAGGCCTGTTTTTATCTACAGACTCTTGCAGAGCTTCAAGATTTGCTAGCATGTCCTCTACACTAAAACTTGCTTTACCAAAACTCATGTGAACAACACCTGTTTTATCCGCACGATACTCTAACTTTCCTCTTTTAAACTCTTCTATTGCAGATGTTACATCAGGAGTAACTGTGCCAGATTTAGGTGATGGCATTAATCCCCTTGGACCTAAAACCTTACCTAATTTTGCAATACTCGGCATAAGATCTGGAGTTGCGATTAGACAGTCAAAGTCTAGCATACCCTGCATTATATCCTGAATTAAATCCTGCCCGCCTGCTATATCCGCACCAGCATTTAGTGCTTCTTTGATCTTATCACCTTCAGCTAGTACTGCTATTCGTACCTGTTTACCAGTTCCTTTAGGAAGAATAATAGTTGTTCTTAACTGTTGGTCAGCGTATTTTGTGTCTAGCTTTAAACTAATGTGCGCTTCAATACTTTCATCAAATTTCGCTGTAGCAGTGTCTTTAATTAATTGCAAGGCTTCTTTTGCCTTGTATTCTCTTAATTCTATTTTTTGGCGAATTTTCTCCGTTCTGTTCGATACTTTTACCATTGTTTTTATTAGAAATGCTTATGTTAGTCTGAGATCGTAATTCCCATATTTTTGGCAGTACCTTCTATGATTCTCATAGCTGCCTCTACGTTACGAGTGTTAAGATCTGGTAATTTAGTTTCTGCGATCTCTTGTAACTGCTTTTTATTGATACTACCTACTTTTATTTTTTGTGGCTCCCCTGATCCTTTAGCCACACCTGCTGCTTTAGCTAGCAATACTGATGCAGGAGGAGTCTTCAGAATGAAAGTATAACTCTTGTCTTCATACACAGTAATTTCTACTGGTATGATGAAACCTGCTTTATCAGCAGTTTTAGCATTATATTCCTTACAAAAAGCAACGATATTTACTCCACGTTGACCTAGTGCTGGACCTATGGGAGGAGCTGGAGTTGCTTTACCAGCTTCTATTGCTAATTTAATAATACCGACAACTTTTTTGGCCATATTTTTTTTATCTTTTTTTGTACTTACTAATAAATAGAAAGTATTTACATGTGATACTTACGTAAGTATTATACTATGATTATTCTTTGTATTTATACTATTTCACTATTATTCTCACTCCTAACTAAACACGCCCTGAAGGACTTGAACCCTCGACATCAGGTTTTGGAGACCTGCGTTCTACCAACTGAACTAAAAGCGCTATAATTATTATAACCATAATATAACTGTTTAGTCAACTTTTCTTTTTTTCAAAGTGTCCTTTCATCTTTATTTGATTTTAATGTTAAGAGTTTATAATTCCATCGATTAATTTTATTGGCTATTTTTACTCTGTTTTGAATTTATTTTACCTAGTTGATATAAAAAAATAATTCAATAAGAAATACTATGACGCAGTTACTCCCAAATAGTAAAATAGCTGAACAGGCCATACTGTCACATGTTTTACTTAACAAGCCGAGGGCTGACATAATTTTTAATCGAATATCCATTGATATGTTTTATTCGGATAAATATAAAATAATCTACGAAGCCGTCTGTGAAGTAAGAAAAAAAAATCTTGAAGTAAATTTAGACACTGTCACAGATTATTTAACCAACCATCAAACAGATACAAATGATTATGATAATGTTTTAACTGAACTAATTAATCAGAGGACAAGAACTGGTGAATTAGAAAGTTATTTAATTTTGCTTTTAGATAAATATTTAAGGCGTAGTCTTATTTTATCCGCAAACGATATTTTATCCTTAGCACACAACAATTCGTTGTCTCTAGAGAGCGTTTTTGATCAGGCTGAGAAATTATTATTTAATGTAACCCAAAAGAAACCGAGTTTAGGACTACTGCCTGCCTCAGAAGTTTTACTAGAAACTTTTCTTGATTTGGACAAGAGATCACAAGAAGGACAGCTGGCTGGAATTCCTTCAGGTTTCTTTGATCTTGACTTATTAACTCAGGGATTCCAAAAATCTGACCTTATTATCATTGCAGGCAGACCATCCATGGGTAAGACAGCCTTTGCCTTAAATGTCGCAAGAAATGTAGCAGATTCAAGTAACTTCCCTGTCGTGATCTTTAGTCTAGAAATGTCACGCAGTCAAATCATTTATCGTTTCCTTTCAAGTGAAGCTAGTGTCAATAACTCTAAGCTCCGCTCCGGAAACATAACTTCTGACGATTGGAATTCAGTCAACAGAGCCATCGCTTCATTGTCTGACCTTAACATTTACCTTGATGATAAATCTGACATTACTATCGCAGATATCAGAGTAAAATTGAGTAACTTAAGGTCTCGTTTTGGAAGCATTGGTATAGTAATTATTGACTACCTCCAGTTAATATCTGACACACAGTTTAAAGACAGCAGAGTCCAAGAACTATCTAATATTACTCGTAGTCTAAAACTATTAGCAAAAGACTTTAATGTCCCAATCATTGTTCTATCTCAGCTCAGTCGAAATGTTGAGTCTAGGACTAATAAGAAGCCATTACTCTCTGACTTGAGAGAGAGTGGATGTTTTTCGAGTTCAACAAGTTTATATAAGTCTCTCCAGAAGACAGAAAAGATTTCTCTAGTTAATCAGAAGATAACTAGTTTGGTTGGCGTAAATCAAAGAAAAAATAGCCTATCACTGTCTCATTCACATATAAAGTCTACCTTCACAACAGGATTTCACTTTACTTATAAATTATTCACTATAGGACATCGTTATGTAAAGCTAACTAGCAACCATAAGGTCTTAACTCAAAATGGATGGAAAAAAATAAAATATCTGTCTCGATCTGATTTAATTTCTGTTGTCGATAAGCATAACTTGCTTCCGATCTTTAAAAGTGGTTTAAATTTCCAAACAATATCTTATTTTAGTTTTTTAACTATAACTAATATAATGCCAGGACGTAAAGAGCTGGTCTATGACTGTTGGTTACCGAAAACAAATAATTTTATTGCCAACGGCTATATCCTTCATAATTCTATTGAGCAAGACGCTGACTTAGTTTTAATGTTATATCGTCAAGATTATTACTCTCAGGACACTGAAAGTCAGAACATAACAGATATAACTATAGCGAAGCATAGAAATGGACCGATAGGTAACATTAAGCTTATATTCGAGCCTGAAACCGCTAGCTTCGGTAATATTATTAACCCTTAATATGCCAGGAACCAGGGTTGAACTGGTGACACGTGGATTTTCAATCCACTGCTCTACCAACTGAGCTATCCCGGCATAGTTTTAATATAACACTTTCTGTTTCATTTGACAACTAAAAAAGTAAGAACTTCTATCTTGAAAAAGATAGAAGTTCTTACTTTTTAGCTTTGTGCTAATTCTAATTTATCGCCTAATAATACTTGAACTTGACCTTCATCGTTTACATCAACGACTGCTGTATCTCCTTCCTTGATCTTCTCAGAAAGGAACTCTTCTGATAGCGTGTCTTCTAGGAGTCTCATTACAGCTCTTCTTAGAGGACGAGCGCCGTAGATAGGATTAAATCCTTCATCAATAAGATGAGTCTTAAACCTAGCTGTAACCTCTAATTGTATTCCTTTTTCTGAGATTCTAGTGAAAACTTCTTTTAACATTATCTCGGCAATTTCTCCAACTTCATCCTTCGTAAGTTGTCTAAAAACAATAATCTCATCAAGTCTATTTAAGAACTCAGGACGGAAATATTGTTTTAATTCTTCATTTACTAAACTCTTAATTCTATTGTACTGTGAGTCTCCTGGATTCTCAGATAGTTCAAATCCAAGTCCTCCACCACCCTTCTCAATTACTTTTGATCCCACGTTAGACGTTAGAATTAAAAGTGTATTTTTGAAATCAACAGTTCTACCTTTTGAGTCTGTCAATCTACCATCTTCCAATATTTGCAGTAATAAGTTAAATACATCTGGGTGTCCTTTTTCAATCTCATCGAATAAGACTACTGTATAAGGTCGTCTTCTAACAGATTCAGTTAGTTGTCCTCCTTCGTTATATCCAACATATCCAGGAGGTGAACCGATTAACTTAGATACTGTATGGCGTTCCATATACTCAGACATATCTAATCTAACCATAGCTTCTTCAGAACCGAAGAAATATGATGCAAGAGCTTTTGTCAACTCTGTCTTTCCTACACCGGTTGGACCAGAGAATATAAAACTTGCGATGGGTCTATTTGGATTTTTTAATCCAACTCTTGCTCTTCTTATGGCTTTTGAAACTGCTACAACAGCTTCATCCTGACCTATGATCCTTCCATGTAATGTATCTTCCATTTGTAACAGCTTCTCAGATTCACTACGTGTCATTTTATTCACAGGAATCCCTGTCCAAGCTGCTACGATTTGTGCGATATCTTCTTCCGTTACAATTGAGACTTCTTTTGCCGTGTCTTCTTCTGTCTTCTTACTCTGTGCAATCGCTGCAATTTGAGCTTTAATTTCCATTTCTCTATCTCTTAGCTGACCAGCTGTCTCAAAATCTTGTCCTCTAACAGCTTCGTCCTTTTGTTTTAACACCTCTCTCAACTCTTTGTCTAGTTCTCTTGCAGCAGGTGGTAGCTGAGAGTTCATAAGTCTTACTCTAGATCCTGCTTCATCGATCAGGTCAATAGCTTTATCTGGTAAGAATCTATCTGCTATGTATTGGTCTGCAAATTTTGCAGCTGCTGTTAAAGCTTCATCTGAAATTACTAGTTTGTGGTGCTTCTCGTATCTATCACGTAGTCCATATAAAATTTCTATTGTTTCTTCAACACTAGGCTCACCCACCATTACTGGTTGGAAACGTCTTTCTAATGCAGAATCTTTTTCAATATGTTTTCTATATTCTTCCAGCGTTGTTGCTCCAATACATTGCATCTCTCCTCTTGCTAATGCTGGTTTTAATATGTTAGCCGCATCAATAGCTCCCTCTGCAGCACCAGCTCCAATTAAAGTGTGTACTTCGTCAATGATTAGTATCACATTGTTAGCAACTCTAATCTCATCAATGATCTTCTTCAGTCGTTCTTCAAACTCACCTCTGTACTTAGTTCCAGCAACCAACAATCCGATGTCGAGAGTTACAACTCTTTTATCTTCCAGTATGTCAGGAACGTCTCTGTTAACAATTCTTTGAGCTAGACCCTCTGCTATTGCTGTCTTTCCAACTCCTGGCTCTCCAATTAGTATCGGATTATTCTTGGTTCTACGTCCTAAAATTTGTATAACTCTTTCAATTTCTTTTGATCTACCAATTACTGGGTCTAACTTCCCTTCTGCAGCCTTTTGAGTAAGATTACTTCCAAATTCTTCTAAAGTAGGCGTTTTACCCTTATTTTGACCGCTACCACTACTAACTTCTGCAGTGTCTCCAAGGAGTCTAATAACTTGAGTTCGAACTTTTGAAAGATCCAATGCTAGATTCTCTAGCACACGTGCAGCAACTCCTTCTCCTTCTCGAATTAATCCTAATAAGAGATGTTCTGTACCAATGTAGTTATGTCCAAGTTGTCTTGCCTCTTCTAGTGATAGTTCAAGTACTTTTTTCGCTCTTGGTGTAAATGGTATCTCTACAGCAACAAAACCTGAACCTCTACCAATGATCTTCTCAACTTCTACTCTTGCATCTTTGAGATTTACTCCCATTGACTTTAGAACTTTAGCTGCTATTCCAGTTCCTTCTCCAATAAGACCTAGTAATATTTGTTCTGTTCCAACAAAATTATGACCTAATCGCCTAGCTTCTTCCTGAGCTAGCATAATAACTTTTATCGCTTTCTCTGTAAAACGTTCAAACATATGTGTATGGTTTGATATATTACCATTACCTTTGATGATTACATTGTATGCTTTAAAAACAACGAAAGTAATTTTTGTTATGTCAATACAAGGTATTTACTAATATATAAATGAATGTGTTTAGTGAAATATTGAAAAAAATCAATTATATTATTCTTATAATAAGTAATTTGTCTAAAAGAAAATAAAATAGAAGAAATATGAAACTAAAAGTATCCAATGATCCAATTTGTATTAAAAATTTGGAAAGCACTTACATAAATTCCAACGTTCCTAAAATCTTAGTTGGTGACACTGTAAAACTTGGAGTCTCTATCACAGAAGGTAATAAGGAGAGAATTCAGTTTGCAGAAGGAGTCGTAATTGCAAAAAGTAACGCTGGGTTAAACACTACAATTACATTAAGAAGAGTAATGCAAGGGATAGGTGTTGAAAGGGTGTATCTAATTAATTCTCCGAAATTAAAAACAATTGAAGTTCTACGTTCATCAAAAATCCGTAGAGCTAAACTATATTACTTACGTTCTAGATCAGGTAAAGCTACGCGCTTAAAGCAAAGTTTTAAATAAAAAAAACAATAGTTTATGACAAGATTAGATCGATCTTTTTTATTTTGTCATAAACTATTGTTTTTTTAAGTCTTCTATGGTAGCTTGTTTAGTAGAAATGAGGGTCGGTGCCCGAGTGGTTAAAGGGGGCGGACTGTAAATCCGCTGGCTACGCCTACGTTGGTTCAAATCCAACTCGGCCCATTTCGTTAATGAACAAACTTAAACTTAAACTCCCATCATTTGAGCATTGCTCTTACCAGGAGCCACCATTGGATAACAATTTTCGTCAGGTACAACTTTAATATCAACCAGAATTGGCCCGTCATATTCTAATATATCTTTAATGTTATCATTTAATTCTTGCCTACAGTTTATAGAGATGCCTCGTATTCCATAGGACTCTGCAACTTTTACAAAATTTGGAGCTCCTTTTTCCATATTTGAGTGAGAATAACGTTCTCCATAAAAAGCTTGTTGCCACTGTCGAACCATTCCTTGCCATTTGTTATTTATAACAATGATTTTAATTGGCAGACCGTACTGTGCGACTGTTCCCAATTCTTGGATATTCATTTGGAAACTTGCATCCCCTGAGATACAAATAACTTGCCCATCTGGATGTGCAATTTGGGCTCCGATTGCTGATGGTAATCCATATCCCATCGTTCCTAATCCTGCACTTGTTAACCATCTTCTTTGGCTTGTTTTGATAAATTGAGCAGCCCACATTTGGTGTTGCCCAACATCAGTAGTGAAGTACGCATTAGTAGAATTATTACTGATTTGTGAGATAACCTCTTGAGGAGAGAGGTTACTTGCATTCTTAGGAACTAGTAAAGGATATTCATCTCTCCATCTATTTAATCTGTTTCTCCAAGATTGCACTTGTTCACGATCAAAATCTCCTTCTTTTTTTAGCAGACTCAGTAAATCTTGAATGAAGTCTTTAACATCTCCAACTATTCCCACTTGAGGTGTGCGATTTTTTCCAACCTCGGCAGGATCTATATCTACATGTATAACTTGAGCATGGCAAGCGAATTCATCTAATTTACCTGTGACTCTATCGTCAAATCTTGCTCCTAGAGCTATTAATAGGTCACATTCACTAACAGCATAGTTAGCGTAAACTGTACCATGCATTCCTAGCATTCCTAGGGATAGAGGGTGTGTTTCATCTATGATGCCTTTACCCATTAACGTTGTAGCAATTGGCACCTCTAAATAATTAACAAGCTCCTTAATTTCCTTATATGCTTCAGCAACTATAGCTCCTCCACCTACATATAGCAATGGTTGGCTTGACTGGCGTATTAAGTTAGCCGCTTGTGCTATCCTTTTCGGTTCATGCTTCATCATTGGCGGACAGCCAGGCAGCTTAACATCACCTGGGTTAACTGGTATATATTCAAATTTTTCCAGTCCAACGTCTTTAGGAATATCTACTAAAACAGGACCTGGTCTACCATACTTTGCGATAAAGAAAGCTGCGGCTATTGTTTTTGCCATATCACTTGTGTTCCTAACCACATACGAATGTTTGACTACAGGAAGAGTAACTCCAAATATATCAACTTCTTGGAATGCATCAGTTCCTATAAAAGATCTTCCTACCTGTCCTGTTACACATACCATAGCTATAGAATCCATGTGAGCAGTAGCGATTCCTGTTACTAAGTTTGTAGCCCCTGGTCCTGAAGTTGCAAAACATACACCAACTTTCCCTGTTGCTCTATAATAAGCATCACTTGCATGAGCTGCACCCTGTTCATGTCGAACTAATATATGCTCGATAAAACCTTCTTGTTCCCAAGCGTATAATTCGTCATATATTGGTAGTATAGCACCACCAGGATAACCAAATATATGTTTAACTTCATGGCGTACTAAGCTATCGATTAAAGCGAAGGCTCCTGTTGTGTCTCTTTTAATTAAATTATTTGAAAGCATTACAATTTGATTATTTTAAATAACATTACGGTTTTATTTACAATAAAGAAAATTATTCTAAATTTAGCATGGCCTTTAGTGTCACTTGTAAAAAGAAAATTAAACCAGCGAAGATAGCAAAGAAAATTATAGCTGTCTGTGGCTTACGTAACAAATTAAGAAAAGGTCCAAATATAATAAGAACTAGTCCAATAACTGAAGAGATGAAAAACCTTGGAAACCGCAAAACATTTTCCCAAAAAGTAGGCATATATTTAATTCTTCTATATTTTAATAAAATACTTGATTGCATATATCTTACTATTTTTAATTTGCCTTTTCGACTTCCATAGAAATAATATTGTTCTTTTCAGAAGAGGTAATATTATACTTTTTATTCTTTTTATATTGATTCCAATACACTTAAATGATAGTATGAATCTAGTAAAGGCTTAGTAGCTCAGTGGTTAGAGCAGGGGACTCATAAGCCCAAGGTCGCAGGTTCAAATCCCGCCTGAGCCATAAATACTAAAAAAATATTATTTTTCTTCTATTTTTTATTATTTTGATGTAGTATTTACATTAGTTACAACACATATAGGAGAGGTGGCTGAGTGGTCGAAAGCGTCGGATTGCTAATCCGATGTACGAGTAATCGTACCGAGAGTTCGAATCTCTTCCTCTCCTAGAAAATATAAATAAGTTCCTTGACAAAAAAAATCTTAAATTAGATGATGTCATCGTAACCAAGGGGTCGTAGTTCAATTGGTTAGAGCACCGCCCTGTCACGGCGGAAGTTGCGAGTTCGAGTCTCGTCGATCCCGTAAGACGAAATAAGAAGGATCTTTAGTACCAAGTACTAAAGATCCTTCTTATATGTTTATAATCATTATAGTTGAGATTTGTATGCTACCTTCTCAGGTAACGGAGTATATTCTGCAACAATATTTCTAAATTCTTCACCACTGATTGTTTCTTTCTCTATTAGAATATCAACTAGCTGATCAATTACAACACGATTATCCTTGATAATTTGTACTGTTTCATCGTGACAGTGTTGAATTATAGAGCGAATCTGCATATCAATACGTGATGCCACATCTTCTGAGTATTGTGCGCTACCTCCCATAGATCTTCCTAAGAAAGGGTCAGATCCTTGTCCCTCTAGAGCTAAAGGCCCAATGTTTGACATACCAAATCTTGTAACCATCTGTCTTGCCATTGATGTCACTTGTTGTAAATCATTACCAGCACCAGTTGTTACCTCAGGATATCCAAAAACAACTTCTTCTGCTGCTCTTCCACCAAGCGCACCCATAATTCTAGCTAAGATTTGTGATCTAGAGATTAGTGATTGATCATCTGAGGGAGTAAACCATGTTAAACCTTTCGCTTGGCCTCGAGGAATAAGCGTAACTTTTTGTACTGGGTCATGGTGCTTCAACAATGTACCTACGATGGCATGTCCAACTTCGTGATATGCGATAAGTCTCTTCGTTTTACTGTCAACTAGTGCTGTTCCTTCCATTCCAGCAATAACTCTGTCAATTGCTGCATCAACTTCTGACATCGTTGTTGCGTCCTTACGTCGTCTTGCTGTTAGAATAGCTGATTCATTTAGTAGGTTGGCAAGGTCAGCACCTGAGAAGCCTGGTGTTCTTTTAGCAATAACCTCTAACGAAACTTCATCAGCTAATTTTTTGTTTCTTGCGTGGACGTTTAAAATTTCTAATCTTCCTTTAACATCAGGTACATCAACAGTTACTTGTCTATCGAATCTACCAGGACGAAGAAGAGCAGCATCAAGAACATCTACTCTATTGGTAGCTGCTATAACGATGATCCCTGTATTTCCTTCAAAACCATCCATTTCTGTAAGTAGTTGGTTTAGCGTTTGTTCTCTTTCATCGTTACCTCCACCAATACCAGTTCCTCTTTGTCTTCCAACAGCATCAATTTCATCAATAAAGATAATACATGGAGAATTTTCTTTTGCCTTCTTAAATAAGTCTCTAACTCGTGAAGCTCCAACTCCAACAAACATTTCCACGAATTCAGATCCTGAAATACTGAAGAAAGGTACACCAGCTTCGCCTGCAATAGCTTTAGCTAAAAGTGTTTTACCAGTACCTGGTGGTCCAACTAACATAACACCTTTCGGTATCTTCGCTCCAACAGCTGTGAATCTTTCTGGTCTCTTAAGGAAAGATACAACTTCTTCGAATTCCTCTTTCGCTTCATCTACACCAGCAACGTCTCCAAATGTAACTCCTGTTTTGGCTTCCATTTGGAATCTCGCTTTGGATTTACCAAAATTCATAGCTTGTCCAGGGCCTCCTGGCATGTTTCCTGATCTTCTAAATAAGAATGCAAGACCTCCGATAAGAACTATTGGGAATATTAAATTACCAAGTACTCCCCAACTTGAGTTCGTGTCAACATTAGGGTGTGCATCGATATCGACATTTGCTTTTCTTAATTTTGTAATTAACTCAGGCGCAGTAGCAGGTAACTCTACTCTAATTCTTTGTATTCTATTACCGAGCTCAGGCCCAATAGCTTCTACAATTGCTGTATGACCATCATCGTATAGGTCAACTCTTTTTACCCAACCCATATCTAGATACTCTAAGAATCGACCGTAGGTCATTCTTGAACTGGCAATATTTTTACCAAATTCTGCGTTATTTGATCCTAAGAATCCTTGCCATACGAAAAACACTATTACTAGTGCAGGTAATGACCATAACAATATATTTTTCCAGGAAATTTTCATGACTAAACTTTAGTTTATTGAATTATTAACTCATATTGTAAGTTATTTTTTTTCCTCTAAAACTTGCCATTTTCTTGCGTCTATACGTTTTACCACAAATAATTAGTTATGTTTTTCTTTGTAAGAAATTACTTATTTTTTATATGTTTACACATCTTGACTAAAAAAAATACCTTAACTTGGTTTGTATTATTATTTAATTACTACAAGTTTTACCAACAAACTATACTATGGTTAAAAGAGGATCAAAAGTTAGAATCTTACGTAAAGAATCGTACTGGTACCAAGATGTAGGTACTGTGGCCACAATCGACACCAGTGGTATTAAATACCCAGTCGTGGTTCGATTCGAAAAGGTTAGTTATAGTGGTGTTAACACAAATAATTTTTCTCTAGAGGAAGTTGTCGAGGCTAATTAAAAGAAAAAAGTTCTAGAATATCCATTTCTTTGAATATTCTAGAACTTTTTTATAATTATATTTTTATTTCTTTAGCTACCTAAACTAGCCCAATCTACATCAACATTCTCAATAATTAACGATGAGTTGTAGATTTGTAGAATAATTAATAGGAAAAGAAAAAACAATAACATTACAAAACCCATAATAGGTGTTGTTCCCCATCCCGGAGCAACTTTTCCATACTCAGAGTTAAGAGGTCTTAACAGTTCGCCCAATCTTGTTCTTAGTGCCATTGTTATACTTAGTAACGAAATTTTTTTATCTCTACATTGGTAGGAATTAAATATGTTGTTTATTCATATAGATCCTTTTAAGCTAGACATGAAGTTTGTCTTAATAGCTACCATGTAAAAGTGTATATTGCTGATAAGTTCTTTTCTCCTTAAAATTTTAGGGAGAAAGTTGTCTATTTCCAATATATCATCTTCTTTGAATATTAATCCACAATGTTTACATTTGCCTGTTTATAGATTTTTAAACTTTCTTGTCATGACTCCTTCTGACCTTTAAAAATTCCTAAAAATATTTCCGTTCTGGCTACTTACTAATTTCTTGTTTTTATATTGAATAGTATTTTCTTACGTATTTCTTTTAAATAAATTATTCAACTTTAAGTAAAATTCTAACTTGCAAAAAAAAATATTTTATATGGATAGAATTAGCAGAGACTCTAAGTGTGAAAGAAAAAAAATGACTGTAGATATAACAGCTGATGTCGGTAATTGGTATGAGTCTTTGCCCTATGTATATTCTTTCTATGTCTGGAATTTCAGTTATAATGTACTTAATTATATCCCGCCTTCGATAAAACGACTTCTTGGAAAGGTCAAGAAGGCAGACATATGCATTTGTCTAAAACAATTAACTTAATCCTGATTTACATATGGAAAGCGCAACGATACTTATTATTTTTATTGCCAGTTTATTAGTTGGTCTAACTGGCTACTCAGTTTACACAGCTTTTGGTCCCGGATCAAAAGAGCTAAGAGACCCGTTCGATGATCACGAAGATTAATAAGCATATCACTGAGATTACTAAATAGTATTCTCAGTGATATTTTTTATGAATAATTTACTTCTTTGCAATTCTTGGTGGATCTCTAAAGAAGACTGACGCAAATAGCACTGCTAAAGTACCAATCAGTAAGAAAGTATATACAAGTGTTTCCATAACTTTTTAATAGATATTGTTATAATTGTTAATGCAATTTCCTAGGATTTGTCCAGGAGTGAATCAAATCCTAGCTTATAAGAAGTACTGATATTTGCATATCAGCAATAGTGGGCGTACTTTTTACAATACGATCCAATTCTTTGACTTTAAACTACACCTTGCTTCTTAGTACTTCTATCACCAAGTTTTTGGAAAGCACCAAATTCTACTTGTTCAGTAACTTCAGCTCCAATACCACTAAACACATCTCTGAATAGAGTTCTAGAACCATGCCATAAGTGACCTAAGAAGAATAAAAGCGCAAAATTAGCGTGCCCAAATGTGTACCAACCACGTGGGCTACTTCTGAATACACCATCAGATTCTAATGTTGTTCTATCAAATTCCATTACCTCACCAAGTTGTGCTTTACGTGCATACTTCTTAACAGTAGGTGCATCAGAGAAAGACTGTCCGTTTAGTTTTCCACCATAGAAGTTAACTGTAACTCCTACTTGTTCAATACTATACTTAGACTCAGCTCTTCTGAATGGGATATCAGCACGGATGATACCGTCTTTATCTACTAGAATTACAGGGAAAGTCTCGAAGAATGCTGGCATTCTTCTTACAGTTAGTTCTCTTCCTTCCTTATCTTGGAATACAGGATGACCTAGCCAAGCTTCAGCAATTCCATCACCTTTGTTCATAGGACCTGCACGGAATAAACCACCTTTCGCAGGATTGTTACCTACATAGTCGTAGAAAGCTAGCTTATCAGGAATTCTTGACCATGCTTCACTTAAAGAAAGACCTTCATTTAATGAGTTCTCAACTCTTCTTTCAATTTCCTGTTGGAAATATCCACTATCCCACTGGTACCTTGTAGGACCAAATAATTCGATAGGAGTCGTAGCACTACCGTACCACATAGTACCTGTTGTAATGAAAGCAGACCAGAATACTGCAGCGATACTACTAGATAGAACTGTTTCGATGTTACCCATACGAAGTGATCTATATAATCTTTGAGGTGGACGTACCGCAATGTGGAATACTCCAGCAATAAATCCAAGGATACCAGCTGCGATGTGGTGCGATGCAACACCGCTTGGGTTGAATGGGTTAAATCCTTCAGGTCCCCAAGCAGGAGCTACTGGTTGTACTTTACCTGTGATTCCATAAGCATCTGAAACCCAGATACCTGGTCCCCATGCGCCTGTTACGTGGAATGCACCGAATCCGAAGCATAAAACTCCAGATAGTAAAAGGTGAATACCGAAAATCTTAGGTAAATCAAGAGCAGGGTTTCCCGTTCTCGGATCTCTGAATAACTCTAAGTCCCAGTAAACCCAGTGCCACACAGATGCAAGGAATAATAAACCTGAAAGTCCAATGTGAGCTAAAGCCACACCCTCGTAACTCCAGAAACCTGGATTTGAAATACTTTCACCAGTAATACTCCAACCACCCCAAGAATCAGTAACACCAATTCTTGTCATGAAAGGTAATACGAACATCCCTTGTCTCCACATAGGGTTTAACACAGGATCTGAAGGATCAAAAACAGCTAACTCATATAGCGCCATCGATCCAGCCCAACCTGCAACTAATGCTGTGTGCATTAAATGAACACTAATAAGTCTTCCTGGATCGTTTAGAACGACTGTATGTACTCTATACCAAGGCAGTCCCATTGACTACTCCCTTTATTTTCTATTCTATTTATTTAACTTTCTTACTTTTAATCATTATAGGATAATAAAGGACTTTTTTCCTGAGGAAAGTATAAATTATTTGTTTCTACTATCAGGTTAGACAAATAATCCTCCTAAAAGTTGATTTTATTGAGATCCTATATTATAAGTATTATTGGGAATAAGGACGATATGATTATATCTAGTTCTTTCTTTTTCAAGTATTAGGATTGTTATTAGCATAAATGCACTCGAATTGCGCACATGAAGCATTAAGTGATACTAAGCTTAATGATCAATATAAGAAAACAAACTTTGTTTTTTCAAATTAAAAGGAGGTATAAATATGGCAAGTTATCAAGTTAAATTATCTGGTGGTGGTGTTGATGCAACTATTACATGTCCAGACGATCAATACGTTCTAGACGCAGCTGAAGAGCAAGGTATTGACTTACCTTACTCTTGTAGAGCTGGAGCATGTTCTACATGTGCTGGTAAGGTAACTGCTGGTACAATTGATCAGTCTGACCAATCTTTCTTAGACGACAGTCAAATCGGTGATGGTTTCGTTCTAACTTGTGTTGCTTACCCAACATCAGACTGTACACTTCTTGTTCACCAAGAAGAATCTCTATACTAGTATCAATTTGACCCTCAAAGGTTCTCATTGTTAATAAAAAAATCTCCTACAGAATTAACTAATTCTGTAGGAGATTTTTTTATTAACAATGAGAACCTTTACAATCTAACATCAATGTCTATTCCAGAAGGAAGGTCTAGTTTCATTAACGAGTCAATTGTTTTAGATGAAGGGTCATAAACATCTATTATCCGTTTATGTACTCTTACCTCAAAGTGCTCTCGTGAATCTTTATTAACGTGTGGAGATCTTAAGACACAGTAAATTTTCCTTCTAGTAGGAAGCGGAATAGGTCCCATTGTTAGAGACTCTGTTCTTGACGCTGTGTCTATAATTTTCTCACACGATTCATTAAGAAGCGATATTTCATAGCTCTTAAGACGTATACGAATTTTCTGCTTTTGCATTATATAGGTGAGTTTATGATTTAATCTTATTCTAAAATCTTAGAAACAACACCTGCTCCCACAGTTCTTCCACCTTCTCTAATTGCAAAGCGCATTCCTTTTTCAATAGCGATTGGATGGATTAGTTGTGCTGTCATCTTAATTCTGTCTCCAGGCATTACCATTTCTGCAGCAGAACCATCGTCAGCTGTAAATTGTGCGATAGTTCCAGTTACATCTGTAGTTCTAACATAGAATTGAGGTCTGTATCCTGTAAAGAAAGGTGTGTGTCTTCCACCTTCTTCCTTTGTTAATACATATACTTCTCCTTCGAACTTCGTGTGTGGAGTAATCGCACCAGGAGCTGAAAGAACCATTCCTCTTTCGATATCTGTCTTTTGAATTCCTCGGACAAGAATACCAACATTATCTCCAGCTAGTGCTTCATCTAAGCTCTTTTGGAACATCTCTAAACCAGTAATTGTCGTATTACGTGTCTCACGTAATCCTACAATCTCGATAGTGTCACCAACATTAACTTTTCCTCTCTCGATACGACCTGTAGCAACAGTACCACGACCTGTGATAGAGAACACATCCTCTACAGCCATTAAGAATGGCTTATCTGTTTCTCTTTCTGGATCTGGGATGTATTCATCCACTTTTTCCATCAGTTCAAAAATAGTATCTACCCATTTGTCTTCACCTTTTTTGATAGAAGGGTTATTAGCAATTGTCTCAAGTGCTAATAGAGCTGATCCAGCAACAAAAGGAATTTCATCTCCTGGGAAGTCATATTTATCCAGTAGCTCTTGAACTTCTAGCTGTACTAGTTCTAGCAGTTCCTCATCGTCAACCATATCTGCTTTATTCAGGAAAACAACAATGTGAGGTACCCCTACTTGTTTAGCTAATAGTATGTGCTCACGTGTTTGTGGCATTGGACCATCTGCAGCTGAACAAACAAGAATAGCTCCATCCATCTGAGCTGCTCCTGTAATCATATTCTTAACATAGTCTGCGTGACCTGGACAGTCAACGTGTGCATAATGGCGCTTCTCTGTTTCATATTCTACGTGCGCAGTATTGATTGTAATACCTCTTGCTTTTTCCTCTGGAGCTGAATCGATTTCGTCGAATTTCTTTGTCACACCAGTGAATTGTGATAAAGCAGCTGAGATAGCAGCAGTTAAAGTTGTTTTTCCATGGTCTACGTGACCAATTGTACCAATGTTTACGTGCGGTTTTTGACGGTTAAACTTTTCTCTTGCCATTTTTAGTCTTAATATTTTCTATGTTATACATTCTTGTTGCTTTTGTTTAATCTTATTATTTAGAATCTGTAGTGTGCAAATGCTTTATTAGCTTCTGCCATACGGTGTATCTCTTCACGCTTCCTAATCGAGTTACCTGTTTCATTGGCCGAGTCAATTAGTTCATTTGCTAATTTAATCGCCATACTCTTTCCGGCACGCTCTCTCGAATATTTAGTAATCCATCTTAAGGCAAGATTTGTTCCTCTGAAAGCTCTAACTTCCATAGGTACTTGATAAGTAGAGCCTCCCACTCTTCTTGCTTTTACCTCTACTAATGGTGTAACTTTACGCACGGCTGATTCTAGAACCGTTAGTGGTTCCTCACCTGTTTTCTCTTTAATGATGTCAAAAGCTTGATAAATGATTCTTTGAGCCAGATGCTTTTTTCCTTCTTTTAATATTCTTACTGTTAGCATACTTACTAGCCTGCTGTTGTAAACGGGATCAGGAACTGCTAGTCTCTTTTTAGTAATGGTACGTCGTGACATAGTTTCTTATTAGTATTTCAAGTATTTTTATAAAATTTTATTTTTATCCTTTAGGTTTCTTAGCTCCATATTTTGATCGACTTTGCTTTCTATCTTTCACTCCAGAGGCATCTAGAGTTCCTCTTACTATGTGATATCTTACACCTGGGAGATCTTTAACTCTCCCACCTCTTAATAATACTACTGAGTGCTCTTGGATATTGTGACCAATACCAGGTATATATGCAGTCACCTCAAATCCTGATGTCAGACGAACTCTTGCTACCTTTCTTAGTGCAGAGTTAGGCTTTTTAGGTGTTGTTGTATAAACTCTAGTACATACACCTTTTCTTTGTGGGCAAGACTTTAATGCAGGTGACTTTGTCTTTTTCTTTATCTTTACACGTTCTGATCTAATTAATTGTTGAATAGTTGGCATGACTTGTATTTGTATTATTTACGATTTGCTCATAAGACATAGTTCTTAAAGGAATAACATTTATGGATGTCCTAATAATAAGTTTTAAGAATCACTACTAGATATTCCATATTTCTTCATGAATCGTTCAACTCTACCTTCTGTGTCCATCATTTTTGATGACCCTGTATAAAAAGGATGGTTACCAGACCATATGTCTACATTTAGCTCTGGTCTTGTTGATCCAACGGTCATTACTAGTTCACCATCACAAAAAACTTTGGCCTCATCGTACCACTTTGGATGTAAATCTTTCTTTGGCATAATTGAATATTTATTAATTTTAAGGGTAAGTATAATTTTATCTCTTCGAGAATTGAGGAGCCTTTCTTGCTTTTCTTAGTCCATACTTCTTTCTTTCAATCTTTCTTGAGTCTCTTGTTAAGTAACCCTCAAACTTCAGAGCAGTTCTATTTTCCGGATTAATCTTACACAAAGCTCTTGCTAAACCTAGACGAATAGCTTCAGTTTGTCCTGTTAGCCCACCACCACTGGCGTTAATGTAAACATCATATTTTCCTTCCAGTCCTAGGGTATTTAGTGGAGCTGTGGAACTACGGAGATAGTTTGGACTGTATTGTAAATAGTTTTCACTAGCTATACCATTGATGATCATTTTTCCTGATCCGGGTATTACTCTTACTCTAGCTATGGACTCTTTTCTGTGACCTGTGGCAAAGTATACTGTTTTATCTACCATTTTTTTATTATATATTTACAGTTTTAGGTTGTTGTGCGTTATGTGGATGCTCACTGCCTTTATAGACCTTTAATTTAGTGAATAAATGTCTACCCAGTGGCCCTTTCGGAAGCATTCCTTTGATTGATTTTTCAATCACTCTTCCTGGGATCCTAGCTTGCAATTCAGAGAATGTTTCTAGTTTCATTCCACCGACTTGTCCTGAGTGGTGACGATAGAACTTATCTGTTTCTTTTTTTCCACTAACTCTTATTTTTTCAGCATTAATGATTATCAGTCCGTTCCCTATATCTCGACTAGGATTATAGTGAGGAGAATTTTTACCTAATAGAATTTTAGCAGCTTCAGTAGCAAGACGGCCTAATGTCTTTGAATCTGCATCCATGACATACCACTGGCAATCATCCTTAGTTTCAGGATGCAATGTTGTTTTGTTCATAAGATATTGCTTTCTAAATTATGGGATTTTTTTTATATTTAATAGTTACATGTTTTTAATAGTACGCTCTTTAGGTAAGTTAATACCTAACCTCTTTTGTAATGCATCTATAACCTCTTCAGCCGACTTCTGACCAAAGTTTTTTATCTCTATAAGGTCTTCTTGAGAGTAGTCTAATAAATCAGCAACTGAGTGTATTTGTGCTCTTTTCAAACAGTTATAAGCTCTTACAGAAAGTTGTAGCTCTTCAATCAGTATTTGGTTAACTTTAGTTTCCGAAGATTTTTCTTCGCTTTCTTTAGATTTAAAATCGATCTGTTTTAGAGGAGAGAAAAGACTAGTTAATATCTCAGATCCTTCACTGATTGCTTCATGAGGAGTTATACTACCATTTGTCCAAATTTCTAAAGTTAATTCATCTTGGAGACTTTCATCACTCTGCCTAGAGTCCTCAACTTTGTAGCTCACTTTTCTCACTGGCATAAACACTGCGTCAACTTGTAAAAAGTCTATAGAAGGCTCCTCGCCTCCTTTCTCTATTAAGTGGTATCCTTTATTGGTTTCGATCCTAAATTCCATTTCAAGTGTATTATTACCACAGATTGTCGCAATATACTGATTAGAGTCTAGCACTTCCACTTCCGAAGGAAGATCAAAATTTCCTGCAGTAACAATAGTAGGTCCTTGTATACTAAGACGACCAACCATTGGTTCTTTAGTTTCTGTCCTAAACACAATTTCTTTAAGATTCAGTAAAATTTCTAGGACATCTTCTCGCACTCCAGGAATTGTTGAAAACTCATGACTTACACCAGCTATTCTTACCGCCACGATGGCAGCACCTTCCAGATCGGAGAGTAGTGTTCGTCTCAGAGCATTTCCTAATGTTGTACCTTGCCCCTTTTCTAAAGGTCCTACAATAAACTTACTGTAATAATCTCTGGGACCTTGTATCCTTGATTCTATACACGCAATATCAAAATTAGGCATATGATTAGATTAGTCTAGATTGATCTGAAGTTGATCTTAAACACTTAAACACGTCGTTTCTTAGGCGGACGACAACCATTATGTGGAACAGGTGTAATATCACGTATTAACACAATCTCTAATCCAGCTGCCTGCAATGCACGTATGGCTGTTTCTCTTCCGGCACCCGGACCATTTACTAACACTTCAGCTTTTTTCATGCCTAGTCCTACTGCTTCTTTACTTGCCTTCTCTGCAGCAATTTGTGCAGCAAACGGTGTACCTTTCTTTGCTCCTTTAAAACCTATAGCACCACTAGAAGCCCATGAAACTGTTTCACCATTAGTTGTACTAATAGTTACTATTGTGTTGTTAAATGTTGCTTGTATATGCGCTACTCCATTTGCCGAAGTTTTTTTCTTACTATTGGTCTTTCTTATCTGTCTAGCCATTATTCTTATTTTATTTACTAAGTTTATTCAAGGGTTAAGAGTTTCTATTTCTTCTTACCTGCAACTGTTTTTTTACTTCCACGACGTGTTCTTGCATTCGTCTTAGTTCTTTGCCCTCTTAAAGGTAGTCCTTTTCTATGTCTTTGTCCCCTGATGCAGTTAATTTCCATTAACCTTTTTACACTCATAGTTTCAATTCTTTTTGCTGGACCTTCTACTAGGTAGAATTCATCAATTATAGATCTTATGGAACTTACTTGTTCATCAGTTAAGTCTTTGCATCTTACACTTGCATGTACATTAGCTTTTTCTAAGATTTTTTGTGAACTAGATAAACCTAGACCATAAATGTAAGTTAAAGCTATTTCTATTCTTTTATTTTTTGGTAAATCTACACCTGCTATACGTGCCACTTTTTATCCTCCTAATTAGTTTTAATATTTGTTAGTTAAATCCAATTATTTTCTTTTCATTTTTGCTCTTCCTTGTCTTACTTTAAGCCGTGGATCACTTTTGCAAATAACATAAATTCTTCCTCTTCTTTTTACGATCTGACAATCTTTGCTTCGATTCTTTAAACTACCTATAGAACTTACTACTTTCATTGTTTTTATTTTTAATTTTTAGGGAAAACTGGAAAGAAAATATAATATTTTTACTTCATTATATTTTCATAATTTTTTGATATTAAATAAGTTTGTATTTGTTTTGCTGTATCAATTGCAACACCTACAAGGATTAGTAAAGAGGTTGCCCCTAGTCCTTTAAAAGTGGATACACTAGTGATACTTTCTATTACAGTTGGGATGATAGCTATAAAAGCTAAAAATAATGCTCCTAAGAATGTTAGTCTATTCAAGGTTTTTTGTAAATAATTGACAGTAGCTTTTCCGGGTCTGATTCCTGGTATGCTAGATTCCATCTTTTTTAAATTTTGTGATATGTCACTAGGATTAATAACTAGTGATGAATAAAAGTAACTAAAGAACAGAATTAAAGAAAAATAAAAGACTGTGTAGATATATTTATTGCTTCCCGCTGGTGACAGTTGTAAGAGCAAGTTTTTAATCAGTTCATTACTTATAACCTGTTGAAGATAAGCTGGTAGTACTAGAACTGCTGATGCAAATATTATAGGCATCACCCCGCCTTGATTCAATCTCAGAGGCAGATAACTAGTCTTATTCTGTGATTGTCCTTTACCTAATTGTCTTGCGGATACAATAGGTATGCGCCTAGTTCCTTCTTGCACAAAAATAATTCCTATTATTATAAGAAAAAATATAGTTGCTAAGACTGCTAAGTCAGCAATAGTCGGAGTAGATTCCAATGTCGGCGCTTTCTGTTGAACTAATTTTGGCAGGCCTGCAATAATATTGATGAAAATAAGTAAAGATGGCCCATTACCGACTCCTTTTTCTGTTATTTGTTCAGAAAACCACATGATCATCATTGATCCCGTGGCTAGAGCTAGAGTCATTTGCGCAACAAATGTGGCATCCCAGTTAAATACATAAGGTCTTACCCATAACGAAACACCGATACCTTGCACAGTTGCCCAGAACAAAGCAATATAGCGAGTAAACTGTGATATTTTTTGTCTTCCTGCTTCTCCTTCTTCTTTCTGTAACTTTTCTAAACTTGGTATAGAGGTGGTTGCTAGCTGCATTACTATTGATGCATTAATGTATGGAACTATACCAAGTGCAAAGATTCCAATTGATGCAAAACCACCACCTGAGAAAACATTCAGGAAGCTCACAATTGGATTAGTTGCGATACTTTGATAAAAAGCATCGTGGTCAACACCAGGAATAGGGATAAAAGTACCTAACCTTGATAGTATTATCAAAACAATTGTCAGACTAATCCGTTGTGTAATTCCTTTCTTTTTTGTATTACGGTTAACTATTTCCATGATTTAAATTATTTATTACGCAAATGAAATTAACCTCTATTAACTATCTTCATAGTTAATAGAGATTAAATTCATTAAACAGTTAAGTTCCTATTGTTTGAGACTTCATTAAATGTCTGTAGACGAGCTAGAGCATCTGTTGCAGCTCTAGCATTATTTAACGGATTACTAGAACCTAATTGCTTAGCTAAGATGTTTTTAACACCAGCTAGTTCTAATATCGTTCTCACCGATCCTCCGGCAATTACACCAGATCCGGGAGCTGAAGGTCGCATAATAACCCGTGCAGCTCCTGCTCTTCCTTGTATAATGTGCGGAATAGAATTATTTCTCGTCAGCGGAACGGAAACTAGATTTCTCTTTCCATCTGATGCCGCTTTCTTCACTGCTCCAATTACATCACTAGCTTTGCCGACTCCTACTCCTACTTCTCCCTTTTCATTGCCTATAACTAGGATAGCTCGGAAACTTAGTTTTTTTCCTCCTTTAACAACCTTAGTTACCCTTCTAATTTGAACAACTCTTTCTTGCCAATCAGATTCTTTATCTTTGGATCTATTAGATTTTTTTTGGTTAGACATGATGTATATTCTTTTGTTTAAAAATTAAGTCCTTCTTTTTTTGCAGCATCAGCAAGAGCTTTGATTCGTCCATGATAGATTCTTCCACCTCTATCAAAATTCACGGCTGTAATTTTATTCTCAATTGATCTTTTTGCAATAATTTCTCCAACGTAAGTTGAGGCGTCACAAGTACTACCAGATGAAATTTTAGCTTTTACTTCTTTATCTAATGTTGAACACGAAACTAATGTATTCCCACTAACATCATCAATTACTTGAGCATAGATGTTGGAATTTGATCTAAAAACAGCAAGTCTAGGACGTTCAGAAGTTCCTTTAATTTTACTACGGATTCTTCTTCTTACTTTTTGTATTGATTCTTTATTGCTCATTGTTAGCTTATTATTCTATTATTTACCTGTCTTACCAGCTTTCTTTCTTACATATTCCCCTTCGTAACGTATTCCTTTCCCTTTGTAGGGCTCAGGTGGACGCGTAGACCTAATATTTGAAGCAACTTGTCCTACTAGTTGTTTATCTATTCCGTTAACTGTCACTTTTGTGTTAGCTTCGACAGAGATATTAATTCCTTCGGGAGCAGGAATAGTGACTTGATGACTGAAGCCAACGCTTAAGATAAGTGATTTTCCTTGTACCTGACAACGATAACCTACACCTTGCAGTTCTAATTTCTTTTCGAACCCTTCAGTTACTCCATGTACCATATTAGCTATAGTAGCCCTATAAGTTCCAAATAGCTTATTTGCTTTTGGCGAATTGTTTACTGGTTTGAAAGTTATAATATCATCACTATGATCTATCGTCACGTACTCAGATAGCTGCATAGAAAGCTGTCCTTTTGGACCCTTAATGACAATTACATCGTCTTCTATACTTACATTGACTTTACTTGGTACCTTTACAGGCAATTTACCTACACGAGACATATTATTTAATTATCTTTTTAAATTACCATATATAACACAGAACTTCACCGCCAACACCCTGATGACGAGCTTTATTATCAGTTAATACTCCTTTTGATGTTGAGATAATAGCAACACCTAGACCACCTAGCACTCTCGGTAACTCCTTTCTATTAGCATAAACCCTTAAACCAGGGCGACTTACTCTTTTTAGGGATGTAATTACGGGCTCTGCCTCTTTCCCTTTATATTTTAGTGACAGCAGTAATTGTCTATTGATCCCATCACCAATTTCTTCAAACCCTTGTATAAAGCCCTCTTCTAGCAATACAGAAGTAATATCTCTCGTCATTTTAGTTGAGGGAATTTGAACTATTTTGTGACGAGCTAAGTTTGCGTTTCTGACTCTTGTAAGCATATCAGCTATTGTATCATTTACCACGATGACTCCAGATAGTTAATTTTATTAATTGTTTTAGTTGTCGCTAAACGGCATGCCCATAGCTTTAAGGAGTGCAATTCCTTCTTGCTGTGTTTTTGCTGTTGTCGTTATTGATATGTCCATGCCTCGTATTTGATCTACTCTGTCAAATTCGATTTCAGGGAAAATAATCTGCTCCTTTATACCAAGATTATAGTTACCACGGCCATCAAAATGCTTAATTGAAACACCTCTAAAGTCTCTAATTCTTGGTAATGATAAGTTCACAAATCTCTCTAGGAAAGAGTACATCATTTTCTTTCTTAACGTCACCATTAAACCTACAGGCATACCATCTCTAATTTTAAACCCAGCAACGGATTTTTTAGCCTTAGTGACAACAGGCTGTTGTCCTGTAATAGTAGCTATCTCACGTATGCTACTTTCTAATGCCTTACTGTTCTTAGAAGCGTCACCAAGGCCTCTATTAATAGTAATTTTAGTAATCTTTGGCACTTCATTAATATTTTTATACTTAAACTGCTCCATTAAAATAGGAACAACTTTCTCTTTATAACTTTGTCTAAGATTCTGGTTCATTGATTTAGTTAGTGCTTAATAGTTTCTTGAAAACACGTACTTTGTTCCCTGACTCATCTACTTTGTAACCTACTCGACTAGCTAATTGCTTATCCTGGTTATATAGCATAACGTTTGAGCTGTGTATTGGAGCTTCAAATTGGGATATTTTACCTACATCCCCCTCTTTTCGAGGCTTAACATGCTTCCTTTTTATGTTGATTTCTTTAACAACAACTCTGTTTTCATTTTTTATAATTTTAGTAATTTCCCCTACTTTTCCTTTATCTTTACCAGAGATAATTTTTACCATATCTCCTTGCTTCACATGGTTAGACAAAGTTTGTGAACCTTTCTTCATTAAAGTACCTCCGGTGCTAAAGAAACAATTTTCGTGAAATCTCTATCTCTTAGTTCTCTCGCTATGGGTCCAAAAACTCTTGTTCCTCTAGGATTATTTTCCTTATTAATAATCACTGCTGCATTGTCATCAAAACGAATAGACATTCCGTCTTTCCTACGGACAGTGCTTTTTGTTCTCATTACAACAGCACGTACGACATCTGATCTTTTAATTGGCATATTAGGAGTTGCATCCTTTACAACTCCTATTATCACATCTCCAATCGTTGCATACTTTCGGTTTCCACCCAATATGCGGATACACATTATCTTTTTAGCGCCACTATTGTCAGCGACATTCAAATACGTTTGAGTTTGTATCATATTATTTACTCTCCAAGTGCTTGGTTATTTAATTTCAATGCTTTTTGCTTGACTTCCTTTACTTCCCATCTCTTTGTTTTACTGAGTGGTCTAGTTTCACTAATTAAAACAAGATCTCCTGTGCTGCATTCATTATTGCCATCGTGTACCTTATAACGCTTTGTATTTGCTACAATTTTTCCATATCTCTTATTAGTTAACCTATTCTCAATTGAAACTACGATTGTCTTATCCATTTTATCACTGACAACCACTCCTAATCTTTCTTTTATAGGCATATGATTCTTCTAAAGTTTTAATTTTTATTTTCTTTCCTTTGTCGTTCGATAGTCATAAGTTGAGCTATTTTACGCTTGGTATGCTTAAAGATATGAGGCTTAAAAGTCTGACGAGTTGCTTTCTTAAGACGCATTTCAAAGAGAGATTTTTTAGCGCTTACTATTTCCTCTGATAATTTCACATCATCAAAGTTCTTAAAATCTGAAAAATTTTCAAATGCCATTCACTATGCTCCCATTTTAGATATAAATTTAGTCTTTATTGGCAATTTATAAGATGCCTTTTTCATCGCTTCATAAGCAACGTTTTGTGGTACTCCTGACATCTCGAATAAAATGTGACCAGGCTTAATTACAGCTACCCAATGATCAGGAGCTCCTTTACCAGCACCCATTCTTGTCTCTGGTGGCTTCTTTGAAATAGATTTGTCTGGGAAAACCCTAATCCATAACTTACCAACTCTTTTTACATAACGAGTAATAGTTCTTCTAGTAGCTTCTATTTGTCTAGATGTTAACCAAACGGGCTCTAAAGCTTGCAAAGCATGATCACCAAAAACTATAGTATTACCTCGCGTTGCTACACCACGTAATCTTCCTCTGTGAGGCTTCCGGAATTTTGTTCTTTTAGGACTAAGCATTATTATGTTTCTATAAATTAAATTAATACCAGCTTTTTACCACTTCTTATCTTTTTGATTGACCAGGAGTTAATTCGCCATTAAACACCCAGACTTTTATTCCTAAGATACCGTAAGTAGTGTTTGCTTCTTTTGTAGCGTAATCAATATCAGCTCTTAAGGTCTGAAGTGGCACTCTACCTTCGCGGACCCATTCACTTCGAGCAATTTCTGCACCATTTAGACGCCCTGACACTTGGACTTTTATACCTTGTGCATTGGCTCTTTGCGCCTTTTGAATAGCTTGTCTAGTAGCACGACGGAAAGGAATCCTCTTCTCTAGTTGTTCTGCAATAAATTCACCAATAATGTTAGCGTCAGCATCCATATTTTTCAATTCTGTGACATTGACCCTAATCAGAGCACTTTGTTTTAACACTTTCTGCAAATCATCTTTAATCTTGTCTATGCCACTACCAGATCTACCCACAATTATTCCTGGTCTAGAGGTATGGATCTCAAGCTCCACTTGATCAGATCTTCTACTTATCTCAATTTTAGATATACCTGCTGTAGAAAATTCATCTTTGATGTACTTTCTTATTTTATAATCCTCTTCTAAAATTGATGGATATATTTTCTGGTTAGCAAACCACGATGACCTGTGGCTTTGAGTAATTCTTAATCTGAATCCTAAAGGATGTACTTTTTGTCCCACTGCAAACTCCTTATAAATTTTATACTTTGGCTAGAGAAACTCTAATATGACACGTAGGTTTCTTAATTTTAAAACCTCTACCTTGAGATCTTGGTCTGAATCGCTTGAAAACAGGACCGTCATCAGCTGATGCAGAATGTATGATGAGATCATTCTTATCTAAACCATCGTTGTTTTGAGCATTAGCACCAGCTGATTGAACAACTTGAAGAACTGGTTTACAAGCAGCATAAGGCATGAATTCTAAAATCATTAGAGCTTCCTTATATGATCTACCCTGTATCTGCTTCAGAACTCTTCTAACCTTCGTAGGAGACATTCGTATGTATTTTGCTCTTGCGCTAATAGTATTTAAAGGTAAATTCATTTTTTTTAGAGATGTTAACGTCGTGTTTTTTTATCACTTTTTACATGAGATCTGAAATTTCTTGTAGGGGAAAATTCGCCTAGCTTGTTTCCTACCATTTGTTCTGTTACATATACAGGTACATGTTGTTTGCCATTATATACACCAATAACATGTCCCACCATCGAAGGCAAAATAGTAGAAGCTCTAGACCAAGTTTTCACTACAACTTCATCCGTTTTTTTAGTTTTGTCTAAAGCGTTAATTTTTTTTAGAAGATGCGCGGCCACAAATGGGCCTTTCTTTAGTGATCTAGTCATGTCTAGTTGTATGTCTTAAATTTTATTAAAATTACTTTCTCTTTCGAATAATACAGAAATCACTGTACTTACTATTTCTTCTTGTTTTTAATCCTAGAGCAGGACGTCCCCAAGGTGTTACAGGTTTAGGTCTACCAATAGGAGATCTACCTTCACCACCACCATGAGGGTGATCACAAGGGTTCATTACAACACCTCTTACAGTTGGACGCATGCCTAGCCATCTTTTTCTTCCAGCCTTTCCTAAGACTAAATTTTTGTGTTCAGCGTTACCCACTTCTCCAACTGTAGCGTAGCAGCGACTGTGTACCATTCTAACCTCATTAGAAGGCATCTTCAGTGTCACAAAATTGCCTTCTTTAGCTACGATTTGAGCTGAAGTTCCTGCAGCTCTAATAATTTGTCCTCCTCTTCCAGGTATTAACTCAACATTGTGAACGGCAGTACCTAGGGGGATGTTTGATAGAGGCAGAGCGTTACCTATTTCAATAGGAGACTCTGGACCTGAAACAACAATTGAACCAACTTCTAGTTTTTTAGGATGAAGGATATATCTCTTTTCTCCATCTGTGTAATGTAAAAGTGCTATCCTAGCATTTCTGTTAGGATCATATTCAATAGAAGCTACTTTTGCTTGTATCGCAGATTTGTTGCGCTTGAAATCAATAATTCTATATCTTTTCTTGTGCCCTCCTCCTCTATGTCTAATCGTGATTATACCCCGATGATTTCTTCCTGCTTTTGACATCTTTTTACGTAGTAAAGACTTTTCAGGTTTTTTCTTCGTCAGGTTACTAAAATCAGAGACTGAGCGGTTACGTGTGCCCGGTGTAATTGACTTATAAATGCGTATTGCCATAATTTAATAAATTATTTCATTCCGTTTAGGAAATTTTGTTTTTAACTTTCAGAGAATAAATCAATCGAACTACCTGACTCAAGAGTAATAATAGCTCGCTTATATTTTGGTTTTTGGCCTATGAATTTTCCTATTCTTCTTTTCTTAATAGGAGAATGGTAAGTATTCACTGCAACAACTTTTACTTGGAACAAGTATTCAATCGCAGCTTTTATTTGTTCCTTATTAGCTTTAATATCAGTAGCAAATGTGTACTGATTAAGTTCAAGAAGTCTAGTAGCTTTATCCGTAATTATTGGATACTTGATTAAATCTATTATTTGTCTATAGTTTGTATTAGTCACTGTAAACCTCACATATATGTTTTAATGCACTTTCTGTCACCAATATTTGGTCTGGCTCTAACAAGTCAATCACGTTAATTGAGTTAGCAACAGTCAATTTAAGGTTTCTTACATTACGCACTGATAAGGACAGTTTTTTATCATGCTTGTCCATAATAATTAACTTCTTCTGTTTGGGTGAAGAAAAATCCATGACAGGACTTAGATTCTTTAAAGTAGACTTTGTACTTATTGAATCTTGAGCTAAATTATCTATAACTGTTACTTTTGAGAAGTTATAGTGGAGAGCAGTAGTAATAGCTAATCTTCTTTCCTTAATGTTAATTTTATTTGCATAAGATCTTGGTTTTGGACCGAATGCAATACCACCTCCAGTCCATAGAGGAGAATTACTAGATCCAGATCTAGCGTTACCCGTTCCTTTCTGCTTCCAAGGCTTCTTTCCTCCTCCAGCAACTTCACTACGAGTCTTTGTAGAGGCATTTCCTTGTCTTCTCTTATTGGATTGGGCAGTAACAGCCCTGTGTACTAAGTAGCGAGCTCCTTGTTCTAAGGAATTAAGTGAAATAGTTCCTTCTGCTCCTTCAGTACCATCGATTTTACGAACCTTGTATTTTATTTCTTGTTTAGCAGCCATCTTGATTTATAATTCTTTTATATCTAACTTATTTTTTGCACTATTTGTATGACAAACTAACTAATGCTAAGAAGATTACCCGGCTTTCCAGGTACAGAGCCTTTGATCACCAATAAATTGTCTTTAGGATTAATATGTATGACTTCTAGGTTTTTAATAGTAGTCTTTCCTCCTCCTAGTCTACCTGCCATTTTCTTCCCCTTGTGTACTTTGGCTGGAGTACTACCTTGACCAATTGAACCTGGCTCTCTATGGTTTTTGGAACCATGTGTCATTGGACCTCTAGTGAAATGGTGACGCTTGATTGTTCCAGCGAATCCTTTACCAATTGTTTTTCCAGATATGTTGACATTTTGCCCTACTTCAAATAGATCAACACTAATTTTTTGGGATACAGTGAACGATTCTGTTGAATCAACTCTGTACTCTTTTAAATACTTTAAAGAAGGTAAATTGAATTTGTTTAGATGTCCTAGACGTGGTTTAGTCATCTTTTGGGGGGAAGATTCTGCATAACCTATCTGTACAGCATTGTATCCTTCATTTTCATTACTTTTTATCTGAGTAACAACACATGGACCTGCTTTAATTACAGTGACAGGGATAGCGAATCCTGATTCGTCAAATATTTGTGTCATTCCCACTTTCGTACCGAGAATTCCTACAGTCATAAGTTCCTTTTTTTTTATTTTTTATACAAGTAGCGTTTAGAAGGTAGTTTGCAATTTTAATCAAACCATAATAATGATACCTGACTGTTCATTTTTTTAACACTCTCTTAGTTCTTATTTCTAAAAGAATTAGCAACAAATAGAGATAGGGTTTTCACTACTATATAGGTAAGTGAATCTTGGTGTATAAATAAGGGCAATAGACAAGATAATAAATAAAAAGAATTGATCTTGCTAATAAGCTAATTTGAAAATTAATATTTATGGGCAAAGTAGTTGGAATTGACTTAGGAACAACGAACTCTGTTGTCGCAGTAATGGAAGGTGGAAAACCATCTGTTATACAAAATGCAGAAGGTTTCAGAACAACACCATCTGTTGTTGCATACACAAAAAATGGTGACCGCTTGGTTGGTCAAATAGCTAAGAGACAGGCTGTAATAAACCCTGACAATACTTTTTATTCAGTAAAAAGATTCATAGGTCGTCGATCAGATGAAGTCTCAGAAGAACTAAAGAAAGTTTCTTATATCGTTAAAAACGATAATAACGGTAATATCAAGTTAGAATGTCCTTCACTAAGTAAAGAATTTTCTTCGGAAGAGATTTCAGCAGAAGTTTTAAGAAAATTAGTGACTGATGCTAGTAAGCATTTAGGAGAACCGGTTAAACAAGCTGTTATCACAGTACCAGCATACTTCAATGATTCTCAGAGACAAGCCACAAAAGATGCTGGTAAGATTGCGGGGCTAGAAGTTTTAAGAATAATCAATGAACCAACAGCTGCATCACTGGCATATGGATTAGATAAGAAGAATAACGAAACAATCTTAGTATTCGATCTTGGTGGTGGGACATTTGATGTTTCTGTTCTTGAGGTTGGAGATGGAGTCTTTGAAGTTTTATCAACTTCTGGAGATACACAACTTGGAGGAGATGACTTTGATGATAAAGTAGTTCAGTGGCTAATAAAAGAATTTCAAGGTGAGCATAATATAGATCTTAGTGGTGATCGTCAAGCACTACAAAGACTTACGGAAGCTTCAGAGAAGGCAAAAGTAGAGCTATCTAATTTAACTCAAACTGATATTAGCTTACCATTCTTAACAGCTACGGAAACAGGTCCTAAACACTTAGACAGATCTATAACTAGAGGTAAATTTGAGGAGCTGTGCTCATCTTTAATTGATAGAGCAAGAATACCAGTTGAAAATGCACTAAAGGATGCAAAATTAGATAAAAGTAAAATTGATGAGGTTGTATTAGTAGGTGGATCTACTAGAATTCCTGCAGTGCAAGATGTTGTGGAAAAAGTTCTGGGTAAAAAACCTAATCAGACTGTTAATCCTGACGAAGTTGTTGCTGTTGGCGCAGCTGTTCAGGCTGGAGTATTAGCCGGAGAGGTAAAAGACATATTACTACTTGATGTGACTCCTTTATCTTTAGGTGTTGAAACTCTTGGAGGAGTTACGACAAGAATCATACCAAGAAATACTACAATACCAACGAAAAAATCAGAAGTCTTCTCGACAGCAGTAGATAACCAACCAAATGTTGAGATTCATGTTTTACAAGGAGAAAGGGAGTTCGCAAAAGATAATAAGAGCCTAGGAACGTTTAGACTTGATGGTATTCTTCCAGCTCCAAGAGGTGTGCCTCAAATCGAAGTTACATTTGATATTGATGCTAATGGTATATTATCAGTGAATGCCAAAGATAAAGGTACTGGTAAGGAGCAGTCAATCACAATAACAGGAGCTTCCACATTACCATCTGACGAAGTTGAAAGAATGGTCAAGGAATCAGAACAAAATGCTTCTGAAGATAAGGAAAAGAGAGATAAAATAGATCTAAAGAATCAATCGGATTCTTTATGCTACCAATCAGAAAAACAACTAAAAGAATTAGGAGATAAAGTAGCAAAAGAAGATCAAGAAAAAATTGAAAATCTAATTAAAGATTTAAGAGGTGCTGTTCAATCAGAGGAAATGAGTACTATGAAAGAGCTTGGAGAGAAGCTGCAAAACGAATTGATGGAAATTGGTAAGAAAATCTATAGTCAAAATACACCTCAAGATGGTGCACAAAAACAGAATAGTGACAATGATTCTGTTATAGATGCTGACTTTTCTGAAACAAAATAAAAAATATTTCGTAGATATTTAGTTTATAAATATCTACGAAATATTTTTTATTTTACGAGTTATAAGATGAGTGAAAAATAATTCTTACTACAAAAATCCTAATTGGAAAAAGAACAACACTATCATCTATAGTGGATAAACGCAACAAAAATCGGAGTAAAAAAATATAATTAGTTAGAAATTATTAAATATCACTATTTTGAAAATAACTATTAACTTTATTCTTAAAAAAGTTTCCAACTGAAAAAGCTGGAATTCTAGCAGAAGGAATGTATAATTTTTCTCCAGTTTTAGGATTTCTTCCATATCTTCCCTTTCGTTCCCTCGCTTCAAAGGAACCAAATCCAACAAGGGTTACTCTTTCCCCTTTCGCAACAGCATCAACAATAGTTTCTAGAGCTACCGTCAATAAGAATTCAGTTTCCGTTTTGGTCATACCTGTTTTCTTAGCAACAATATCAATTAATTGTGTTTTATTCACTAGTTTTTATGATAACAATAAACAATTGAAAATGAAGATAGAATATACGTATCAACATATATCCTATCTCTTTTTTATTACTAAGCAGCTACTTTCTCGTTAATGAAGTCAACAGCTTGTTGAAGGTTTGAAATCTTCTCTGCAGTCTCATCAGGAATCTCAATGTTGAAAGCTTCTTCGATAGCCATTACTAGTTCAACTGTGTCTAATGAATCTGCACCAAGGTCATTTGCAAAGTTCGCATCCTTTGTAACTTGGCTCTTCTCTACACCCAGTTGCTCAGAAATGATTGTTTGTACCTTATCGAAAATTTCTTGTTCGTTCATTTTTATACCTTACTTTTGTATATTTTTCTTATGTGACTATGCTAAGTGATTCTTCCCAAATTATCAAGTTCAATAAATACTACTACAATATGTAATTCACTTAATTACTATAATAGTGAAATACAATATCATAGAATGAAAAGTATAATGTATAAATAAGATAAATAACAAAGGTAAATAATAGTAATCAATTCTATAAGATTTTAACTATTGTTAACACATTGGATAGTATTTATTCAATAAAGTTTATAATATTATATTGAAATACCAATGAAAACTTGCTTATCCCTATCAATGACAAAAACAGTCACAGTTCGTTAGGGTTACAAAAAAAATCAAGTGAGAGTTTCTAGTTTCTTATGTCACAAGGGAGAACCTTAATGACGATCAGCTCCAAAGAGCAAGAGGCAAAAAAAGTTTCGATAATCGTAGACAGAGATCCTGTTAGTACATCATTCGAGAAATGGGCTCAACCAGGTCACTTCTCTCGAACTTTAGCTAAAGGTCCAAAAACAACTACTTGGATTTGGAATCTACACGCAGATGCTCACGACTTCGACAGTCATACAAGTTCACTAGAAGATGTTTCTCGAAAAATCTTTAGTGCGCATTTTGGTCAATTATCTATAATTTTCCTATGGATTAGTGGAATGCACTTCCATGGTGCTAGATTCTCTAACTATTCAGCTTGGTTAAGTAATCCAACAGCTGTTAAGCCTAGTGCGCAAGTTGTTTGGCCTATAGTTGGTCAGGAAGTACTAAACGGTGACGTAGGCGGTGGCTTCCAAGGTGTGCAAATAACTTCAGGTTTCTTCCAGATTTGGAGAGCAGAAGGTATTACAAGTGAGATCGAATTGTACTGGTGTGCATTAGCTGGATTAATCATGTCTGGATTAATGATTTTTGCTGGTTGGTTCCACTACCACAAAGCAGCTCCAAAACTAGAATGGTTCCAAAATGCTGAGTCGATGCTTAATCATCACTTATCAGGACTACTAGGACTTGGATGTCTGTCATGGGCAGGACACCAAATACATGTTTCACTACCTGTTAATAAACTACTGGATGCAGGTGTTGCGCCTCAAGAAATTCCTCTACCACATGAGTTCCTTGTGAATAGAGATTTAATGGCTCAACTGTACCCAAGTTTCAGTAAGGGGCTAGTTCCTTTCTTTACCCTAAACTGGAGTGAATACTCTGACTTCTTAACTTTCAAAGGTGGTTTAAACCCAATTACTGGAGGTTTATGGTTAAGCGATACCGCTCATCACCACCTAGCTCTAGCAGTTTTATTCATTGTTGCTGGACACATGTACAGAACAAACTGGGGTATTGGACATAGTATGAAGGAGATTTTAGAGGCTCATAAAGGACCATTCACTGGTGAAGGTCATAAAGGGTTATACGAAATCTTAACAACATCTTGGCATGCACAACTGGCTATCAACCTAGCTATGATGGGTTCTGTAAGTATTATTGTAGCTCATCACATGTATGCAATGCCTCCATACCCATATATTGCAACGGATTATCCAACACAACTATCATTATTCACACACCATATGTGGATTGGTGGTTTCTGTGTTACTGGAGCTGCTGCACACGCTGGAATCTTTATGGTTAGAGACTACAACCCAGCACAGAATTATAACAACCTGCTTGATCGTGTTATAAGACACAGAGATGCGATCATTTCTCACCTAAACTGGATTTGTATATTCCTAGGCTTCCACAGCTTTGGTCTATATATTCACAATGATACGATGAGAGCTTTAGGAAGAAGCCAAGACATGTTCTCAGATACAGCTATCCAATTAAAACCAGTATTTGCTCAATGGGTACAAAATATCCATACAGTAGCACCTGGAAATACAACTCCTAATGCATTAGCAACAGCTAGTTACGCATTCGGAGGGGACGTTGTAGCTGTAGGAAATAAAGTCGCTATGATGCCAATAGCACTTGGAACAGCTGACTTTATGGTGCACCACATTCATGCTTTCACAATTCACGTTACTGTGTTAATCCTTCTAAAAGGAGTATTATTCTCTCGTAATTCTAGATTAATACCGGATAAAGCGAATCTAGGATTCAGATTCCCTTGTGATGGTCCTGGAAGAGGGGGTACTTGTCAAAGTTCTGCATGGGACTCGGTTTTCTTAGGATTATTCTGGATGTACAACTGTATATCTGTGACTATTTTCCACTTTAGTTGGAAGATGCAATCAGACGTTTGGGGAACTGTTCAACCTGATGGCAGTGTAACTCACATCACAGGAGGAAACTTCGCTCAAAGTGCAATTACAATTAACGGATGGCTTCGAGACTTCCTTTGGGCAGAAGCTTCACAAGTAATTCAATCATACGGTTCTGCGCTATCTGCATATGGTGTTATCTTCTTAGGTGCTCACTTCATTTGGGCATTTAGTTTAATGTTCCTATTCAGTGGTCGTGGTTACTGGCAAGAATTAATTGAGTCAATTGTTTGGGCGCATAATAAGCTAAATGTAGCTCCTGCGATTCAACCAAGAGCTTTAAGTATTACACAAGGACGTGCTGTAGGTCTTGCACACTACCTGATCGGTGGTATCGGTACGACTTGGGCATTCTTCTTAGCTAGAATTATCTCTGTAGGATAAAAGGAAACTGTATCTAAAGAAAAAGTATGGCAACAAAATTTCCTAAATTCAGTCAAGCCTTAGCTCAAGATCCGGCAACAAGAAGGATCTGGTTTGGACTTGCAACTGCTCACGATTTCGAGAGTCATGATGGCATGACGGAAGAAAATCTTTATCAAAAGATTTTCGCTTCTCACTTTGGACACCTAGCTGTTATTTTCCTGTGGACTTCTGGAAACTTATTCCATGTAGCTTGGCAGGGAAACTTCGAGCAATGGGTTCTTAATCCACTAAAAGTGAAACCAATTGCACACGCAATTTGGGATCCTCACTTTGGTCAACCTGCTATTAAAGCATTTACAAAAGGTGGTGTTTCATACCCAGTAAACATCGCAACATCTGGTGTATACCACTGGTGGTATACGATTGGTATGAGAACAAATACTGATCTTTACTCTGCTTCGTTATTCCTACTGGCAGTTTCGGCAGTATTCCTATTTGCAGGATGGTTACATTTACAGCCTAAATTCCGTCCGGGCTTATCTTGGTTTAAAAATAATGAGTCAAGATTAAATCACCACCTATCAGGTCTATTCGGCTTCAGTTCATTAGCATGGTCTGGACACTTAATCCACATCGCTATTCCAGAAGCAAGAGGACAAGACGTAGGATGGGAGAACTTTACAAAAGTGCTTCCACATCCAGATGGTCTAGCTCCATTCTTCTCAGGTAACTGGGGAGCATATGCAGCTAACCCTGATACAGGAAGTCACATTTTTGGTACTTCAGAAGGTGCAGGAACTGCAATCTTAACTTTCCTAGGTGGTTTCCATCCACAAACTCAAGCATTATGGTTAACAGATATAGCGCATCACCATCTAGCTATTGGTGTTATGTTTATATTCGCTGGCCACATGTACCGCACAAACTGGGGTATTGGACATAGTCTAAAAGAAATTTTAGACGCTCACAGACCACCAGGAGGAAGACTTGGTGCTGGTCACAAAGGTCTTTTTGAGACAATCACAAATTCACTACACTTCCAATTAGGATTAGCATTAGCATCATTAGGAGTAATTACATCTCTAGTTGCACAACACATGTATGCTCTTCCTTCATACGCATTTATTGCTAAGGACTACGTGACTCAATCAGCTCTTTATGTGCACCACCAGTACATCGCTGGATTCCTAATGGTAGGAGCTTTCGCGCACGGTGCTATCTTCTTTGTTAGAGATTATGATCCTGAGCAAAACAAGAACAACGTTCTAGCTAGAGTTTTAGAGCATAAAGAAGCGATTATCTCTCACCTTAGTTGGGTTTCGTTATTCCTAGGTTTCCACACTTTTGGTCTTTATGTTCATAATGACGTGGTAGTGGCATTTGGAACTCCTGAAAAGCAGATTCTTGTAGAACCAGTTTTTGCTCAATGGATTCAAGCATCTTCAGGAAAAGCTATGTACGGTTTCGATGTATTACTTTCATCAAGTAGCAGTGTTGCATCAAGTGCAAGTAGTAATATATGGCTTCCTGGATGGCTAGATGCTATCAACAGCGGAAAGAACTCACTGTTCTTACCTATTGGTCCTGGTGACTTCTTAGTGCACCATGCAATAGCACTAGCACTACACACAACAACTCTTATCCTTGTGAAAGGAGCGCTTGATGCACGTGGATCTAAACTAATGCCAGATAAAAAAGATTTTGGTTACAGCTTCCCATGTGATGGTCCTGGACGAGGAGGTACATGTGATATCTCAGCTTGGGATGCATTCTACTTAGCAATGTTCTGGATGCTAAATACAATTGGATGGGTAACTTTCTACTGGCACTGGAAGCACGTAACAATTTGGCAAGGTAATGCAGGTCAATTTAATGAATCATCAACATACATCATGGGATGGCTTAGAGACTACCTGTGGCTGAATTCATCTCCACTTATCAATGGTTATAACCCATTTGGTATGAATAGCCTATCAGTTTGGGCTTGGATGTTCTTATTTGGGCACCTTATCTGGGCTACTGGTTTCATGTTCCTAATCTCATGGAGAGGATACTGGCAAGAGTTAATCGAGACTCTTGTTTGGGCACATGAAAGAACTCCACTTGCAAATTTAGTAAGATGGAAAGATAAGCCTGTAGCTTTATCAATTGTTCAAGCTAGACTAGTGGGTCTGATCCACTTCACTGTTGGTTACATATTTACTTATGCGGCCTTCGTTATTGCTTCAACTACTGGTAAATTCGGTTAATACTAATTTTTAATACTAGTATTATATTAGTAAGGATTCAAGTATGATTGTACTTGAATCCTTACTAATAATTATAGTAACATGTTGCTAAAGATGCCATTGTCATAACAATGATCTAAAGATTCAAATAAAAATAAAAAAGTAATAAAAAAAACATGGCAAAAAAGAATATGATCGAGCGCGAAAAAAAGCGTGAAAGACTTATTAACAAATATGGAAAGAAAAGAAAAGAATTAAAGCAATTATTGAAAGGTGCAGAAAGCTATGAAGCTAAACTAGCGCTTTATGCGAAACTAGAAAAACTTCCTAACAATTCAGCTCCGTCAAGACATAGAAATAGATGTTGGCTAACAGGAAGAAGCCGAGGTTACTACAGAGATTTTGGACTATCTCGCCATGTACTAAGGGAAATGTCACACGCATGTCTTCTACCAGGTGTGACTAAGTCAAGTTGGTAAAATAAGGAAGAAAAGTAGGATAATCTAAGGGATAGAGATATTTTGTATCCCTTAGATTATCCTACTTTTCTTCCTTATTTTACCAATCAAAAGGATTATAGACCAAACTGGTTACCTCTTCTATACTGTAGATATGCAGCAACAAATAAACCTGCTAATGTTACCGGAACCAGACCAAGAACAATACCAAATAATAATGGTTCTATCATATACTTATATTTTATAATTTTTAAATAATGCTATGGTTAAGCAATATACACTACATTTCATATTATATATGATAATACACTCTAGCAAATAAGCTTGATTCAAATAAAAAAAATAGATATGCGAAGAAAGAAGATATTAATAATGTATATCTTGCGATGCAGTATATAAGTGTTTTGCTGCAAAAGTAGATAGAACTCTATAATGCAGCAAAATCCTCAATTATCTAAATCCAACAGCAGCTTGCCAAACAAAAGCTAAAAGCAAGAAAAACACTGGGATCACTGGAGCTACGTCAATAATAGGCTTAAAGACTGCGTACGCTTCAGGTAATTTAGCTAAGAGTAAAGTTCCTTCCATATTTTTTGACCTCTCTATCCAATGTGATAAAATAGACAAAGGTAGTAAAATCTAATTGGCTACCTTATACATACTCTATAATAAACTTTATTATCAGATTAATTAAGTAATATTTATTTTTAGACACAAACATCAGTAATAGTAAAAAAATATAAAAGGATAAAGTATTTTTAAAAAGTTTTTACAGATGTTTTTTTTAATTTATTAAGTAATTGCAAAAAACCAGTGCCGATAGTATAACATGTAATAGATACAAACTTACTTCGTTAAATTACATGGATATTGTGTTGAAATAAAGTAAACCAATATTCACACAAGTAAGCATAATTAAAGCCAAATTTCATATTTGAGGAAACAAACATGATCACTATTATCCAATTACTTGTTAGTGCTCTAATACTACTATCTTTCGTCTTAATTATTGGTGTTCCAGTAATCCTAGTTTCACCTGGTGAATGGGAAAAATCAAAGAACTTAGTTTATGCAAGCTGTGGTCTTTGGTTCGGATTAGTAATTGTTACAGCAGCCTTTAACAACTTTGTAATCTAAAGGTTTGATCAGGAAAAATTGAATCCTATTCATTTAAAACTTGAATAGGGTTTATTTTTTACAGGCACAAGATAGTATAACCATAAGCAAAGAGAGAAGGTATAGTTGACAGAGTCTGTTTTTTTCTATAGACTGTTCATTAACCAGTAAGCGGGTATAGCTCAGTGGTAGAGCGCGACCTTGCCAAGGTCGATGTCGCGCGTTCGAATCGCGTTACCCGCTTTAAAAAAAGAAGTTAAAAAGTAAAGAAACAAATTCTTCTACTTTTTAACTTCTTTTTTTAGTGAGTAAAATTCTAGTATAGAAAATAGGATTATTTTATTGAGTTTGGAAATAAAAAATATTTAATTTAACCAAAACAGAGCAAATCACTTTAAGGAGTAATAATGCGTTATTTTTTTATAGGAGAGAGTGGGATTCGAACCCACGGTAACCGTAAAGCTACTTCTGATTTCAAATCAGACGCATTCGACCAGCTCTGCCACCTCTCCTTTATCTGCTTATAGTAGTACAATACCATAAGCAGTACACTTTAGACAATAGTTAATCGCTAAAAGACTTCGTCGTAAATTTAATTTGTGAAGGATTTAAATTCTTTCCAATAGAATGAGAAACATTTCCGACACCAACTCTACCTGCATTTACCTTTTCAGGTACTACTCCATCTTTAGGATGTAAATATTGTACTTCACCACTTGGGAATATGCGGTAGATTTTAAAATCTGTTATCTTAAAAGACGTTTTCAACTGAGTGCTTAAAGCAAGACATTGCTCTTTTCTTGCTAAATATAACAGATTCTCGTCTTGCCTCATGATTGCAGCACCACCTGTAGGCATTTCAAATACTTGCTCTTTTTTACTAGTCCAAGTAATTGCGTACTTCTCTTCGACTTCGGCAGCTCTCAGCCAACCACCTGTACTTCCTTCAAAAGTAGGTGAAGGTATTTGTAAATTTAATGTTTCAGCCATATTATTATTTTATGATTGCATAATAATATACTAGCATATTTTATATCGAAAAATAGCGGAGAATGGATTTGAACCATTGACCTTCGGGTTATGAGCCCGACGAGCTACCAGACTGCTCTACCCCGCGTTTGATAATTTCTAGCTTATCATACAGCATATAGCTAGGAAATTCAAGTGTTCATTATTAAAGTTACACCTAAAAGGAGTATGGAAAGCAAAGAAACAAGAGTTATTTGAAGACGAAGAAGACCGGGGTAAACATCATAAGTGCCAATTAATCTATCTTGTAAAAGAACCTCAGGTGGCTTAATCCATACTTGGCCATCATACCAGCCGGATTCCTCATAAGGTACAGTAGCTTCCATAAGACGAGAATAAATATACTGCCAGCCTAAATACAATCTTGAACATAAGACTATTACGATTGCTATTCCGGCGAGGGAAGAATATATGAAGAAATATTTATTATTTGTAAAAGAAAATGAACTAGCAACTAAAACCAAGGATGTTCCAAGACAAGATGAAACCAGTAAATAAAACAAAGACTTTAAAAAAGTCATCTTATCTTGAATACACCATACAAAATTATTTGATTCTTTTAATTTTTGGTACTCATTGAGAGGACGTTGATCTTTCGGGACAGGACAAATATATTCAGAGTCATTCATTAAAATAAACTATTCGAATTTACTAAATGTTGATATATACACTGTTAGGATAAAAAAACTACCTATAAGTACCCAAGTAATTTTATCTAGAGTTTCTTCTGCACTTCGAGTTCCATTAAAGACTTGGTTTTGCCCAATCATTCCTTGAGACTTTGGATTATGAACCATGATTGATAATATCAATCCTATTGAGCAAAAGAACCATAAATTTTGTATGATTTTCATTAAATAATTTTGATTAATTAGATTAATTACACTTTATTTTTTTCTCATAGAAATTTATTGCTTACCTTAGTGGTAAGGTAAGCAATAACAGCACAAAAAGAACTTTTTTATTCTCCTTGTAGTTTTAAAAGACCAAAACCTAAAGCTAGGCCTACTAGTGTTATTACAACACAAGTGATTGCTGCTGATACCATCTCATTCCCCATACCTTACTCCTTTGTTCTATTTTTTTATGTAAAACTTGGTTTACGAAATATCTAAAAACCGTTTCTTCCCCAAACAACTAATGCTAACGAAAACGTAAACATCACCATAAGAGAAGACCATCCTAAGCTGATTATATCCATAATTAGTAAAGTGATAAATCTAGATTTGTATTTTTTTTCAACTCACTTCGCATGATAGATTAGATGTAATTTGATATCTAATTACACAAGTCGAATCTTTTTGAAGTTAGTAAACTATTATACTATAATGTTATAGGCTTTTCTTTTGAACATGAGAAAGTACGCAGTAGAAAAGAATCTTTAGAGAATATTAAATCTGAGGAAAATACATCCTATCTGTGACATAAATAGATTCCAAGATCACAATCAATAAAGACAAAAACATGACAAGTAATTTAGCAACACAACTGCGCGAAGGAACAAGTAAATCTCATACTATGGCAGAAAATGTAAGTTTTATTAAATCATTTCTGGGAGGGGTAATCGATAGAGACTCTTATGTAGAAATGCTTTCAAAATTGTACTTTGTTTATGAGGCTATAGAAGAAGCTATGGAATCTAACAAAGATCATGAATACATTAAACCTATTTACTTTCCTGAACTAAATCGAACAAGTAGTCTAAAAGAAGACTTAGACTTCCATTATGGGGAAGGGTGGTTAGATAATGTACAATTATCACCAGCAACAATTGATTACGTAAATAGAATCAAGCAAGTCAGTAAGGAAAAGCCAGAATTATTAGTTGCGCACGCATACACTAGATATCTTGGTGACCTTTCTGGAGGACAAATTCTAAAGAAAATAGCGCAAAGGGGGATGGGATTAGAAGGGTCAAAAGGACTAGCCTTCTACGAATTTGATAAAGTCAATGACGAGTCCCAATTTAAAGTAGATTATAAAGCTGCTTTGGATTCTTTACCTATAAAAGGAGATGAAGCACCAAGAATGGTAGCGGAAGCTAATGTAGCGTTCACATTAAATATGAACATCTTCTCTGAGTTAGAGTTTAGTCTAACAAAAGTTGTGCTTGGAAAATTACGCAGCTTTGTTAATTCAACTCAAAACTTATTTCTTGAACTTAAGAAGAATTAATTGACTCTTGCGTACTTCTTATTAGTAATAATAATGGCACTGAGTCTCATTAACAAAACATAGATCAAGATCAAATGTTTAAATTTTTTAGTTCCTTTTTGTCTACGATTCCATGAATGGAGATTAGAACATACATTCTTTATACTAAGAATTGGAGGCAAAAAGGAACTAACTTTTTATAAATAACAAAAAAAATAACTAAAAAATAAACTCGTTCACATTCACAATCCTTATCTTGATAATAAAAAGTCTTTATCAATGAGAGACTTAAGAATTAGTCCATTTATAAAATCAATTTTAGGATAAACCAACTGTTGAGTTAAATCATTACAAACGAATAAATATCAGTTAGTGTAGTAATCTCCTTAACTTTAATTTATTAATAATCTTTCTTTGTTAAATTTACATCTATTGATTATCGGCTATACTATTCTTATTAAAGTCATGTTCATCTATTTAAATTAGTTGTAAGACAGTAGTTAACATTCAAATAACATAAGAGTATGCCTAAGATTAAAACACGTAAATCTGCACTAAAAAGGTTTCGAAAGACGGTAACGGGAAAATTTATGAGAAGAAAAGCTTTTAAAGGTCATTTGCTGGAGAAAAAGTCGGCAAAACGTAAAAAAAGTTTATCTAGAAAGATGGTTGTCTTTAAAGGTGATGCAATTGCCTTACGTAGCATGATCCCATATGCTTAGCGATTATAAACAAATAAACCTTTCATAAGGAGAAGAAATCAAATGGTAAGAATTAAAAGAGGAAACGTTGCTAGAAAAAGAAGAAAAAAGATTTTCTCAGTTGCTAAAGGATTCAGAGGTGCGCATTCAAAGCTATTTAGGATAGCTAATGAACAAGTGATGAAAGCCTTAAGATATGGCTATGTTGGTAGAAAAAGAAAGAAAAGAGATTTTAGAAGACTATGGATAACGAGAATAAATGCAGCTTCCAGGATGCATGGTACTAATTATAGTAGTCTAATATCAAAATTAAAAGTCTCTCAAATTAGTATTAACCGTAAAATGCTTGCCCAGATGGCGGTTCACGATATGGACTCATTTGCTAGTCTTGTTAAATCTTTATAGTATAGGAAGCATAAAAAAAGAAGTATGGAACTTTTATACAATTCCATACTTCTTTTTTTTATTAGAAGTTCATTTCAGCTAATTGAACTTTCTCGAACTGCTTTTTCTTAAGTACTAGAAGTACTTGTGCAAATATTACAGTGAAGAAGAACGCGATTAAACCTTTAACTCGAGCAGGACTTTGTAGAACTACTTCTGTTTCAGCTTGGCCAAAGCCACCAACGTTTGGATCTATTGTTAAAGCTTGATCTGCTTTAATATCAGCACCCTCTTTAACGATAATCTCAGGACCTACAGGAATCTTAATAGTCACAGCTTCACCGCTCTTACTATTAATCGTCATTGTAGTTAGTTTATCAGTAGATTCTACCTTAACAAGCTGACCACTTACAGGTGAAGTGTAGATAGTATTGTTACTCTTTTCACCAGTAGGTTGTACTTGCCCTCTTCCACGGTTTCCACCAACGTAAATAGGGTACTTAATAAAGTGTACATCTCTATTCTCTGCAGGGTTAGGAGCTAAGATAGGGAATACAATTTTTTGGTGATTGTCACCTGGGATAGGCCCGACTACAAGAATATTTTCTTTTGAGTCACTGTATGATGAAATTACAACACCTTCAGTAGCTTTTTTCATCTCATCACTTAATCTCTCTTTAGGAGCTAACTTGAATCCTTCTGGAAGAATTACAACAGCACCTACATTTAGAGGTCCTTTTGTGCCATCACCTGTAACTTGCTTTACCGAGGTATCGTAAGGAATTTCTACAACAGCTTCAAAAACAGTATCAGGTAAAACACCCTGAGGAACCTCAATTTCAGTTGGCTTAGCACCAAGGTGACAGTTAGCACATACTATTCTCCCAGTAGCTTCTCTTGGATTTTCATATGCTTGTTGTGCATACACAGGAAAAGCATCAGCTACCGAAGGTAGTAACAGAGATCCACAAATGCCTGCAAGAAGCATGGCTGACTTTATTTGTTTGTCGATATTCACAATATGATTATTTTTCATCTTCTTCAAGCTAATTATTTGAAATAAATATTACACGATTTTCTTATTATCAGTTGGCTAATTCGCTTCTGACAGAATTTCGAAATTGCATATGAGTAATTCTAAAAATAAGAAGGTGTTCTTTTACACACTCTCTGTTACTATTTTACCTTAAAAATTATTATCATAATTAATATTTTGCTGACTTCTTTCAATCAAGAAAACAATCCCTGCACCACCAAAATACAGTATCATTATAATGCTAGACATAAAAAGTTGTGTTATAGGATCTACAGAAGGGGTTAAAATGGCTCCAATTACAGTCGAAGCTAGAATAACATATCTCCAAACGGAAAACATTAACCTACTCGAAAAAATCTTTAAAGCTCCTAAGACAACTTGTATCACAGGAAGCTGGAAAGCTAATCCCGTACTGAAAAGCAATACTAGAATAAATTCAAAATATTGTTCAAAGGACCAAAATGGTTCCACAACATCTGAACCATAATTAATGAAGAAGTTTAATGCAGCAGGAGCTAATAAGAAGTAGCCACAAGCTAGACCGAAAATGAAAAGTATAACTGATCCAATAATTACAGGTAAAATGGTCTTTCTTTCTCCTCTTGTCATCCCAGGCAAGACAAAAAGGATAATCTGATAAATAATAAACGGACTACTGATAAAAAAACCAGTATAAACCGCAACTTTTAGAGATGCAAAAAAATATTCCCCTGGTGCTAATTGCAGAAACTTTATGCCTATAGCTGGTTCTTGAAGCAACTTAACGATATTTTTTACCGCTATTAAACAACCTAAGATTGTTGTAATCAAGAGGGATAAAGACCAAAAAGCTCGTTGGCGTACTTCCTCCAAATGTTCTGTAAGAGACATTTCAGCTTCGTTTTGCTCAAAAGATATTGAATAAGGTATAAGTTTGTTATTTATTTTTAGGTCTTCGTTTAACATAATTTTATTCAGTTCATGTTTAAAGTTCTCATTACATAATACAACTTTATTTCCAAGTTCAGAAATAACAAACCTGAATAAGATTTATTAATTAAGCATAAAAAAAGCTATAGACATACAGTGATGTCTATAACTTTTCGTACAAAATTACTTAACTTGTAGCTTGTACACGTGCTCGGGCTTTACGAAGGTTTTGAGTAGCTTGGATTCTCTCTTTGCTAGTTTCCGCTTCGTTAAAGCGTGTAGTCATTTCTTCTAATTCTTTTTGAGCTGCTTCTTTGTCAATAGAAGAACCCTCTTCAGCTCCATTTACTAAAATAGTTAACTCATCATTTTCTACTTCAGCAAAACCGCCCATTAGAACAATTGGAGTCCATTCTTTATCAGTACGAACTCTCATTACACCAATATCTAAAGCTGTTAATAGAGGTGCGTGACCACGTAAAATACCTAATTGACCAGTACTACTTGGAAGAATAACCTCTTCGGCATTCGAATCCCAAACAGTTCTATCTGGCGCTATAATGCTAATGTGCAGAGCCATTTTGTTACCTTATCCTTTCAAGCTTTTTGCTTTTTCGATAGCTTCATCAATATCACCAACAAGATAGAAAGCTTGCTCTGGTAATTCGTCAAGTTCACCATCAAGAACCATGTTGAAACCTTTAATAGTATCCGCTAGAGATACATACTTACCTGGAGATCCTGTGAAGATTTCAGCTACGAAGAAAGGCTGAGATAAGAAACGCTCAACTTTTCTAGCACGTGCAACAGTAAGCTTATCTTCTTCAGATAGTTCGTCTAAACCTAGGATAGCAATAATATCTTGTAGTTCCTTGTATCTTTGAAGAGTTTCTTTTACTCTTTGTGCAGTACCGTAATGCTTATCGCCCACAATGTTAATTTGTAGCATTGTAGAAGTTGAATCTAGAGGGTCTACAGCTGGGTAAATACCCTTAGCCGCAAGGTTTCTTGATAATACAGTAGTAGCATCAAGGTGAGAGAATGTCGTAGCTGGAGCAGGGTCTGTTAAGTCATCAGCTGGAACATAAACAGCTTGGATAGAAGTAATAGATCCAGATGTAGTAGATGTAATTCTTTCTTGAAGTCCACCCATTTCAGTAGCTAGTGTTGGTTGGTAACCAACGGCAGATGGCATACGACCTAAAAGTGCAGATACTTCAGCACCAGCTTGTACAAATCTGAAAATGTTATCAATGAACAGTAATACTTCTTGCTTGTTTACATCACGGAAGTACTCAGCCATTGTTAGTGCAGTTAGACCAACTCTCATACGAGCTCCAGGTGGCTCATTCATTTGACCATAACAAAGCGCTACTTTTGACTCACCTAAGTTATCTTCTCTAATAACTTTAGATTCTTTCATCTCCATGTAAAGGTCATTACCTTCACGAGTTCTTTCACCTACACCACCAAATACAGATAGTCCACCGTGTGCTTTAGCAATGTTGTTGATAAGTTCCATAATTAGTACAGTCTTACCTACACCTGCTCCGCCGAATAAACCAATCTTTCCTCCTCTTCTGTAAGGAGCTAGAAGGTCAACAACCTTAATTCCTGTTTCAAAGATTGATGGCTTTGTTTCAAGTTCTGTGAAAGCAGGTGACTTTCTATGGATAGAAGATGTAACTTCCATAGAAACATCACCCATCTCATCAACTGGTTCACCTAGAACGTTAAAGATACGGCCTAATGTAGCTTTACCAACAGGAACGCTAATTGGAGCATCTAGATCTAAAACATCCATACCTCTCTTTAAACCATCAGTAGAAGTCATAGATACAGCTCTTACCTTGTTGTTACCAAGAAGTTGCTGAACCTCACAAATTACAGATGAGTCACCCTCACCAATTCTAAGAGCGTTATAAATTTGAGGAAGTTTACCGTTAGAGAATTCAACGTCAACTACAGGACCAATAATTGATGTAATAAGGCCAGTGTTTGTTGCAGTGTTTACCATAAATAAGTTCGATATTCCGAAGTCAAGGATGTTTTGAATTAAGTTTCGTAATAAATTAAAAATCTAACTTTTGTAGCAAAGAAGATCTATGATAGTTAAAACTATTTGTACTTAATAGTATACAAGCGTAATGATGAATACTCTTTAATAATATCACTGAAATTAGTTTCTGTTTCAGCTGTTTTATTAAGTATTTTATTATGAATGTGCATTAATGATTTTCTTATTGAATCACTTAATAGCATTAAAATAATCAATACATGTTATCAGATGCCATTCTACCTGTAGTTTTTAACCAATTTTGAGCTTCTATGTAATTATTTGGTGCTAACCTAATGGCTTGTTTCCAATATTCAGCGGCCTTATCAAACATAGTTCTTGCCGTTTCTAAATCTCTCTTCTCTGAGGCCTTAACTCCTTGGTAGTGGTAAATAACAGCAATATTATTTAAAGCTGGAGGTAACCTAGAGTTCAAATCTAAAGCTTGATGATAGTACTCTAAAGCTTTAATATATTCTCCATTACTGGCATAGATTAGGCCTATATTATATAGTATGTAACTCCTATCATATGGATCTTCTTCTAGCCTAAGTGCTTCATAATAGTTCTCTAAAGCTTCAGCATATTCGCCTTCGGACTGAGCAGACATACCATCTCTATAATAAGCGAATGCTTCTTTTTCTTGTTTACTAGCAGGAAGGACTTTTAAAACAATATCCGCAATTACTGTAAAAGTCTTATCTATGAAATTATCATTTTTTTGAAATCTAGGCATAAAATTTAGTTAATATTAACTTTGCTGATCTTCTAAAAACATAAAATGTCGAGGTTTTACTAAAATCTGTTATGTTATCAAAACAATTTGTTCTGAATATGATATAAGATCAAGCGAAACTCAAATTTGATTTGTCTTTACACAATCATTATAAATAATAAATGCTTGCGACTAAGATATTAAATATTGTCCTTATCAAGTCTGAATAATTTTATTCGGTCAAAATAACCAAAAAAAATAGGAAAACGAATGATAAAAAAGGAAATTATAAATTACAGAATCCACAATCGTTGCGTATTACAAAAATCAAGTGATGTTCAATGTCAAATAAAAAGTAGGAATCAAAGTGAGGAAAAAATTATATTACTAATTAACCCACTAGTGATAAAAGGAAGCACTACTGATTATGATCTCAATGACAGAAATAATTTTGACAGGGCTGCTAATTTAGGATTCAGTGGTGAAAGCGACAAGACTAATAATCCAAAGTTAGATAAGAAAAATAAGAAGACAAATAAGAAAGATGATGACACTAATGACAATATAAGTACAAAGAGTAAGTTGAAGCTCAAGAGAAAAATAGATGGAGGATATGATGACACACAAAAGATAAAGAGCAAAAAAGGGAAAAGAGGAAGAAAAGATTCGTCAAGTGAATTAATCCCAGAAAAACCAGAAGAAGTGTTCCTTTCTAATCCAGTCTCTGTACAAGAATTAGCAGAAAAAATATTTGTATCTGAGACAGAAATTATTAAAACATTGTTTTTAGATGGAGTAATTGTCAATATAAATCAAGTTTTAGATATAGAAACAGCTATCTCGATTGGTGACAAATTAGGAGTAAAAATAACTGCTAACCAAGAAGAAAACAAAAGTACACGTAATAATTTTTCAACATTAGATGATAAAGGAAATACTGAGAAACGTCCACCAATCATTGCAATTATGGGACATGTTGATCATGGTAAAACAACACTACTAGATAAAATCAGACAGACTCAAGTAGCACAAAAAGAAGCTGGTGGGATTACACAGAAAATTGGTGCTTATGAAGTTGAGATTGATTATCAAAAGGATACAAGAAAACTTGTATTTTTGGACACACCTGGACATGAAGCTTTTTCGTCAATGAGATCAAGGGGCATACAAGTTACAGATATAGGTGTCTTAGTTGTTGCAGCTGACGATGGTGTAAAACCTCAAACCATAGAAACTATTAAATGTATCAAAGAGGCTGAAATACCGTTGATAGTTGCTATTAACAAAATCGACAAGGATGATGCAAATATAGAAAATATTAAACAGGAACTGAGTAAATATAACTTGATTCCGGATGATTGGGGTGGTGATATACCAATGATTCCAATTAGTGCTAAAGAAGGGACTAATATGGATGAACTTCTAGAAATGATGGTTATAGTTAGTGATATGCTTGAATTACGTGCTTCAGTGAAAAAGAATGGTCAAGGAACTATCTTAGAAGCCAACTTAGATAAAAGTAAAGGAGCAATTGCAACACTTCTAGTACAGAACGGAACTCTTCAGGTTGGTGATATTATCGTGACGAGTGAACATTCAGCAAAGATTAGGGGAATGATCAATTGTAATAATGAACCAGTGAACGTAGCAACTCCCTCATCTCCTGTATTGGTATGGGGGTTAACAGATGTACCAAATATTGGCGATAAGTTTGAAGCTTACAAAGAAGAAAAAGAGGCTAAAGCTGCGTTACAAATTAGAAAGAATGAAGTTAGTAATAACCAGAAAATAAATTCCACATCGGATAAATATTCACTTCTGAGCTCAAATGTTGAGGCTGTCATAAATCTAATAATTAAAACTGATATACAAGGATCCGTTGAAGCAATAATCAGCAGTATAGAACAAATTGAAGAAGAGAAAGTCAAGGTAAGAGTATTATATGCATCACCAGGTGAAATAACTGAAACAGACGTAGATTTTGCAGACGCGAGTAATTCTACAATACTTGCGTTTAATACTACATTAGCACCAGGTGCTAAAAAAACTGCAAGACACGTAGGAGTAAAAATCAAAGAGTACAATGTTATTTACGACCTTTTTGATGACATTCAAACAATGGTAGATGATATTATTGGACCACAATATGAAGAAAAGAAAATTGGTGAAGCTACAGTCAAAGCTGTATTCCCGTTAGGGAAAAACTATGTTGCCGGAAGTTTTGTTAGCGAAGGAAAGATAATAAAAGGATGCCATATAAAAGTGCACAGGAATGGTGTTCAAATTCATGAAGGTTTACTGTCTTCACTAAAACAGTTTAAACAAGACATCATGGAAATTGAGGAAGATTCAGAGTGCGGAATTTATATAGAAGAATTCGATGAATGGGAAGAGAACGATGTTATTTCGGCTTTTGAGCTAATAGAAAAAAAGAAAAATAAATAAAGACTTACCCAGATTATACTGCAATAAGTCTAAACGAACTAGAACACTCCATCTCGGTTGACAAAAGGTAGTAGAGATAGCATTCTTGCTCTTTTCACAGCTTTTGTTAATCGAGTTTGTTGCTTAGTTGTCAATCCAGTCATTCTACGAGGTAAAATTTTTCCCTGTTCAGTAAGGAACTTACTTAGTAGTTCTACATCCTTGTAGTCTATAACTTCGTTTGTTGGTAATGGAGAAATTTTGCGACGATATACAGCCATAATTATTATTTAATTTTTATTTTATTTCTTTAAAAATCTCATGTTTTTTTGTTAGAGGACAATACTTTTTTAACTCTATACGATCTGGATTATTCCTTCTGTTTTTTGTCGTGCGATATCTATAGACACCTTCAACGGTTTTACATTCTAATGTAATACCAATACGTATTCCTTTAGTTTTAGCCATATGCTTTTTTATTTAATTTTGTAGGTTGTACTTAATAAAAAATTTTGAATTAGATTTCAGAAGACTACTTAGGAAAAAGAAATCTTATTTTTTTTGGTACTCTCTTATATGTTATAATCTACTATCGTGAATAGTAAAGCTTTTAGAGAAAAGAAATAATCGAAATAGTCTAATAAAAAATACGAATTATGGCAAACTCATTATCTGCTAAACAAAGAATAGAAGTAAATAAAAGAAATCAACTCCGAAATAAAGCTTATAAATCATCTATGCGTACTATGTACAAGAAATGCTTAATCGCAATAAACAATGCAGATGAGTACAACATAGAATCTGTTAATCAACTTCTATCGTTATCATATAGTAAATTGGATAAAGCAGTACAAAAAGGTATGATTCATAGAAACACAGCCGCTTCTAAGAAAGCAGCACTTGCAAAAGCAATAAAAAAGAGAGAGCAAAGTAAATAACGAACAACATGCTTAAACAAGTCTTTGCAAATATATAAGTTACTTTTCAAGTAACTTATACATATTATTTTTATTCTGAGACAAAATTTTCAAATGAAGTGTTGGGATTCAACTCTTTTAATAATTTGATAACATCTTTTAGTTATATAAAAACATAATTTTACTTAATAAAGCTAATTACTTCAATTAATTGAACACGCAAAGGAGATAATAATCTGATGTCTAGTACTAGCAAAATATCGACTTTTAGTTTACCTGATTTAGTTGAAATTCAACGCGCAAGCTTTTGTTGGTTTCTAGAAGAAGGTCTAGCTGAAGAGATTAAGAATTTTTCCCCAATAACAGACTACACAGACAATTTAGAATTACATCTTTTAGGAGACGAATATAAATTAAAATACCCAAAATATAGCATTAACGAATGTAAAAGACGAGATGCAACGTATTCTGTGCAAGTATATGTTCCAGCAAGACTGATAAACAAAGAGACTGGAACAATCAAAGAGCAAGAAGTATTTATAGGTGATTTACCACTAATGACAGATAGAGGAACTTTTGTTATTAATGGAGCTGAAAGAGTCATTATCAACCAGATCGTTAGGAGTCCAGGAATATATTACAGGTCGGATACTGATAAACAAGGCCGGCGGACTTATAGCAGCAGCTTAATATCTAATAGAGGTGCTTGGGTAAAATTTGAAACTGATAGAAATGATTTGGTTTGGGTTAGGATCGATAAGACTAGAAAGATAGCAGCACATGTATTTCTAAAAGCAATGGGACTAAGTGATAGCGACATCTATAACGGGATCCGTCACCCTGAATACTTGAAAAAGACTTTCCGTGTAGAGGGAAACTACACAATAGAAGAGTCTCTAATACAAATGTACACGAAGTTACGTCCAGGAGAGCCAGCCACTGTGAACGGTGGACAACAAATCTTGTACTCGCGCTTTTTCGACCCTAAACGATATGACTTAGGAAAGGTGGGAAGATACAAACTGAATAAAAAATTAAATCTATCAATACCAGAGAATATTCGTGTTTTGACTCCTCAAGATACACTCGCTGCAATTGATTACTTAATCAATTTAAAATTTGATATAGGTGAGATAGACGACATTGATCATTTAGGGAATAGAAGAGTAAGGTCCGTAGGAGAACTACTACAAAATCAAGTTCGAGTAGGATTAAATAGACTGGAAAGAATCGTTAGAGAAAGGATGACAATATGTGAGTCAAACTCACTTACACCTAATACTTTAGTTAACCCAAAACCAATAGTAGCAGCTATAAGAGAATTTTTTGGATCTAGTCAACTCTCACAATTTATGGATCAGACTAATCCTCTAGCTGAATTAACTCACAAGCGAAGAATAAGTGCTTTAGGTCCTGGTGGATTAAACCGTGATCGTGCTGGTTTTGCTGTAAGAGATATACATTTAAGTCACTATGGTAGGATATGTCCGATTGAAACTCCGGAAGGACCAAATGCTGGACTTATAGGCGTATTGGCAACTCATGCAAGAATTAATTCTTATGGATTTATAGAAACACCATATTACAAAGTGGAAGACGGGAAAGCTCTTGTCGAAAATAGCCCTATTTACTTAGCTGCTGATCAAGAAGATGATTTCAGAATAGCACCAGGTGATACTTCGACAGACGAGAATAATGAAATAAAGAATGAAGTTGTACCAGTAAGATACAGACAAGAATTTACAACGACCAAAAAGGATTTAGTAGACTATGTAGCCGTTTCGCCTATACAAGTCATATCTATAGCGACTTCACTAATACCATTTGTAGAACATGATGATGCTAACAGAGCATTAATGGGATCAAATATGCAGAGGCAAGCTGTACCTCTTCTATACCCGGAAAGTCCATTAATTGGTACAGGATTGGAAGCACAAGCTGCACGTGACTCAGGAATGGTTGTTGTGAGTTTGGAGGATGGAATCGTTACATACATATCAGCTGATAGGATCTGTGTTACCAATAACGAAGGAAAAGAAATTGCATATAACTTACAAAAATACCAGAGATCAAACCAAGATACGTGCATCAACCAAAGGCCAGCTGTCTGGCTTGGTGAAGAAGTTATAACAGGACAAGTAATAGCTGATGGAGCTGCAACAGAAGGAGGCGAGTTAGCACTGGGACAGAATATTGTTGTCGCTTATGTTCCATGGGAAGGATATAACTATGAAGATGCTTTTTTAATTAGTGAGAGACTTGTCTATAATGATGTTTATACCTCAGTTCATATAGAAAAATACGAAATAGAAGCACGACAAACGAAGCTTGGCTCAGAGGAAATTACACGTGATTTACCTAATGTCGGAGAATATTCGCTTCGTAAATTAGATGATAATGGAATCATTGTAATAGGTTCATGGGTTGAATCCGGGGATATATTAGTAGGTAAAGTAACGCCAAAGGGGGAGTCAGATCAACCACCTGAAGGAAAATTACTAAGAGCTATTTTTGGTGAAAAGGCTAAAGATGTTAGGGATACGTCACTGAGAGTTCCTAATGGAGGAAAGGGAAGAATCTTAGATGTAAGAATTTTTACTCGAGAAAAAGGTGATGAATTACCCACAGGAGCTAATATTGTTATTCGAGTATACGTGGCGCAAACACGTAAGATACAAGTAGGAGACAAAATGGCTGGAAGGCACGGGAATAAAGGGATTATATCAAGGATATTGCCAAGGCAAGATATGCCATACTTACCTGATGGTACACCTGTAGACTTAGTGCTTAACCCACTGGGAGTTCCTTCTAGAATGAACGTAGGACAGATTTTTGAATCATTACTAGGCCTAGCTGCTGAACATTTAAACAAAAGATTCAAGATAGTACCATTTGATGAAATGCATGGTGCTGAAGCTTCGCGTGTTTTAATCAATAATAAACTAATGGATGCTCGAAACTTAAGCGGAAAAGATTGGATATTTGACCTTCAGCACCCAGGGAAAATTAGATTATTTGATGGTAGAACTGGTGAACCTTTTGATAATCCTGTCATGGTAGGTATTTCATATATGTTAAAACTTGTGCACTTAGTTGATGACAAGATACATGCAAGATCTACAGGTCCATATTCAATGGTTACTCAACAACCATTGGGAGGTAAAGCGCAGCATGGTGGACAGAGATTAGGAGAAATGGAGGTATGGGCACTAGAGGCTTTTGGTGCATCTTATACTTTACAGGAACTACTTACTGTTAAGTCCGATGATATGCAAGGTAGAAATGAAACCCTAAATGCAATTGTTAAGGGAAAACCCATCCCAAGACCAGGTACACCTGAATCCTTCAAAGTCTTGATGCGCGAATTACAATCGCTAGGTTTGGACGTAGGTGCTTATAAAATAGAGACATTGCCTGATGGACAAACTAGAGGAATAGAAGTTGACTTGATGTCTAACATTAATAACAAGAAATTTCACTCAAGACCAACTTATGAATCTATTACGCGCGAAGATATAGAAACATCTTTAATCTAAGTAGAAAAATAAAAAAATAAAGTTCCAATAGAAGATGCCAAAAATAGAACAATATTTTGATTATGTAAAAATTAACTTAGCTTCGCCACAGAGGATAAAGAAGTGGGGAGAAAGAGCTTTACCCAATGGACAGGTAGTTGGAGAAGTTACTAAACCTGAGACGATAAATTATAGAACATTGAAGCCGGAAATGGATGGATTGTTCTGCGAACGAATATTTGGTCCCATCAGAGATTGGGAGTGTCACTGTGGTAAGTATAAAAGAGTTAGATACAAAGGTATTGTTTGTGAAAGATGCGGAGTGGAAGTCGTCGAATCAAAAGTGAGACGACACAGAATGGGATATGTACAATTGGCTGCTCCTGTCACACATGTTTGGTACCTTAAAAGTCTTCCTAGTTATATAGCGGTTCTTTTAGATATACCTCTCAAAGATGTTGAACAGATAGTATATTTCAACTCATATGTTGTTACACGACCAGGTAATTGCGCAAGTTTAAAATATAAACAATTACTTAGTGAAGATGAATGGATTGATATAGAGGACCAGCTATACCAAGAGCAGTCTGATATTTATGGTGTTGAGGTAGGAATAGGAGCTGAGGCAATCCAAAAATTATTAAAGGATATTGACCTAGAAGTAGAAGCTGAAAGTCTTAGAGAAGAGGTCTTACTGTCTAAGGGAACAAAAAAGGATAAGGCAATAAAAAGATTAAGAATCATAGACAATTTTATTGCAACTAGATCGGACCCATCTTGGATGATATTAACAATATTGCCAGTGATCCCTCCTGATTTGAGGCCAATGGTACAGCTCGATGGCGGTCGATTCGCTACATCAGACTTAAATGATTTATATAGACGAGTCTTAAATAGGAACAATCGTTTGATAAGATTACAGGAAATATTAGCTCCGGAAATTATCATTCGTAATGAAAAACGTATGTTACAAGAATCTGTAGATGCTTTAATTGACAATGGTAAACGAGGAAAAGTTGTTGTTGGTGCTAATAATCGCCCATTAAAATCTTTGTCGGACATTATTGAAGGTAAACAAGGTAGATTTAGACAAAATTTACTTGGTAAGAGAGTGGACTACTCAGGTAGATCAGTAATTGTAGTAGGACCTCAGCTGCAACTGCATCAGTGTGGATTACCAAGAGAAATGGCACTAGAACTATTCCAACCATTTGTTATCCATAGGTTAATTCATCAGGGTTTAGTTAATAACATTAAAGCTGCAAAAAAATTAATACAAAAAAATGAACCTATTGTTTGGAATGTATTAGAAGAAGTAATACAGGGACATCCTGTACTACTAAATCGAGCTCCCACATTACATAGATTAGGTATACAAGCATTCGAACCAATTCTAGTTGAAGGTAGAGCCATAAAATTACACCCTCTAGTCTGTCCTGCTTTTAATGCAGATTTCGATGGAGATCAAATGGCTGTACACATTCCTTTATCTTTAGAGGCGCAAGCAGAAGCAAGATTATTAATGCTTGCTCCTTACAATTTCTTATCACCAGCAACAGGTGAACCGATCATTATGCCAAGTCAGGATATGGTACTTGGTTGTTATTACCTAACTGCAGAAAATCCTACCCAACAAAACAAGCAAGCATATTATTTTTCAAGTTTAGAAGATGCTCTATTAGCATATGAATCTAATAAGATTCCATTGCATTCATATATATGGGTAAGATTCGATGGGATTATCGAAAATGAAAGCAAGTTAATCACTATTAGAAAGCAAGACAATGGAAGAGAATTACATGTTTTTGATGATCAGATAATAAAGAAGGATGAAAAAGGTGAAATTATAGTTCAATATTTATTAACAACTCCTGGGCGTATTTTACTCAACAAAGTTCTGTTAGATTCATTAGTTATAGCCAAGTAATAAACATCAAGAATAGAATCCAATGAAAGAAAAATATTTATTTGTACCACCAAAACCCAGATTCACAAACAAGGTGGTAGATAAAAAAGAATTAAAACGTTTAATGGCTTGGGCCTTTAGTAACTATGGCACAGGAAGAGCGTCTTATATGGCCGATAAATTAAAAGATTTAGGATTCCATTATGCTACAAGAGCAGGAATATCATTAAGTGTTGAGGATTTGAGAGTGCCACCAACTAAAAACAGTTTATTGAACAGAACCAATGAAGAAATAAAATTAACAGAACAACAATATGAAAGAGGAGAGATTACAGCCGTAGAAAGATTTCAGAGAGTTATAGATACCTGGAACAATGCTAGTGAAGAGCTAAAAACTGAGGTTATTAAATACTTTCGTGAAACAGATCCACTGAATCCCATATACATTATGGCTTTCTCGGGAGCAAGAGGGAATATTTCCCAAGTTAGACAACTTGTTGGAATGCGAGGCCTAATGGCTGATCCGCAAGGACAGATTATTGACCTTCCAATTAAGAGTAATTTCAGGGAAGGATTAACTGTTACCGAGTATATTATTTCTTCATACGGTGCTAGAAAAGGGTTAGTTGACACAGCTCTCAGAACAGCAGACTCAGGATATCTTACCCGTAGATTAGTCGACGTAGCTCAAGATATTATTATTAGAGAGATTGATTGTGGCACAAAACGCAGCATCATAATTAAAGATATGATAGCTAATAATCAGTTATTAATACCTCTGGGGAATAGACTAGTCGGTAGGGTACTCTTTGAGACTTTGTACTACCCACATAACGGTGTTGTTATAGCTCATATTAATCAAGATTTAGATCATGAGACTAGCAAAGTTATAGTAGATGCAGGAATAAAATCAGTTAGTGTAAGATCACCATTAACATGTGATTCAGCCAGATCTGTATGCCAATTTTGTTATGGTTGGAATTTAGCTCATGGTTCTCTAGTAGATCTGGGAGAAGCAGTAGGAATTATTGCGGCACAGTCAATTGGTGAACCAGGAACTCAACTGACTATGCGTACTTTCCATACTGGAGGAGTATTTACTGGAGAATTGGCTGAGCAGATAAAAGCTCCATTTAATGGGATATTGAGATTACCTAAAAATTTGAGGTCCAGACTCATTAGGACTAGACATGGACAAGAAGCAGTAGTCTTAGAAGCAAGTTATAAATTATCGCTATATGATTACCAATTGAACGAAAGAAGGATAGAGTTTACTCAAGGAACAATATTGTTTATCAGCGACAATGAGCAATTCCGAGAAGGACAAGTTATTGGAGAAGTTAGCACTAAAACAAATTTAATTACTGAAAGAGCTACAAAAGACCTACTGACAGAAAGTTCGGGAGAAGTTCTATTCTCTGAATTAATTGCAGAAGAGACAATTGATAGACAAGGAAATATAACAACAAAAACAAGCAAAGGCGGATTAATATGGATACTTTCTGGTGAGGTACATACCATACCGCAGCTAGCAGAACTACAAATAAAGGAAAATGATGAAATCTCAGAAGATACAATCTTAGCTACTACTCATGTATTAAGCGATTACGGCGGTAATGTCAGACTTAATAAGGCTACTAGAGTTGATGAATTAGAAGAAATACACATAGTAACATCTTCTGTACGTATTAAAGATGCTATCATCACAAGCAACTTTGAAAATGAAAGTTCTCCGACTAATTTTTCACTCAATTTCTTCAATGGGAATCAATTCCAAATGCTCTGTTCTCCTGGAAATAAAATTAATGATTCCCAAGTTATAGGAGAATTAATAGATACAAACTATAAGACAAAAACCGGTGGGTTCTTAAAATATAAGGATATATCCAATGTCCAAGAGGATAAGCATCGCCTGCTATGGATATCAGAGGAAACACACGAAATAAAAAAAGACATATCTTTATTAATGGTTGAGGACAGAGCGTATGTCGAAGCCGGAACTGAGATAATTAAAGATATTAAAACGCAAAACGGGGGATATGTAGAGGTTATTGAAGAAAACGGTATTGTTGAGAAATTAATCATAAAGACAGGGACTCTCATTAAGGACGATGGTAAATTCAGTAGTGAGTTAGAGATAACACAAATTTTTGAAGTAGGAAGTGCAATACATAATGAAGTTATGTATCAATGCCCTGTTTATGCAGAAAAAGTCCAAGAGGGTATACTTATTAGGCCTGCTGATGAATACTTTATTAGTAAAGAACAATCTCCTATTGAGACAGAAAATTCGCTAAATGAAAATCAATCTATAGAAATAAAACTAGTTCAACAATTATTGGTGCAAGATGAAGAAAAAGTTGAATCAGTAGAAGGTATTGATCTGATAAAGACATTCTTAACGGTTGATATATATTCAGACCAAACACATGGCTCCGCTGACGTGGAATTCTTAGAAACAGACAGAACGGATGAGTACACACTACAAATAGCAATATTAGAGAACTTACATATAAAACGTGATACATTTGGTGAAAATAATAAGCAGCATACCCGAACGAATCTTTGTGTAAGAGATGGAGAAAAAATTGTAGCAGGAACAATTGTAGCTACAACATCCTTAATTTCAAAATCAAATGGACAAGTAAAAAATATTAGTAACAATGGACAATCAGGAATTAAAATCTTAATTCTCAGAGATATAGACCAAGATATCATTGAATTAGGCGGGCAGACGCCACAGGTGGCTGAGGGAGAATTAGTACGTTACGGTGATCAGTTAGCTGCCAACGTTATAGCAGGAAAATCAGGACAAATTGTTAAAATCGATAATGACAGAATAAGAATTCGTTCGGCGCAACCATACTTAGTCTCATCTGGAGCCATATTACAAACAAAAGATATGGACTTAGTACAAATGGGTGACATGTTGGCTATTTTAGTTTTTGAGAGATCCAAAACAGGAGATATTGTTCAAGGTTTGCCGAGAATTGAAGAAATTCTTGAGGCAAGAAGACCTAAAGAAGCTTGTAAGTTAGCACAGCGCCCAGGAAAAATTAGAGTTTGGTACGATTCAGAAGAAAACTCTCACGTTGAGATATTAGAAACTGATGGAATTACAAACGAATACATAATGAACAATGGACAAAAAGTAATTGTATCCAATGGAGAAAACATACTACTAGCAGAACCCATAACAGATGGAGCTCCAAATCCTCATGAGATGCTGAGTCTTTACTTTGATTTCTATATCAATGTTTTAGGAATTTACGAATCAGCGAAGTTAAGTCTGCAGAAAGTACAGACATACTTGGTTAATGAAGTACAAAATGTTTATCAATCACAAAATGTTGAAATTTCGGATAAACACGTCGAAGTTATAGTAAGACAAATGACATCCAAAGTAAAAGTTGAAGACGGAGGTGATACTACACTTTTACCAGGAGAGTTAGTAGAATTACAACAGATTGAAAACATAAATGAAGCGATGTTACTGACAAAGGGTATCCCAGCTATTTACTCTCCAATACTGTTAGGAATTACTAAATCTTCTTTAAATACAGATAGCTTTATATCAGCTGCTAGTTTCCAGGAAACAACAAGAGTTTTAACTGAAGCAGCTATTGAAGGAAAAGCTGACTGGTTACGAGGGCTAAAGGAAAATGTAATTATAGGAAGGTTAATCCCTGCTGGTACAGGATTCAACTCATATACAGAGATATCCAAGATTAATAGAAATGAGAGAAAAAATACTGATGGATACTATTTTGAAAGTAAAAGTCCCGATAATCAAATAGTAAAATTTATTGTTGATGAAAACACAGATTATCTACAAGACGACATGAAAATTCAATGAATTTATAAAGCAAAAAAACAGGAATCAACAGTAATAGTAAATAAATAATATAATTCTACTAAGTTAATAACTTTGATAAGATATCAAATGATTCATTGAATAGCTAGATCATACAAATGAAATTTTAAAGATTATCTATATTCCAATTAATATAAAATTATAAAAAACAAATATGGCTGTTGTTACACTAGCTGAGTTATTAGAAGCAGGAGTTCATTTTGGACATCAATCAAGAAGATGGAATCCGAAGATGTTCCCTTATATTTACGCAGAACGAAATGGTATACATATCATAGACTTAGTACAAACAGCGGAACTACTGACAGAAGCTTGTGATTTTGTTCGCAAGGCTTCTGAAGAAGGGAAGAAATTCTTATTTGTAGGAACAAAGAGGCAAGCTGCAGGTGTAATAGCACAAGAAGCAGAAAGATGTGGCGCCCATTATATTAACCAGAGATGGTTAGGGGGAATTCTTACGAATTGGTTCACTATTAGAACAAGAGTAGAAAGACTGAAAGATTTAGAGAGCAAAGAAGAAAGTGGGTATTTAGATAAATTACCAAAGAAAGAAACAGCCATCTTGAAGAGAGAGTTAGATAAATTACGTAAAAACCTTAACGGAATCAAAGATATGAAGCGCTTACCTGATCTTGTTTTAATCGTTGATCAGAAGAGAGAAAGCACAGCTATTCAAGAATGTATGACATTAGGAATACCTATTATTTCAATTTTGGATAGTAACTGTAATCCTGATGTTACAGATATTCCAATACCAGGTAATGATGATGCTATTAGATCTATTAAGTTAATAGTAGGTAAAATAGCTGATTCTATCTGTGAAGGTAGAAGCGGAATGGTACACAATGAAAATATGGAAGAAACAATAGCTTAGTTTCTTCCTATAAAAAAATACTTATCTTAAATTTATATAAAAAAATATGGTTGCTGAAATTTCTGCAAAAATTGTAAAAGAATTACGAGACAAAACATCTGCCGGGATGATGGATTGTAAAAAAGCACTTCAAGAAGCAAACGGAGATTTTGAAAAAGCTGAAGAAGCTTTAAAGAAAAAGGGACTAGCCACAGCTGCTAAGAAGGCATCTCGTATTGCGACGGAAGGAATCGTCGAAGCATATATACACATGGGAGGTAAACTTGGAATACTGGTAGAAATTAATTGTGAAACAGATTTCGTTGCCAGAAGATCTGAGTTCCAAGAATTAGCAAGGAATATTGCTATGCAAATAGCAGCTTGTCCTCAGGTTCAATATATCAATGGAGCTGATATCCCTGGAGAAGTTGCAGAGGCTGAAAAGAAAACAGAAATGGAAAAAGATGATTTAGGCAACAAACCTGTAGAAATCAAAGAAAAAATTGTCGAAGGTAGAATACAAAAGAAACTAAAGGAAATGGTGTTAGTAGACCAACCTTTTATTAAAGATTCTTCTATCACAATCGAAGAACTGGTAAAACAAAACATAGCAGCTCTAGGAGAAAATATACAAATCCGTAGGTTTGAACGATTTGTATTAGGTGAAGGATTAGAAAAGAAGAATGAAGACTTCAGCGCTGAAGTTGAAAAAATGAAAAATAAATAATTTACCTATTAAGCTCTTACTCTCATCTGTTTACATAACTGTAATAGATCAAGTTAGTACATATTACAGCAATTGAATATTTGAAGCATTCGTATGTTCAAAGGTAATTAATTACCTGCAAAAAATATCTACTTAGTGCATAATAGTCTTATTAATCCAGTAAGAAATTGAAACCCCAATAGAGTTATTTATACATGCTTTTGAAATGTATAATTTATGTATGTTAGTTAAGTTTATGCTTTTCTTACAAATTAACATTTAAAAATTGCAAAAGAATTATACTCAGCTATGTATCAGAATAACCTTAGCGCTTTTAACTCTTTCTATTCACTTGCTGAAGTTGAAGTTGGAAAGCACCTTTATTGGGAAATTGCAGGACTAAAACTGCACGGACAAGTATTCATCGTTTCATGGTTAGTAATAGCAGCGCTTCTAACATTCGCTATTGCTGGAACTAGAGACCTTAAACAAACTCCAGAAGGTCTTCAGAATTTCATGGAGTATGCTTATGAATTCTTACAAGATATCGCGAAAAACCAAATTGGTGAAGAAGAATACAGACCGTGGGTACCCTACGTGAGTACGGTTTTCTTATTCATCTTTGGAGCAAACTGGGCTGGAGCTCTTATTCCATGGAAGTTAATTTCGCTTCCAGAAGGAGAACTAGCAGCACCTACTAATGATATCAATGTAACTGTAGCTCTAGCGCTGTTAACTTCTTTCTCATACTTCTATGCAGGAATAAGTAAGAAAGGAATTGGATATTTCGCTCGATATGTGCAACCTACTCCTATCCTACTTCCGATCAACATTCTTGAAGATTTTACTAAGCCCCTATCACTAAGCTTCCGTCTTTTTGGTAACGTGCTTGCTGATGAGCTAGTAGTTTCTGTATTTGCCTTACTAGTACCTATCCTAATCCCACTTCCAGTGATGATATTGGGACTGTTTGCTAGTTCTGTACAAGCACTAATCTTCTCTACGCTTTCTGCAGCATACATTGGTGAAGCTCTAGAAGATCACCACTAAGTTGTAGTCAAACAATTAGTATCTGAAATAATTTAATTCTTATAAATATGATAACTATCACAATAATCTTATGAATCCTATCGTATCTGCTGCTTCAGTTGTTGCTTCTGGTCTATCTGTTGGTTTAGCTGCAATCGGTCCTGGTATTGGACAAGGTACAGCTGCTGCACAAGCTGTTGAAGGTATTGCTCGTCAACCTGAAGCTGAAGGTAGAATCCGTGGTACATTACTACTGAGTTTAGCATTCATGGAATCACTTACTATTTATGGTCTAGTGGTATCTCTAGCGTTACTTTTCGCTAACCCTTTTACAAGCTAAGTATTTTTTAGTACCCCTAGTCATTTCAAATGACTAGGGTATTGAAGTGGTAACATTTTTTTAAGGACCCATTATAAAAAATAAATAATAATGACAAATCTGATATTTTTGTTAGCACAAGAAGCTGCTACAGCTGCTACTGAGTCGGAAGGCGGCTTATTCGATTTCAATGCTACACTACCTCTAGCAGCATTACAAATTGTATTGCTAATGGTGGCACTAAATCTTGTGTTTTATACTCCGATAGCTAAAGTGCTAGACGAACGAGATGAATATATTCGTAAAAATTTAACTGAAGCTTCTGAGACATTAGCAAAAGCTGAGACAATAACAAAGCAATATGAGCAAGATTTGTCGCAAGAAAGGCGTGAATCACAACTAATCATAGCTTCAGCTCAAAAAGAAGCTCAGGAAATAGTTGCAATGGAAATCAAGCAAGCACAAAAGGACACTGAAGCATTAGTAAACGAGGCTACTCAACAACTAAATACTCAAAAAGAAAAAGCTTTACTAGCTCTTGAAGAGCAAGTGAATACTCTTAGTGAGCAAATTAAGAACAAATTGTTAAGTGGTAAGCTGACTGCATAAGGTCTCAAAATCTATTGATGAAAATTCAGAATCATCATGAATTATTAAGTTGTTTGTAAAGTATATATAATATGAGTGATTTTTTATTGATTAGCTCCCTTGCAGAATTATCTTCTGGAAAGGGTTTTGGATTTAATTCAAATTTCCTGGAAGCCAATGTATTAAACATTGCACTACTACTTAGTGGCGTTGTTTACCTGGGTCGCAATTTTTTAACTTCAGCTTTAGAACTTAGACAACAAAAAGTTACTGAGGCTATTCAAGAAGCTGAAGAAAGACTACAGCAAGCTAACGCAAGGCTCTTAGATTCAGAAAAACAACTGACAGAAGCTCAGAGTGTTATTGAAAAGATAAAAAAAGAGGCCGAAACTACTGCTCGTACAGTAAAAGAAACAATACTTGCTCAAGGTAAAGTAGACATCGAAAGACTTACGAACAATGGTAAAAATAGCATAGAGCAAGCTGAAATGCAGATTAAAAAGCAGATTCAGCAAAGGATTACAGATCTTGCTATGGAACGAGTATCTACTCAACTACAAGATTACATGACTCCTAGCCTTCAATCTAAAGTTGTAGATAACAATATTGCTCAGTTAGGAGGACAGTTATAATGGCACAAAACATAAAAGTAGCTCAACCATATGCTAATGCTTTTATACAAATGACATCTGGAAAGGGGTCATTAGATAAAGTTATATCTGATCTTACAAACATAGAAGCAGCTTTAGAATCAAAGGATTTAGTGCAAGCACTTGGTAATCCTTTATTATCAGTTGAAGCTAAAAAAAGTATGATTAAATCAGTTTTCCAAGGGAAAATTGATGGTAAAAGTGTTAACTTCTTGCTTGTACTATGCGATAGAGGAAGAATTGATTGCCTTGCAACTATTAACTCTTTAGCGTTACAAATGGCATACAAGGCAGCTGCTGTGGAAGTTGCAACTGTTGTATCCGCTTCTGAAATGTCAGAAGGCCAGCAAGAAGCATTAGTTACAAAATTAAAGTCAATGACTAGTGCTAAAGAAGTGAAACTTGACATCCAAATTGATGAATCTTTAATCGGTGGATTTACAGTTCAAATCGGTTCTCGAATCATTGACACTAGCATACAAGGGCAACTAAAGAAGCTAGCTTCACACTTAGGAGCATCATCTCCTGAGTAGTTACAAAGTCCTTTTAGTAAAAAAACATAATTTATCAAAGTAGACAAATATTGATATGGTAAACATTAGACCTGATGAAATCAGCAGCATTATCCGTGAGCAAATTGACAAGTACGATCAAGGAGTTCAAGTAGCTAATGTAGGTACTGTTCTTCAAGTAGGAGATGGAATTGCTCGTGTTTATGGACTTGATCAAGTAATGGCTGGTGAATTACTTGAATTTGAGGACAAAACAGTAGGTATTGCACTAAACCTTGAAAGCGACAACGTAGGTGTTGTATTAATGGGTCTAGGTAGATCTATTCTAGAAGGTAGCTCTGTAAAGGCGACTGGAAAAATTGCTCAGATCATGGTCGGTGAAGACTACTTAGGAAGAGTTGTAGATGGTCTAGGAAAAGCTATTGACGGTAAAGGTGATATAAAAGGAACTGAGTCAAGACTAATTGAATCAATGGCTCCTGGTATTATTTCACGTAAATCAGTTTGTGAGCCAATCCAAACAGGTATTACTGCTATCGATTCGATGATCCCTATTGGTAGAGGACAACGTGAGCTAATCATTGGTGATAGACAAACAGGTAAGAGTTCAGTTGCTCTTGATACAATTATCAACCAAAAAGGTGACGATGTTGTATGTGTTTACGTTGCAGTTGGTCAGAAGGCATCTACTGTAGCTTCTATTGTAACAACATTACAAGACAAAGGAGCTTTAGATTACACTGTAGTTGTTTCAGCAAGTGCTGATGATCCAGCAACACTACAATACATTGCACCTTATACTGGAGCTGCTATTGCTGAGTACTTCATGTACAAAGGAAAAGCAACACTTGTTATTTACGATGACTTAACTAAGCAAGCTAACGCATACAGAGAGATGTCGCTTCTACTAAGAAGACCACCAGGAAGAGAAGCTTTCCCTGGTGATGTATTCTATCTTCACTCTAGACTACTTGAAAGAGCAGCTAAGCTAAGTGATGCACTAGGTGGAGGAAGTATGACGGCACTTCCTGTTATTGAGACACAAGCGGGAGACGTTTCTGCGTACATCCCTACAAACGTTATTTCAATTACAGATGGGCAAATCTTCTTATCTGGTGACTTATTCAACTCAGGTATTAGACCAGCTATTAACGTAGGTATCTCTGTATCACGTGTAGGTTCTGCTGCTCAAATCAAAGCAATGAAGCAGGTTGCAGGTAAGTTAAAACTAGAATTAGCACAATTTGCTGAGCTAGAAGCTTTCTCTCAATTCGCTTCTGATCTAGACCAAGCAACTAGAAATCAATTAGCAAGAGGGCAAAGATTAAGAGAGATCTTAAAGCAAGCTGCAAGCAACCCAATCCCGGTAGAAGAGCAAGTAGCTATTATCTACACAGGAATTAACGGTTACCTAGATGATATTGCAGTTGATAAGGTTATCGAGTTTGTTGGAGCTCTAAGAAGTAACTTAAGAACATCAAAGCCTAAGTACGCTGAGATTATTAAAGATACTAAGACTTTCAATGATGAAGCTGAAGGACTACTAAAAGAAGTTATCAGCAGTACAAAGCAAAGTTTTGCTTAATTGCTAATCGATAAGAAATAAGATCCCTTTCAAAGTTATTTATAACTTTGAAAGGGATCTTATTTTAACCAATCGTAACCTTTTGTTTCCAACTCTTTAGCAAGTGATTTATCACCCGTTTTTATTATTTTTCCATCCTGCATGACATGAATAAAAGTTGGTTCAATATAATCTAATAATCTTTGATAATGAGTGATTAATACAATTGCATTAGATTCATTAGCAAGAGTATTAATGCCGTTGGCTACAATTTTTAAAGCATCTATATCTAGACCTGAATCAGTTTCATCTAGTATTGATAGCCTAGTATCTAAAACAGCCATTTGAAGTATTTCATTCCGTTTCTTCTCTCCACCTGAGAAACCTTCATTTACACTTCGATTAAGAAAAGCAGAATCCATGCTAACCACTTCCAATTTCTTTGTGATAAATTCAAAGAATTCAAGCGGATCTAGTTCATCTAAGCCCTGGTATTTTCTTCTTGCATTACAAGAAAGACGTAAAAAATCAGCATTACTCACACCAGGGATTTCTATTGGATATTGAAATCCAAGGAAGATGCCTTGCTGAGCCCGCTCCTCGGGTTCAGTTTCAAGAATAGACTGTCCATTAAAGAGTATATTTCCAGACGTAACTCTATAGGCCGAATGCCCTGCTACAATCTTCGCAAATGTACTCTTACCAGAACCATTTTTTCCCATAATCGCATGTATTTCACCAGCATTTACAGTAAGATTCAGCTCTTTAATAACTTCAGTATCGTTTATTGATGCTTTTAGACCTTGAATTTCAAGGATAGGAGAATTAGTGACCATATGTTTTTTTTTGCAACAACTAAGTATTGTTTTATCGTGTATTTCAATGAGACTACTTACTATAGATAAATTTGTAATCTACGAATTGCGGGATTTTCCTAGATTCAATAAGATAATGTGATCAGATTAATATCTGATCTCAAACTTCTTTTTATTAACAATATAATTCCTTATAAAATATGAACTATCCAACCGTACCTTCCAGTTTTAAGCTAAGAAGACGATCAGCCTCAAGTGCAAACTCCATAGGCAATTCATTAAAAACATCTTTACAAAAACCACTTATAAGAAGACTAATAGCCGATTCCATATCTATTCCACGTTGCAAGAAGTAGAATAACTGCTCTTCTTCTATTTTAGAAGTTGAAGCTTCATGCTCTACAGTACTTGTCGAATTATTGACTTGTATATATGGGAATGTATTTGCCTGTGCTTTGTCACCAACTAACATTGAGTCACATTGGGAATAATTCACACTATTATGAGCTTTAGGGCCGATCTTAACTTGTCCCCTATAAGTATTTTTAGAATTACCTGAAGAAATTCCTTTTGATACAATTCTACTCTTGGTGTTAGCGCCTACATGAATCATTTTTGTACCTGTATCAGCTTGTTGATAATTATTAGTCAGAGCTACTGAGTAAAATTCACCGACAGAGTTATTTCCAACTAGTACGCAACTAGGATATTTCCAAGTGATTGAGGACCCTGTTTCAACTTGTGTCCAAGAGATTTTAGAATTTTCACCTGCACATAATCCTCTTTTAGTAACAAAATTATATATACCACCTATACCATTACTATCTCCTGCATACCAATTTTGTACAGTAGAATACTTAATCTCAGCATTTTCAAGAGCAACTAATTCAACAATAGCAGCATGTAATTGGTTTGTATCAAATTGTGGTGCCGTACAACCTTCCAAATAGCTAACTTTACTATTAACATCAGCAACTATTAAAGTCCTCTCAAACTGTCCGGATTCCTGATTATTAATTCTAAAGTATGTAGATAACTCTAGAGGACATGTTACATTCGGTGGGATATAACAAAATGAACCTTCACTAAAAACAGCTGAATTGAGAGCTGCAAAATAATTATCACCTATTGGAACAACTGTACCTAAATATTTTTCTACTAAAGCTGGATGTGACTTCAATGCTTCAGAGATAGGACAAAAAATCACTCCAACTTTAGACAGTTCTTCTTTAAAAGTAGTACCTACTGAAACACTATCAAATATAGCATCCACAGCTACATTTGCTAATTTTTTCTGTTCTGTTAGAGGAATACCTAGCTTTTCAAAAGTTGACAGTATATCCTCATCAACCTCATCTAAACTGGAAAGACTTTCTTTTTTTTTAGGTGCGGAATAGTAGAGGATGTTTTGATAATCAATATCTGTGTAGTGGAGAGAAGCCCAATTAGGAGCTACCATTTTTTGCCAATAGGAATAGGCCCTCAGTCTGAAGTCCAACATAAACTCAGGTTCTTCTTTCTTGAGAGAAATCAATTTAATTATCTCTTCGTTAATCCCTTTAGGAAATTCTTCTACTTGAACATTGGTTGTAAAACCATATTTATATGGCTGCGAAAGTAACTTTTGAACATCTGAACTACTTTGGTCTTTTTGATCAATCATGTCTGAAGAAGTATTTATATTGACCATACCTTTAATTTTTTTTGAAATATTTTACTAACATCTTATCATTTGTCGTAAAAACAAAGTCAAATAGAAAAATACATAAAATATTAAACATCGATTTACACTTTACCTAGTGTTAATATTATTTATATGGAATTTCTATCTTTAGGGCAGATGGCGGAATGGTAGACGCAGCACACTCAAAATGTGCCGACTTTAAGTCGTGAGGGTTCGAGTCCCTTTCTGCTCATAAAATAAATACAGAATTCGGGCGACACTTAGATTTTTTAAGACTAAATATCTGATAAACTTTTTATCAAAAGGAATAATAAAAATAAATATATGGGTTTGTTAATAGTAGGGGCTACTGGAACCTTAGGACGACAAATAGTTAGAAGAGCTATTGATGAAGGATATCAGGTAAAGTGTCTCGTAAGAAATTTAAGAAAGGCCTACTTTCTTAGAGAATGGGGAGCAGAATTAGTATATGGAGACTTAAGTCTACCAGAAACACTGCCGTTAGCACTGAAAGATGTTACAGCTATAATTGATGCATCAACCGCTAGACCTTCTGATCCATACAATGCAGAGACCGTAGACTTAAAAGGAAAACTTGCATTAATAGAAGCTGCAAAAGTTGCTAATATTGAAAGATTTATATTCTTCTCTGTTATAAATGGTGAGAAGTACTCAGATGTTCCCTTAGTAAAACTAAAGTTAGATATAGAGTTCTACTTGCAAAAATCAGGAATAAAGTACACAATATTCTATCTAGGTGGATTTTTCCAAGGCCTTATTAGTCAATATGCAATACCAATATTAGAGAAGCAGTCAATCTGGGTAACTGGTGAAAACACATCTATTGGCTATATAGATACATCTGATATAGCTAAATTTACCCTTAGAAGTTTGGCATTGAAAGATGCTGAATGCCAGAAATTTCCATTAGTAGGAAGAAAAAACTGGAATTCACAAGAAATCATAAAGCTCTGTGAAAGACTCTCTGGACAAACAGCTAAAATTACAAAAATTCCTATTAGTGCTTTAATTATTTTTAGACAATTAATGGGCTTTTTCGAGTGGGGAACAAATATTGCAGAAAGGTTAGCTTTTGCTGAACTGCTCTCAACAGGAGAAGATTTCACTGGAAACATGGATGCAACATATAAACTTTTTGGTTTTGAGGAAAGTGAAACCACAACTCTTGAAAGCTATATGCAAGATTACTTCGGAAGAATCTTAAGAAAACTAAAAGAATTGAGTGACGAAAAAGAAAAATCACTATAAATAGTTTGCCAATTAAATTACAAAAGTTTCATTGTAATTAATTTTATTCAATAACTAGTTATATAATAATAACAGTACAAGTCTACTATTGTAGATAGAAAAATATTTTCCGGAGATAGAGAATGTTCACATTAAAGATTGTTGTTTATACTACAGTGACTTTATTTGTATCTCTTTTCGCATTTGGCTTCTTATCTAATGATGCTTCAAGAAACCCAAACAGAAAGGACCTAGAGTAATACAAAAAGGGCTACTAGTGTGTACTTTAGATAGAAAAAAAGACACATGATACAAGAAAGATAACTGGGGGTATTTTACAATACCCCCAGTTATCTTTCTTTAGCAACAGTATGAATCCCAAAATCAAAATTTACTAGATACTGATCTAACTAAGCAATCTTATCTTTACTAGTAACAAAAGAAACTCACGCGCAATTCGAGTTTATAGAGAGCCAACTCTAACTCTTATGGGAGAATAGGTTTGATAAAATTGAATTTTTTTATATGAAAGAAATCAAAAGTTAAATTAAGATAAAGTAAACAAAAACAAAGTAAAAATGAAGAATTGGCGTTTAAATAATATTAATCAGTCTGCCTTTGAAAAGACCGGTCCAGTACCACGTTCCATAACGAAAACATTTGAAAAGTTTAAAAAGGAATTAGAACCTAATTCAGAATCAGAAATCATCGAAGAATTTAGAGTTTCAAGATATCAAACTGCTGCTTCTATAAGATATTTAGTTTTATTAATAGCAGTTCCTTTTATTGTTAATCAAATATCGAGGAACTTCATATTTTCTCCTTTTATTGACTATTTCTGGAATGATAATCAATCAGATATATTTTTGAATGCTACTCAAGAGGAAAGAGCTTTTAGTGAACTGCAGAGATTTGAAGAAAAAATACATTTTGAGATTTTGATAGGACAATCACCACCTTTGTCACAAGAATCTATTGATAGGGAAGTAAAAAACAAAGCTATGGAACTGGCGCAGTTCTATGTGCAAGAGAGTACAGATGCTATTAAGAACTTACTATCAGACATACTATCTTTCATAAGTTTTGCCTACCTAATATTTACTGGGGGCCGACAAATAGCAGTTTTAAAATCATTTATTAATGAACTGATATATGGTCTAAGTGACACAGCAAAAGCCTTCCTTATTATATTGTTTACTGATATTTTTGTTGGTTTCCACTCAACACATGGATGGGAAGTAGTTTTAGAGAATGGACTTAGACATTTCGGTTTACCTGAGAACCATGATCTTATTTTCCTATTTATTGCAACGTTCCCTGTTGTTCTGGATACAGTATTTAAGTATTGGATATTTAGATACCTGAATCAAGTATCTCCTTCAGCTGTAGCAACATATCATGAAATGAATGATTAATTATTAGGTCAGAATTTTTAGAAAAATCTGACCTAGAATTGTTTAGAACATTGGAACGTTACTTAGTAACATGAAAGCAAAACTTGCTCCTCCAGTAGCTCCTACGAGCCAACCAGACGTAAACTGCTTCCAACCCTTAGAACTTTGCAATTGATCTGTAACTTCGCTCTCTTCAAAAGACACAACGCCATATATAGCAAGGCAAGATGACATTATGATTATAAGACCTAGAGAAGAGAAGAATCCAGACAGTAATGCAACATCTGAGTTTCTTAAAGGACCAAGCTTGTAGAAAGGACCTACTAAAAAGTACCCATGAGTCATACCAATTTCTAGGCCTCTGAAAAGAGGTGAAATACCTGGTCGGTAAGCTGGGAGATTTCCTAGTAAAGACTTAGTAAAACTTGAAGTACTTACAGGTGTCGCTAAGTTACCTACGAAGGGATCATCATTATACGGTTTAATAAATTGTGACATATCACTTTTATATGATTAATAATAAGTTTATTTAGCCAGTTAATTATAGTGTAACAACAATAATTATATTTTGTAAAAAACTCTCTTAATAAAATATTAGATAAAAGAAAGTTACAGTAATGTATACTTTATATATTATCACTTTGTAAAGAATCTTACTATGAGTATATTATTAGGTTACATTATTCTTCTAGCATGTGCATTTGGTTTTGCAGCAGGTTTATACTTTGGTCTTTCATCAATCAGACTAATTTAAAGATCTATTGTGCTTAATTGGAGTTAATATCCAATAAGCACACCTTTTTAAAACAAAAAAAATAAAATTATGGATACACGTTACGACCTTATTTTAGGATCTCGAAGAGCTAGTAATTATTTATGGACAATCATTACTTTCATAGGAGGTAGTGGTTTTTTTCTAGCTGGATTATCTAGTTATCTAGGAGTTCAATTATTACCATTTGCTAATACACAAGAAATAGTTTTTATTCCACAAGGAATTGTAATGACGTTTTATGGGACTGTAGGTCTTTTGTTAAGTGCATTTTTATTAGCAACAATATATCTAAATGTTGGAGGAGGATACAATTTATACGATAAAAAAAATCGAAAAGTCGAGATATTTCGACTAGGTTTTCCAGGAAATAAGAAGGAAATATGTCTTTTATATTCAATGAAAGATATAAAAGCAGTTAAGCTAAATATATCAGAAGGAATAAATCCAAAGAGAGAAATTTACTTACAGACAAAAGATAAAAGAGAAGTACCTATAACAAGGGTCGGTGAACCAATACTATTAGCTCAAATTGAAGAAGAAGCAGTAGATTTAGCTAACTTTTTAGGTGTTCCATTAGAGGGTTTATAAAAATAATGGACATAATATTAATTTATGATATAATCATATCATATTACAAAGCGGGTATAGTTTAGTGGTAAAACCTTAGCCTTCCAAGCTAATGCTGAGGGTTCGATTCCCTCTACCCGCTATTTCAAGAAATATTTTTTTTCTGCTTCAATATTAAAAAATCAAAACATATTCTGTCTTATTATTCTTGTAACGAAAAAATAAGCTTCTATGCTCTATAGATAAGTATAAAGTTATATAACAATATACCTTCTACAAAAATTGTTTTGATAATCAGAATAACAAGTATTTTGATGTAGTTGTTTTATAAAATGTAATTGCTTAATCTCCCATAAAAAGTCCACTCAATCAATAGATATTACATGATGTCTATTGATTAGCAAAATACTTATGAATAAACAAATAAATGTTTAAATATTTTTATTTATTTGTGATGTTATCACACAATAATAAACCCTCTTCAGTATAATGTAATTGTCAGGTAACAAAAGCGATGCGCTTAACTAACACTATCACTATTAATTTCATCTATAGAGTAGACGTAATAATATCTTTCCTATTAAATGAATCAGACTAATAGTGTAATAAAGTTCTTTATAAATTCCCTTTACTACTTATCAGGAGGTAATAACTATGTCAGGAGGATCAACAGGAGAACGCCCCTTCTCTGATATAATTACTAGTATTCGCTACTGGATTATTCACAGTATCACTATTCCAGCTCTTTTCGTAGCAGGATGGCTTTTTGTTAGTACAGGACTAGCGTATGATATCTTCGGTACACCTAGACCTAATGAGTATTTCACACAAGAGCGTCAACAAGTACCACTAGTTAACGATCGCTTTAGTGCTAAACAAGAGCTAGAAGATTTAACAAAAGGTCTATAATAATCATAGGAGTATTTAATGAGTAAAATAAAGCAACCTATTTCGTACCCTATTTTCACTTTTAGATGGTTAGCTATCCATGGTATTGCTGTGCCAACAGTTTTCTTCCTTGGTGCGATCACTTCTATGCAATTTATTCAAAGATAGGAGTTAAAAATGAGCGGTCCTAATCCTAATAAACAACCAGTTGAGTTAAATCGTACTTCCCTATTCTGGGGATTACTTACGATCTTTGTACTTGCAGTATTATTCTCAAGTTATTTCTTCAACTAAGAATTAACTTCGGAAAAAATTCATTGCAAAAAAAATTAATTAATCTATAGGACTAATTAGTTCTATAAAATATCAGATCAGGAGAAAAAATCATATGGCTAGTACAGGTAGAATTCCTTTATGGCTTATTGCAACAGTCGGTGGAACGGCTGCGTTAACAGTTGTAGGACTGTTTATATTCGGTTCTTACTCCGGTGTTGGATCATCTTTATAAGATATTAAAGTGGTTCCATGCAAGTTAATGCATGGAACCACTTTGATATTTTATGCGATCTCGTCTTGCTCTATATACATGAAGGCAAAAGCCATAACGAAACCCGGAAATATAATGCCTATGATAGGCACGAGAATAGAAGGCAGATAAGCAGCTGTCATAATTTTACAAACCTCCAGATAGAGAGAATTTATTCAAAAAAGTTGTACTAGTTTTACTAAAGAATTTAGCAATACTATCTACTGTATTATACCTGGCAAATAATGTAGTATGAAAATAAGTAAATATATTTTCTATAGTTCTAAGCTATAAGAATATAAATACAAATCGAAAAAGTGAATATTAAAGTAAAAAAATAAAGACGAAAATGGATAATCCCAAAAGTTTACAGGCTATGCAAAAGTTTGCTGAAACGTACGCCCAAAGAACTAATACATTTTTTTGTTCGGATTTAAGTGTTACTTCGATAGTAATTGAAGGATTAGCTAGACATAAAGATGAATATGGAGCTCCTTTATGTCCTTGTCGGCATTATGATGACAAAGCTACTGAGGTTTCAATAGCATACTGGAATTGTCCTTGTGTGCCAATGAGAGAGAGAAAAGAGTGTCATTGTATGCTTTTCCTTACACCTGATAATGAATTTTCTGGGGATTTTCAAGAAATAGATTTAAATTACATAGTTAGCCAGATACAAAAGTAAAAAGAAAGTATTACAGATTACACGTACTTAAAATTTCTTAATACATGTAGTCTGCAATACTTTACGGGCAATTTATATCTTATAAATTACCACGTCTAAGAGCTATAAGAACAATAATAGCTGGCCCTGCTGTGATTACAAGGAAAAGAGCGGCAAGTTGTGCTAAAGTTTGTAGATTAGGCATAATTAGATAACCTCATTTTTAATGAAATATTAAGTCTTTTACAACATGTAGGGAAACACTAGCATTTAATATAATATCTGCAATGTGTACCTTTCGATGCAATTATCTTCTAACTTTAATGATAATGGATTAAATCGACTGAAGAAATTAAATTTTTAAAAGATTTGCAGTTTGAGTGTTTCTTAGAGAAAAACCTATTGAATAAATTACTTATAAACAGTTATAAAAGCTGTAAAATATTAGATAAGTAAATAATCTAAATATAAGCTAAGATTTCAAAACATTTTTTATCTCGTTATTGATAATGCAAACGAAAAAGAATATATTACTTGTCTTTATTAAAGAAATATGATATTCCTATTATAAGAAATCCACAGGACTGCTAACTCAATGGTAGAGTACTCGGCTTTTAACCGATTTGTTCCGGGTTCGAATCCCGGGCAGTCCATTGCAAAAGAAAAATAACAGACATTCCATATACCTATAGATTTACGTTTGGGAAAACTTAATATGAGTAGACAAACACTGTTCGTAAAACGTTATGAGAAGCTGATTGTTAAAACAAATAAGAATTTTAATGATTGATTTGTGTAGCTAATCTATTATGTAAATGACAATATTATGTGCTAATTGAATTAAACCTTTCCTTTACTAGTGACTTAGTAAAAGATACATTGTTATTACCCCCAGGGGAATTCGAATCCCCGTTACCTCCGTGAAAGGGAGATGTCCTAGGCCTCTAGACGATGGGGGCTAGGTACTTGATCTATAAATAGAAAGATAACTAATATTTAAATAGATGTCAAGTATTTTTTTCAGTGACGAAAAGTTATAGAGAAAGAAACACACTTACGTCTATACTAAAAATATACTAAAGATAAAAAAAATAAACGTATGGATAATATAGTTCCTTTATTATATCTGTCTATTTTATCAATCTCACTGTTAATCGTGAGCTTTTTTATAGGAAGACAAATAATTGCAAGAAAACAAATAGAAGATGCCTTATCATTACTCCAGACTAGAATTCGTAATAACGAAGCAAATGCACAAGATTATTACGAGTTAGGTTCAATATATTTATCAAAAAAATTATTCGACCAAGCAATATTGCAATTTCGATATGCACTGCAGTTATGGAAAACTGAAGATCTTGAAGGAATCTCAAATCTATATAATACAATTGGTTTTACATATGCAGAAACAGAGCAATATGAACTAGCAATATACTATTACAAAGAAGCATTAAAAAATGATGATGATTATATTGTCGCTTTAAACAATCTAGGCTATGCGTACGAAAAACAAAAGATGATGAGTGATGCAATCATAACATATGAAGAAGTTATAAAAAGAGAACCTGAAAATGAGGTTGCAACTTCACGTATTAAATTACTAAAGAGGAGAATTCCTAAGTCGGGATGACAGGATTCGAACCTGCGACATCCTGCTCCCAAAGCAGGCGCGCTACCAAACTGCGCTACATCCCGTTAGTGTATAATTTCAATTTAACATAGGATTAGAAATATGTCTAGAAGATTTTATTTATTTCACTATTTGTATAATGGTTTCTTTACAAAACAAGTTATATAAAGAAGAAAAGTTATAATGAGTTTATAAAATTTGAAATGGAGTACAACATCGTGAAGAAATGGATTTCAACATTACTGATATGTTTATTTATAACACTACCTATGTCAGCTAATGCTGACGTAGCAGGCCTTGTACCATGTAAGAGTTCAAAAGAATTTGCAAAGAGACTAGATGGAAGTGTTAAAAAATTAGAAGCTAGGTTAAGTAAATATGAAGTAGGTACTCCTCCAGCACTAGCATTAGAGAAACAGATTGAAAAAACAAAAGGTCGATTTGCTCAGTACGGTGATGCTGGTTTACTTTGTGGGACAGATGGACTACCTCACCTAATTACAGATGGTCGCTGGAGCCACGCAGGTGAATTTGTAATTCCTGGAATATTCTTCCTTTACATAGCAGGTTGGATCGGCTGGGTTGGTAGAAGTTACGTACAATTTGCAAGAGGAAGCGAAAAGCCCACTGAAAAAGAAATTATTATTGATGTTCCAGTAGCTTTAAGCTTTGTTGCAACAGGATATGTTTGGCCCTTTGCAGCTTTCAAAGAATTTACAAGCGGTAAATTAATAGCGCCAGCAGACGAAATAACTGTTTCTCCTAGATAATAATTAATCAAAGTAATATACTCATATGAATAGCGATCTTCAAAAATATCTTTCAACAGCTCCTGTTTTATTAACAGTATGGATATCTCTTACGTTAGGACTTGTCATCGAAGCTAATCGTTTCGTTCCAGACATGCTTTATTTCCCAATGTAATAAATCATAGTGTTGTTGAATGAATAGCAACAACATGTTAATATAGAAGTGTACCTGGGTGTATATAATATATTCTCTTAACCTTGTCAGGCCTGGAAGGGAGCAGCAAGAGAGTAACTGTATTATTGATACACTCCAGGTATAAACTTCTTAAACATTCATTTTTATTTTTTCTCGTAAAAATACTTATTATTAATATGTTTATCACAAAATTAGATGGTAAATTAATAGTTAGGAACTTTCATTAAGAAAATAGAAAGTAGTAGCGATAAACAATATAGAGGATTATTATGACTCCATCTTTAGCAGCTTTTATTAATAGCTTACTTTTAGGGTTATTTATCGTAGTTATTCCTATTGGCACAGCTGTCTTTTTAGTAAGTCAATCTGACAGAGTAACACGTAACTAATTCATTATAAAAAAGGGTGAATAAATATAATTATGTATTAATAGTACAAAAGTATATTTATTTACCTTTTTATCAACTACAACTAGGAAGAGTAATGATATTATTAATATACCTTCACATAACATAAGATATCAAATATAGAAGACTAAAATTAATGTGTATAGAATATCTAAGCGATATTAGTATCGAATAGGTATAAGCATTTATATCAATACAATAAAATATGCTAAAAAGATTTGGTTTCATCATTACAGCTGCTCTTTGTGCAACTTTATTCTCATCATCTTCAGTTAATGCTCTTGAATTAGATGAAAATACAAGAAGTCTTCCATTAGATCAATCAGGGACAACTGTAGTATTAACTCCTGAGCAAGTAAAACGTGGAAAAAGATTATTTAATGCTTCTTGTGGTTCTTGCCACGTTGGAGGAATTACAAAAACTAACCCTAACCTGGGATTAGAACCAGATGCACTAAGTCTTGCTACGCCACCGCGTGATAATATTAATGCACTAGTGGATTATATGAAAAATCCTACAAGTTATGATGGATTAGAATCAATTGCAGAAGTGCATCCTAGTATTAAAAGTGCTGATATCTTCCCTAAAATGAGAAGTTTAAATGACGAAGATCTATTTGCAATTGGTGGACATATTTTACTTCAACCTAAACTATCTGCTGAAAAGTGGGGTGGAGGAAAAATCTACTACTAATCAATTAGTGTAGGAGAAGTTATAATTTTACTTTTTGTAAAGAATTTATTATCTGAAAACAAAAAGTAAAATTATTCTGAACGTTTTATTTTTTATAAAAAATAAATAACAATTTTTAAGCTGATGAAATATATAATTTTAGAGGAAAAAAAAAAGTAGGAATACTTTTTGATAATCATCTAGAACAAATAACAAGCATAAAAGCATCTTACAATGTTGGTGACATTTATGTGGGAATCGTTGAAGGAATCTTAAAAAGTTTGAATATTGTCTTCATTAAGTTAGATGATTATAAACAAAATGGTTTTATGGTGCTAAAAGATGAAATTTTTTTTACAGAAAATCTTAACATTGGAGAGGAAATTGTTGTACAGATTAGTAAAGAGCAGGTAAGTCAAAAGGGACCTACAGTTACCAGGAATGTTTGTTTAGGAGATCAAAACATAAAATTTTACCCATACAATGATACTGGTTTCATTATTGATAAAGAGTTTAATTTTCAAAACAAACAATATTTGCAAGTTATTGCAAGACTGATAAAGCCAAGAAGAACATGTATAGATGTACGGAGAAATAAGAATAAAATAAACATTTGGGAAATAATAAGTTCGTTGGAAAAAATACTGGAGCAATCATTAGCAATTGAGAAAAACAAGAAAAGGAAAAATGTGTCTCCACGTTTAATTAGCTTCCAACAAGAAGTGATTGATAATATTTTGAAAAAAAAATGGATTAAGCAAGGAACAATTATAATCACTAAGTCTAAAATGCAGGCTTTTAAAGTAAAGAAGCAATTAGTTAATAGACAATATACAAAAAATAGAGTTTATATAGAATATTGTAGTAAGAAAATATCTGAGAACTATCAAGACTATGTTGAACACCTAATACGAAAGGCGCTTAGAAAAAAAGCACAATTAATAACGGGTGGACATATAATAATTGAAAAAACAGAAGCACTGACTTCTATAGACGTTAACTCTGGTTCATTCAATAAACTAAAAACATCAAGAGAAACAATCTTATGGATCAATTTAGCAGCAACAAAAGAGATAATTAATCAACTAAAGTTAAAGAATATTAGCGGAGTAATAGTTATAGATTTTATCGGCATGAATAATCAGGATGATCAACTATCACTGCTTGAATACTTAGATGGTCAGCTAAAACTATGTTTAACTAATAGTCAAATAATACAAATTTCTGAAATAGGATTAGTGGAAATTACAAAGCAAAGAGAGGAAAGAAACATCTATGACACCTTTGCAAAAAAATGCTTGCAATGTAAAGGAATCGGATATCTTAGAGGGAAAAAAAACTTAAATTATGCAACTACGAATTTTCTGGAGACTAGCGTTATATACGGTTAATTCAGAAATTAAGAACTCTTGAATAGTATGCTATAATTATCCTGATAATAAGGGCGTGTAACTCAGTGGATAGAGTGTCAGATTCCGGACCTGATGGTCGTGGGTTCAATTCCCGCCATGCCTAGAACAATTTATTATAAAAATATTAATATATAACTATTAGTATGGTATAAATAAACTCAGTCAGATATAAAGGGGCTGTAATGGTATCGACGCTTTAGAAGGTACAATAATGTGATGCAAGCCAAGATTAGGTAATTCTTGTAAAAAATACCTACACAATAAATGCAAATAACATAGTAAAGTTTTCAAAGAGTTACGCATTCGCATAATTTTTTAGACACTGACTAAAAACAAACGTAAACAATAAAATAAATAGGGATAATTAAAATTCCAAGCTGAATTTAAAGAAAGAAAAATAATCTGTTTCAGATTTCGCATGAAACTAAGCTTGTGAATGAATATATTGTATAATCTATAGTGGACGTGGGTTCAAATCCCACCAGCTCCAAAATATAACTAAACTTAAGCATCTGTGGCCGAGTGGTCGAAGGCACCGGACTCATAATCCGTTTCTTGAAAAAGACACCGCTGGTTCAAACCCAGCCGGATGCATAAACTGTAAAAAAGGATAAACTATTGTTAGACAGAGTAATGGGATCTAAAATATAAATTGAAACAAAAAGAATAGGATTTTGAACAAATATGAAACATACATTATCTGTATTAGTAGAAGATGAATCAGGTGTATTAACTCGAATTGCAGGATTATTTGCTAGACGAGGATTTAATATTGAAAGTTTAGCTGTTGGACCGGCGGAAGAAGTAGGAATTTCCCGTATAACAATGGTAGTTCCTTCAGATGAAAGAACTATAGAACAATTAACTAAGCAATTATACAAACTGGTTAATATATTAAAAGTGGAAGATATCACTAATCTCCCATGTATTGAAAGAGAGTTAATGTTAATTAAAATAAAAACCGAATTAAATGAGAGATCGGAGATATTAGAGATAGCAACAGTTTTTAGAGCACATGTTGTTGACTTATCTGAAAACTCAATAATTATAGAAGCAACAGGTGACCCAGGAAAAACTGCGGCACTGGAACAGTTATTGTCAAAATTTGCAATTCAGGAGATAGCTCGTACTGGAAAAATATCTTTAGTAAGAGGATCTCAAATTAGTACAAATTTTATTAATTCCAAATAAAATGGGGGTGGAGGGACTTGAACCCTCACGACCGTAAAGTCAACAGATTTTAAGTCTGTTGTGTCTACCATTCCACCACACCCCCTAAAGAGAATAGTACAAATAAGCTAGGCGGCACCCAGATTTGAACTGGGGGTGAAGGATTTGCAATCCCTTGCCTTACCACTTGGCTATACCGCCACTCAAGCTATATAAAATATATTAATATAATTTTTTACTAGCGTACATAAGTAATGAATATTTTTTCTAATAATCTGAGCTTTAATACTTCAGATTATTAGAAAAGATAAGATTATCCTCTAAAAAGACGGCTTCTTAGAATGTCTTCAGCTTGAATAGTGACTAAGTCAGACTTAGTTAACACTCTGTCTCCTGCCGCAAACATTCTATTAGCTTGTCTCATTCTAGCTCTGTCTATTGCATTTCTAACACTTCTTGCATTAGCAAAGTGAGGCTCAGTCATTCTTAGTTTTATATAATCTAATAAGACTTTCTCCGACTCAGCAGTCAATCTATATTGCTGTTCTTCAAGCATAATTTTACCAATGATTAACAATTCGTCAGGACTATAGTCTGGGAAGTCAACATGGTTAGCAACTCGTGAAGATAGACCTGGATTTGATTCATAGAATGAGTCCATACGATCTTTGTAGCCAGCAAATATGATAACAAGATCATCTCGCTGATTTTCCATTACTTGTAATAAGATTTCGATAGCTTCAGCACCATAATCTCTTTCATTATCGGGCTTATAAAGATAATAAGCTTCATCAATAAAGAGAACTCCTCCCATCGCACGCTTTAATACTTCTTTTGTTTTTGGAGCTGTGTGACCAATGTACTGACCAACAAGATCGTCACGAGTAACTGTGATTAGATGACCTTTTCGAATATAGCCAAGTCTAAATAAAATATCTGCCATTTTGAGAGCCACAGTTGTTTTACCAGTTCCTGGGCTACCTGTGAATGACATGTGTAAATTAGGATTAGCAGAAGTTAGTCCCAATTGCTTTCTAAGACGATGCACTAATAGAAGAGCTGCAACTTCCTTGATTCTCTCCTTTACTGGAGCAAGACCAACTAAATCTGCTTCTAGTTCGTCTAAAACCTCTTGAATTTGTCTATTTTCATACTCTTCTTGTAAGTTAACGAGAGTATTATCGTTAGATGTAGTCATAAATAATAATTATAAATAAGTAAAAAAAGATAACTTAAACACTTGGAGTTATTATCACACAGTGTTCAAGTTATCTAGGAGTCTAATTAGTAACGCTCACCTTCTGGACGAGTGCTTGCGTAACTTTGAATAGTGTATCTGATAGTTCTTGACTTCTCTTCTTGACGTGCAAGTTGGAAACCAGGCTCATTCGAAGTTGGTCTTTGAACGATGAAAGAAAGACAACAACTCTCAACACCACGTGAGTTATCGAAAGCGTTAACTTTTACGTAGAAAGATGGCTTAGCCTTACGACATGAGTTAATTTCAAACATAACAGCTGCTGGATCCTTAACACCGAATAGAGGAAGACCCCAAAGATCCCAGTATGAGTTACGAGGGTGCGGATCATCTGTGTACTCAACGTTAAGTGCCCAACCCTTGCTGATAGCGTATTGAATTTGCTTAACGATTTGCTCGTCAGTTAGGTCTGGAAGGAAAGAAAAAGCGCCTTGTGTTAGTCTCATGGAAAATACTCCTTTAGATTGTTTTATATAGATATGACACTAGTAAATACTAGTGCCATTTTACTAATTAAAAGAAAGAAAAGATTCTTTAAATTTAAGTAGATTATCTGTTGCTAGTAGCTGTCTCAACGAAGTCAGCTGTATCTGTAGAAGCATAGTTGAATGTAATATCCTTCCAAAGATCTAGAGCTGATTGAAGAGGTCCACAGCTCTTAGCTGCATTTCTTAGAATGTCTGGACCTTCAGCTAGGTAGTCACGACCTTCGTTACGTGCAACAACCATGCTCTCAAGAGCTACACGGTTTGCAGTTGCACCGGCTTGAATACCATCAGGGTGACCAATAGTACCACCACCGAATTGAAGTACAACGTCATCACCTAGGTAGTGAATTAGTTGGTGCATTTGACCACAGTGAATACCACCTGAAGCTACAGGCATACACTTGTTAAGAGCTGCCCAATCTTGTGCGAAGAATAGACCTTGAGGAAGGTTAATATCTGATTGAGTAGATAGAAGAGTTGTGTAGAAACCTTTAACCATTAGAGGGTCACCTTCAAGCTTACCTACAACAGTACCAGCGTGAATGTGGTCAACACCAGCCATACGCATCCACTTACAGATTACACGGAAGTTCATACCGTGAGTCTTTTGACGAGCGTATGTAGAGTTACCTGCACGGTGAAGGTGAAGAAGCATACTGTTCTCACGAGACCACTTAGCAATACTTTGAATTGCTGTGTAACCCATTACAAGGTCGATCATGATAATAACTGAACCTAGTTCCTTACCAAATTCAGCACGCTCATAAACATCTTCCATTGTACCAGCAGTTACGTTAAAGTAGTGACCTTTAACTTCACCTGTTGCTGCAGCTGCACGGTTAACACCTTCCATACCGAATAGGAAACGCTCTCTCCATCTCATGAATGGTTGTGAGTTAATGTTCTCGTCATCCTTAAGGAAGTCTAGACCACCTTTAAGACCTTCGTAAACAACACGACCGTAGTTCTTACCAGAAAGACCTAGCTTAGGCTTAACTGTAGCTCCAAGTAGAGGACGACCGAACTTATCTAGTCTCTCACGCTCTACAATTACACCTGTTGCTGGACCTTGGTAAGTCTTAAGGTAAGCAACTGGCATACGCATATCTTCTAGACGTAGTGCATTTACAGCCTTGAAACCAAATACGTTACCAATGATAGATGCTGTTAGGTTAGATAGAGATCCTTCTTCGAATAGGTCTAGCTCGTAAGCGATGTAAGCGAAGTATTGATCAGTCGCACCTGGAACAGGGTCAACTCTGTAAGCTTTAGCTCTGTAAAGGTCACAAGCTGTTAAAAGGTCTGTCCATACAACAGTCCATGTAGCTGTAGAAGACTCACCAGCGATAGCTGCTGCACATTCTACAGGGTCAACACCTTTTTGAGGTGTCATACGGAACATAGCTAGTACGTCAGTATCTTTGATAACGTAGTCAGCATCCCAGTAACCCATCTTAGCGTAAGGGATAACACCTGATTCGTAACGTTCGTTCTTAATTCGAGTCCGTGATTCTACGGATTGAGACATAAACTCCTCCTTTAACGTATATTTTGAATGATAAAATTAGCCTGTGTAAAACGTATAAGTAAAGTAGACTATATCTACTACTCATTGAGAATTACATAATTGGCAGTTAATAATTAGTGTTTTAACTCATTAACTTATACCTTGATATTAATATTATCAGGAAACAATAGAGAAATGATAATACATTTTTTTATAAAATAGATAAGTTTTTCTTATACAAGGATAATATAGGTATTTCAATTAAATAAAAAATAAAAATAATTAAAAAAAATAGTCCAAAGTATAATATCAGAAGCAAAAAATATGTTTCGTAAAAACAACAAGTAGAATAAATTTTATAAAAGTAAAAACACGTATAAATAAAGAAAAGAAAGTATGAACTATATTTTAGATTATTTAAGCAATCTAACACAGAGTAAAGACCCGAATCTAGTTTTTTCTTCCTTTCAAAATGTGCAATTACAGGATCCATTATCAAAGTTAATAAAGTGGCTTAATACAGATAGAGGAATAGGAATCAAAATAAAGAGTGAAGAAGATATTTTAGTAGAAGATTATCTTTATTCTGAAAGTAACAAAAGTATTCAATTAAACATAGATGAAAAAAAGAAAGATAACCATAATCAATTATCTCTCTTCAAAGCAAATAGAAGAAGTCCAAACTTTCCGACAGAGCAACAAAAGATTATACTAACAGAACTCAAGAGAGTTCCTGTGTATACAGTTGTAAATGGGAGTAATGAAATTATACTTGCTTCTCCAAGGGAGGAAACAAGCAAGAATTCATTACAATGGTTTTATGATCAATATTACAATTGGTTCATGTGGCAAAACGATGAGGGACCTGTAACAATAGGATTATTTTTTTCTAATAAAGAAGATGCAGAGTCATATTTACATGAGGTATGCCTAAAAGACCCACGTGGGGCTCAGAATTCTGGACTTAGCATAAAAAGCACAGGTTTAGACACATTCTATTACTTAAATAGAACATCCAATCCTAGAGTTCAGTTAAGAATGATTAGTAATTTAGAAGAATTAGACCTATTACTAAGAATAAATATAAAAAAGAATCTGTCTCTTATACACCCTAAACAGAAGTATGGGAAGAATTGGTTTAAAGGGACACCTATATATATACTTCGAACAGAGCAATTAATTAATAAAGAAAGTAAGAAATTAGTTTTCTTTAGTAGGGAAGACGTAGATAAGGTTTTAGAAATTTATAAAAATAAAAAGTTAGATCCAAAAGAACAAACCGTCGAAATATATAATCTAGAAAATTATTTGTTAGATTTAGAAAAAACATCCCCTGAAGTAATAAAGAAGACGAAGTTCTTTCCCCCATACTCATCATATAAAAAAATCAGCGAAAACATTATTGAAGACGACTCAGAACAACAAAAAAATAAAACAATAAAAAGAATGATAAATGAGAAAATAAAATCTGCGCAAAGATTTTACAAAGGTGTCATTTGGTTAGTAACCTCAGACACCTTACCAAGTGAAGAAAATTCATGGTAGAAACACTTATATTATGGAAGATACCACAATACGATGAAAAAGTATTATCCTTTACGTGAGTAGTACTCTACGACAAGTAATTCATTCAATTGCAGTGCAACCCAATCTCTTTCAATTATTCCATTGATTTTCCCTTTCAAAGTACCTTTGTCAAATTCAAGATGACTAGGAATATTTGCTAGTCCAGGAAAAGCTAAATAAGATTCAACAAGTTGCTTTGAACGGGGATTAGATCTAATACTAATTGTTTCCCCAGCCTGACACTGGTAACTAGGAATAGATACCCGCTTCCCCTCAACACATATATGGCCATGGTTCACCAACTGACGAGCAGCTGGGATAGTAGGTGCCATTCCAAGACGAAAAACAATATTATCTAATCTCATTTCAAGAAGCTGTAATAAAGCTTCGCCTGTAGATCCTTTGATTCGTCTAGCATCTCTTACATATCTTAAAAGCTGCTTCTCTGTTACACCATAATTAAATCTTAATTTTTGCTTTTCCTCAAGACGAATAGCGTACTCAGACGGCTTTCTAGCTTGATCACCATGTTGGCCAGGCCTAGAATTTCTTTTAGTACTTTTTCTTGTAAGACCTGGCAATTCACCTAAACGACGTGTTATTCTTAGAACCGCTCCTCTATAACGAGACATAGTTAGTATTTCTCCAAATATTTATTTATTTTTTTTTTTTGCTATTTGTTTAATCCGATCGGAAACAAATAAATGTACTCATATCAGTAGAGAACACATTACTAATATAATCGAAGATTAATCAATGTGAAACAAGTTTAAATAAATATGTCAAACAGTGTCTAATATCATTTTGTGTCTGTAATATTAATTTAATTAATAAAAATATAAGGAGTACATTTTAAATGCTAAGTGACACTCAAATCTTTGTAGCTTTAATTTTAGCCTTAGTCTCATTAGTTTTAGCTATAAGATTAGGAACATCATTATACGAATAAAATTTCCAATCATAACCATTTTGGGAATGGTTATGAAATAGAAAAAAATATTATATGTAAATCTTTTTGTAAATATGTAAATAGAAACATTAAAAGAAAAAACAAAAAAAAGTGACATCAGAAACATTAAAAGTCAGTGAGCGTCCAGTTTTCCCTTTTACTGCCATAGTTGGGCAAGAAGAGATGAAGTTAGCTTTAGCTCTTAACGTAATAGATCCTAAAATCGGTGGAGTTATCATCATGGGTGACCGTGGTACTGGAAAGTCAACAACAATCCGGGCCATCACTGATATATTACCAGAAATGGAAATTGTAGAAAATGATCCTTTTAATTCACACCCAACAGATTACGATCTAATGAGTGAAGATATTAGGAAATCTATAGAAGCTGGAAACTCAGTATCGGTTGCAAAGAAAAAAGTATCTATGATTGATCTACCTCTTGGAGCAACAGAGGATAGAGTTTGTGGAACAATTGATATTGAAAAGGCTCTAACAGAAGGTGTTAAAGCATTTGAACCTGGACTGTTAGCTAAAGCTAATAGAGGTATTCTTTATGTAGATGAGGTAAACTTACTAGATGACCACTTAGTAGATATACTATTGGATTCGGCAGCATCGGGTTGGAACACTGTAGAAAGAGAAGGTATTTCTATCAGACACCCTGCAAGATTTGTGTTAGTAGGTTCAGGTAACCCTGAGGAAGGAGAACTAAGACCTCAACTACTAGATCGTTTTGGTATGCACTCTGAAATACGAACTGTAAGAGACCCGGAACTAAGAGTACAAATTGTAGAACAAAGATCATCTTTTGATAAAAATCCTAGTGAGTGTTTAGAACAATATCAAGATCAACAACAAGAATTTAGGGATAGAATTGTTAAAGCTCAAAGCTTGCTTGGAGAAACAAACTTAAGTTATGAACTAAGAGTTAAAATTTCTCAAGTATGTGGAGAATTAGACGTAGATGGGTTAAGAGGAGACATCGTAACTAACAGAGCAGCTAGGGCTTATGCAGCTTATATGGGAGAAACAGAAGTAACTGTTAAACATGTTGAAGCGATAATAAAAATGTGTCTTCGTCACAGACTTCGTAAAGATCCTCTAGAATCAATTGACTCTGGTGATAAAGTACAAAAAGTTTTTGAAGAAATATTTGATGACGTATTAAACTAAAAGAGTATTTTAATAGGCTCAGTAGGATTCGAACCTACATTAGGGACTTAGAAGGTCCCTGTCCTGATCCCTTAGACGATGAGCCCAAAACAGCAGTGTGTAAATTTTATAATCATATCAATGGGCGGTACTGGATTTGAACCAGTGACCACCTGCTTGTAAGGCAGGCGCTCTACCGCTGAGCTAACCGCCCATTTAAGATTGTTTATTATCTCTGAAGTTAGTTTACACTTTTGATAAAGTTTATGCAACTGGTTTTATTTTTTTTTCGTAATCAGATTTATAGATAATGCAATAATTAATAAAAGAGCCTTTAATAAATAATACAGTTGAAAATACCTTATAACTTAGGTTAGCTAACTCATCTAACCTAAGTTATCGAGAAAAAATTAAATTCATATTTTTATTCTTTTGTAAGAAAACTATCGAAAGTATGGAATGAGTGATATAGACAAACAAAAATTGCCTTATATATTAGAATTGGATGTCTAGTATAGATAATAAGAGAATAATTGTATAAAAATTACTATTAACTTTAGAAGAAAGAGCAATTTATTAAATCGAATGAATATTAGTCACGAATTGAAAGCTCCAGTATCAAATATAAATGTATTACTTGAAACATTATACGAGTATGATGAAATTCTTAGATCTAAAAAAAGAAAGGAAATGATTGAGCTAGGAATAAAAGAAACTAATAGATTGAACAACTTGATCAACCAGTTTTTGTATTTAAAGGAAGATTTAAGTACAGACTTATTTAACTTAGAAGAGTTATCTTTTCAACACTTGCTCAGAGATATTGACGTTTCGAAAAGTCTTTTATTTTTTCGGAAGAATTTCTTTATTAATAGGAATTTTTATATTTATCTAGAAGAAGGTCTGGTGCAAGTTAATAAGGAATTGTATTGTAATGCAATATTAAATCTCGTTGAAAATGCTAGTAAATTCACTTATGGTACAGGTTATATAATTACCGAAGTGGATAGACTGACCTCTTTATCTATTGAGTCTTTTGCTTATAGAAATATGGGAAGAGTAACTGTGGTGGATAATGGCGTAGGAATAACAAATGGAAACTCCATTTGTTTTGAAAGTAAATCGAGAGACCTTACGAATTCTCTTTCTATGGGAGTAGGAGTAAGAGTTGTAAATAATATTCTTTTATTTCATAATTTGATACTTAAATTAATCACTTATCCAAATAGGGGGAGTAAATTTTTCTTTGATATACACTTAAGATATAAATAAATTTAAGGTATTCAAATCTGTATTACTTATTAAGCTGGTGAAGGGACTTGAACCCGCAACCTACTGATTACAAATCAGTTGCTCTACCAATTGAGCTACACCAGCTATGTATATATTGTTTTCCCTGACACAAAATTATTATACATTTCTTCTAGGTTTCTAGTCAATCAGTTTCTTTTTATTTTTTACTCATTTAATTTATTGTTTATTTATTTATTTATTTCCCAAAATGTATTTTTAATTGAAGAGTTGAAATCAGGGTTGACAAGTTGTTAACTCAAGAGCTAATCTTATTTCAGGATAAGAAAAGAGGTTAACTCCTCGCAAATCTTTTTCCGAAAGAAAATATTTTACAAAAAGTATTTATAAATATTGGATATCATGGAGAGTTTGATCCTGGCTCAGGATGAACGCTGGCGGTATGCTTAATACATGCAAGTCGTACGAGAGTTTATAACTCTAGTGGCGGACGGGTGAGTAACACGTGAGAAT
>Ga0222719_10000052_pt1 | contig 103087 bp, 99 predicted proteins | sample C33_34DmetaG_FD_165039 | JGI IMG/M metagenome (GOLD analysis project Ga0222719, IMG submission 165039) | Estuarine water microbial communities from San Francisco Bay, California, United States - C33_34D | ecosystem: Environmental > Aquatic > Marine > Unclassified | place: USA: California... | reverse complement strand
CAAATGGATTAAGCGAATGTCTCAAGAAAAAGATATGATCGAACCTTTTTTTGGAAAACAAGTGCGTCAATCAGATACTTCTGTTGAAAAAATCATCTCTTATGGCGTTTCAAGTTACGGTTACGATGTTCGATGTGCCAATGAATTTAAAATATTCACTAACATTCACTCCAAAACAGTTGATCCAAAATACTTTGATGAAGATGCATTTGTTGATATTCAGGGTGACCACTGCATCATCCCTCCAAATTCATTCGCATTAGCGCGTACTATTGAATATTTTCGAATTCCACGAAATGTACTTACAGTATGTTTAGGTAAGTCTACTTATGCGCGTTGCGGTATAATTGTAAATGTCACTCCTTTAGAGCCAGAATGGGAAGGGCATGTAACACTAGAATTTTCAAATACAACGAGTTTACCCGCGAAAATTTATGCTAATGAAGGAGTAGCTCAGATGTTATTTTTTGAGTCTGATGAGGTTTGTGAGGTCTCTTATGCCGACCGTGGCGGGAAATATCAAGGGCAGACAGGAGTTACTTTGCCGAAAGCGTAATTGCTTTGTCAAACAACAAGCAATTTCTTTGTGCTCTTCAATATTTTATTTCATTAAATTGATATGATTTAAGCTACCTTCTCGCAGTAACATAGTGTAATTTTCTCCTCCTTTTTCTTTTTGTTCGAGCTTTACAAGCAAGTAGTTCCATTGTGGTGCAAACCATAAAAATGTTTCTCTGTTGCTTGTTTTTCTTATTCTTTTAAGTTTAAGTGTGCTGATGATCCCTAACTCTGTTTTGAGAAATTCCTCTCCCATAATTGTGTAATTTAAAAGTTTTATCTTACCTTTTCTGATCACTGCATAGCTCAACAACTGAGCTTTGTTGATTAGATCGCTTTGTAGTTTTATTTGTGCGGTAAGATTATTAAGGTGAGCGTCTCGCTTAAAAATTTGTTGTTTTTTTTTCTTAGCGCGATACTTTGCAAAACCTAATGATTGGTCATAAGTTAAAATCTCTTCTTTTTTTATACCCAATACACTTTTTGTTAGCTTGTATTCAATTTCCGAAATACTTCCATTTTCATCAATTTTAAATACTGAGATTTCCCTAACGTCACCCAAAATATTTTTTGCGTTTGCCTCTTGAGTATAAATACCAAGATTATTTTTTAATGACCGTGTGGCTTCGAGATTAATTCCGTTATAAGAGCTGGTATATTTAAGATAATGTTCTTCAAGTGCAAGAGGGTTAATTTTTTTTATCTCTTTAGCTTGAACGAAAACAGAAAAAAATAAAAAAATTGAAATACAGCTCAGATTCTTTAATAAAAAGTATTCACGTACCTTTAATTTTTTTTTTAGTATTTGATGATTAGCTACGCAAAACATTTTATTTATAGCACGAAAAATTACTAATTTTAGCATATATCTTGCTCTGGCTTTATTAATTCGTCAGTAAATCTAAGTCCATTTTTAGGTAATACAGCTGAATCGAATACTGCTTTTTCATCTATCAAGGATAGACGGCCTTCACAAAATAACTTCACTGCTAATGGATAAATTTGGTGCTCCTTAGTTAGTATACGCCTCGCTAACGCATCGACTGTATCGTTCTTCAAAATTGGAACCACAGCTTGAATTATTGACGGTCCTCCATCGAGCTCACTAGTTACAAAATGGACAGTAGCACCTGCATTTTTATCGCCGGCGTCTAGTGCCTTCTGGTGCGTCTGGAGACCTCGATATTTAGGTAAGAGAGATGGATGAATGTTTAGTATTCGTCCAGCAAAAGCCTCAACAAAATCTGAGGTAAGAATTCGCATAAAACCAGCTAAAATAATTAGATCAAGATTGTATTTTTTTAGTTTTGATTCCAGTACACAATCAAAGCTTCTTCTATCTGCATATTGAAGATTATCCAAAACAATATTTTCAATACCAGATTTTTGTGCCCGCTTTAGTCCCCCAGCATCAAACTTATTGCTTACTACAAGAACAATTTCAGCTTTAATTACACCCTTTTGAGTTGCATCTATGAGTGCTTGCAGATTGCTACCTTCTCCTGACAATAAAACAGCTAATCTGGCTTTATACATTGGTATAACTCTCTATAGTCCTTTTAGTATAACTTTTTCTTCGCCGTCTTCAGCCCGAGTTATTTCGCCAATAATAAATGCGTTTTCACCTGAAGAGGTTAAAATATCTATAGACATTTTAGCCATTGTAGCAGGCACACATGCAATCATACCAATACCGCAATTAAAGGTTCGATACATTTCATACGGATCAACGTTACCTTTTTTTCGTAGCCAGTCAAAAATAGGAGGCTCATCCCAACTCATTGGATCGATGATTGCTTTAGTGTTTTTAGGAAGTACTCTAGGAATGTTTTCTAGAAGCCCACCTCCAGTAATATGTGCAAGTGCATGAACATTTACATTAGGATTCTTTATCAAGGATAAGATAGATTTAACATAGATTTTTGTAGGAGCTAGCAGTGCTTCTGAGAGCAAAACTTTGCCAACAAGCTCACTTTTTATATCTGTTTGAGATACCTCGATGATTTTTCTTATTAATGAATAGCCATTAGAGTGAGGGCCACTAGATGCTATACCAATTAGAACATCACCCTGCCTAGGGCTCTTACCGTCTATGATCTCTGATTTTTCTACTATACCGACACAGAACCCGGCAAGATCATAATCTGATCCCTTATACATTCCAGGCATTTCAGCAGTTTCTCCACCTACCAAGGAGCAACCAGCTAATTTACAGCCTACGCCAATTCCGGAAACTACGGATGCCGCTACATCAATATCTAATTTTGCAGTTGCATAATAATCGAGAAAAAATAATGGTTCTGCACCACAAACTAAAAGATCGTTCACGCACATCGCCACTAAGTCAATTCCTATTGTGTCGTGAATATTAAGATCTATCGCGAGTTTCAACTTGGTACCAACACCATCTGTGCCTGATGCAAGAACAGGCTCCCTGTAGCTAGTGGGTAAGTTAAATAACGCCCCAAATCCACCAAGACTTGATAAGACCTCAGGTCGCTGCGTATCCTTTGAGACGTTTTTAATTCGTTCTACGAGAATATTTCCTGCATCTATATCCACACCAGCATCTTTATAACTCAAAGGGGTAATATTTTTATCATACATAACTTTTAATTACCTTAAATAAATTAATCATCAGTAGCGCCTAAATATTCCCTTTTAGCAAGATTGAAAGAATATCTATTTTATATCAAAAAAACAAACTGACAGTTAGATAATGCCTCTATCTTCTCTCAACTGATATAATTATATTATGAATAATTTTTTTTTATATAAAATACCTAAATTTATAAACTTAAAATTATTAGATCTTTTGAACGAAAACAATTTATATTGTGGGTGATTGATGTCTGAACAGCTTATTTTAAATGTTAACCTAAAAGATGATGCAACATTTGAAAATTTCTTCTTACAAAAAGGTAGCGAAAATGCTGTTGCTGTTGAGGTTCTTCAGAAACAGCTGTTGTCTCAAAAAAACTCTTTTGTCTATCTTTGGGGTGGACAAGGTAGTGGCGTATCGCACTTACTGCAGGCGAGTTGTCACAATACGTTGACTCAAAATTTATCAGCTCAATATTTATCTTTATCAGAATTTTTAGATTACTCTCCTGAAGAGCTATTTAGAAATCTTGATGTTGTATCACTAATTTGCCTTGATAACATCCAAGCTATTTCTGGGAATATGTACTGGGAGCGACAACTTTTTAATCTTTATAATCGAATCAAAGATTCGAGTGGATCTCTACTGGTTGGTGCAAATTGCTCCGCCCGCGAATTACCATTGAATCTACCTGATCTTCACTCAAGACTTTCGTCTGGTTCTTTATTCCAGCTCGCCAGTTTAGATGATACATCTAAATCAAAAATAATTCAGTTTCGTGCCCTGAGGAGAGGAATGAAGATTACTGACGATCTAGCTCAATTTATAATTGCTAGATCACCCAGAGAGATGAACTCATTGATGAATTGTCTCGATATTCTAGAGAAATTTTCATTGCAAGAAAAACGTAAGCTCAGCAAACCTCTCATTAAGTCAGCTTTAGGTTGGGAATAGCGAGTATGCCATAAGCTAAATTAAGCTCATTTAAATGTTTCTAAAGATCTTACTAATTCAGCTCCAGCCAGAACAATCATCCAAACCAAATAGCTCCAGATTAAAAATATAGGAAATACAGCGAAAACACCGTAAATACTTGCATAACTAGAATAAGATATGATCGTACCGAAGAGTGTTTTTGCAAGTTCAAAAAATATTGAAGCAAATAAACCTCCTATAGCCCCATAATATTTAGATACCTTACAGTTTGGAATAGCAATGAAAATGAAACTAAATACCCCCCATGTAAGGAGCAATGGGATAATATGCATGAAAAAGCTTGCTATAAAAAATATATGATTATTAGACAGCAATTGAAATGAAAAGAAATAGGTTTGGATAACTAGGCCAAAACCAAGCAATAATGGACATATGCTCAGAACACACCAATATAAAACAAAACTATAGAGGACTCCTCTAGGTCTAGTGTTATTCCAAATTTTATTAAAAGCTTTCTCAATACTTGATAACATCAAGTAAGATGTTATCAAAAGCACCGCTCCGCCTATAATCGAAAGTTCTCGCGCTTGATCTAAAAAATTGTTTAAATATTTTTGTATCTCTTTTCCGCTTTGTGGAACAAAATGATTAAAAATTAAATCTTGTATTTTATCTTCCAGTCCGAGAAAAAAAGGTACTAACGTTAATAATGAAAACATTAAGGTCATCATCGGAACTAGGGCAAATAAAGTCATAAATGTTAGAGCAGACGCAGTGTTACTGGACTCGTCCTCTTTAAAGCGCCGAAAGAAATATTTTAAAAACACTATCATAATATTTAGTTTCGGTTGTATAAAATTCATACTTGCCCTCCTAATATGCAAACCTAGCTAGCCCTATAGATAGCTTTCCAGCTAAAATAGATTAATTAATTAAATTATAACAAGGAATTTTTCAAGCAATATGATCAGTATTTATCACAACCCACGTTGTTCAAAATCTAGACAAGCCTTGGCACTCTTAGAGGCTTCGGACGTCCCATTAAATATTATACTCTATCTTGATACGCCACCATCATTTGAGGATCTTGAGGGCATTTTAAGAAAGCTTGGTATTACGGCTAGGGAGCTTTTAAGAAAAACCGAGAGCGCCTATAAAGAAAATAATTTATCAGATAATACAAAAACAGAAAGTGAGCTTATAGAGACTATGGTCTCCTATCCAAAGTTAATAGAGCGCCCTATAATAACGAATGGCAATAAAGCTGTCATAGGGCGGCCTCCTGAGATTGCATTGGAGATTATTTAATGGGTTATATTTTAATTCTTTATTATTCCCATAATGGCAATACTAAAAAAATGGCTGAAAAAATAGCAGATGGTGTTGAAATGTCTGGTTTAGAAGCTAGAGTAAGAACTGTTCCGCCTGTTTCTAATGTTTGTGAGAGCTCTCAACCAGATATTCCAGATAAAGGACACCTCTATTGTACCCAAGAAGATTTAAGAGGGAGTTCAGGTTTAATTCTTGGAAGTCCTACGCGTTTTGGTAATATGGCTGCTCCATTAAAGTATTTTTTAGATATGACTGGAGATATCTGGATTAATGGAGATTTAATAGGAAAACCAGCTGGAGTTTTTACATCTACAGGATCTTTGCATGGCGGGCAAGAGACAACTCTTTTGACTATGATGTTACCTCTAATGCATCAGGGTATGATTTTGGCTGGGCTACCTTATAGCGAGCAGGCTCTCCATAATACTCAAAGGGGAGGAACACCTTACGGTGCTTCATGTCAAACAGGCAAAGACTTCAATGGCATCACAAACGACGAATCGGACTTATGTGTTGCCCTTGGAAAAAGAATTTCTAGTTTGGCAAAACTATTAACAATTCATCTTTAAGTTGAGAATACTTTTAATATGAAAGTTAAATTCATTATTAATCTAGAAAAAAAATTACGTATATGTCGTAAACTGACTTGGGCAAGTATAGTAATTTTTCTTTTCGTATTACTGCTCAATAGCCTTTTAAAATCTAATCCGGTTACTATAATAATTTTTACTTACTTGCCGATATGCCTGCTGCTGCCGGGTATATACAAAGAAAAGTATAAAACCATATCGATGCTATGCTTTGTGACACTATTATATTTCATAGTGGCTGTTAATAATTACTTTTCACCGGATTCTAGTTACTTGGATGTTCTAGAAATATTAATACTAGTGATCATGTTTATCGTTGCTATGCTGCATAGTAGATGGAAGCAATATTCACTTTATCAGGTAGACCAAAATTGAACTTTCTAAATTTTTTTAAAAGATTATGCAAAACCCTCATAATAAGTGTGCAGGTTTTAGCAAGTTTATTCATAGTCTGTATATCTATTTTTATTCTTGTAATGTCTCTGGAAAATGGTGATCAACCTTTACCAGGTAAAGCTGCTCTAAAAATATCCCCTATCGGTGCTTTAGTAGAGCAAAAAACCTATGTTTCTTCACTAGAAAAATTCATGGAGAAAAGTGGCGTTGAGACAGAAACATTACTTTCAGAACTTATTACTACGATTGATTATGCATCTGACGATAAGCGTATTACTAATCTGGTCTTAGATTTAGATTATTTCACTGGTGGCGGGATAAGCAAGCTTGAAGAATTAGGTAAAGCTCTGACACGCTTCAAGTCAAGTGGTAAATCCATCACTGCTATCGGAGATAGCTATAACCAAGAACAATATTTCCTAGCAAGTTTTGCTGATGAAATCCATCTTAATCCGATGGGTTCAGTGATGATTGAGGGTTATAGTAGATATAATAGTTATTTTAAGGATGCTTTAGATCAACTTAAGATTAAAGTTAATGTTTTTCGAGTCGGCGTTTATAAAGATGCAATTGAACCATTTACTCGCAATAGCATGTCTGACGAGTCTAAAGAGCATACCTCAATTTGGGTGAATGACTTATGGAACGCTTATACAAAAAGAGTAGAAAAATCCAGAAACTTACCAGAAAATTTTTTAAATGATTATTCAAATAATCTGGGAAAAAAATTATTAAATTACAAAGGAGATGCTGCTAAATTGGCACTCGATGCCGGACTCATAGACAAAATATCTAACAGAAAAGATAGTATAGATTATCTAATCTCAGTGTCTGGGATGGATGATGACGGAGGCTATCAGTACATAGACTCTTCGAGCTATATGAGGCACATTAAGCAAAAAATATATCCATCTAAAGTAAGAGATAATACAAATCATATCGCTCTAATAACTGCCAGTGGACCTATCGAAATTGGAGACCAACCAAACGGAAAAATAGGTAGTGAAAGTATGTCTCGGCTCATAAAGCAGGCCAAAAAGGATGATAGTATAAAAGCTGTAGTGATTAGAATAGACAGTCCGGGAGGTGGTGCCTTTGCCTCTGAAGCAATTCGTCAAGATATAATAGCTTTGAAAGAACTTGGTAAACCAGTAGTAATTTCAATGGGTTCTGTAGCAGCATCTGGTGGATATTGGATAGCTATGGGGGCTACAGAGATATGGTCTACCCCAACAACAATTACTGGATCTATAGGTGTTTTTGGAATCGTTCCCACATTCGAAGAAACTCTACAAAGTATTGGAGTCAGGAGTGATGGTGTCGATACAACGACACTATCGAACATATATCAGACATTAAGACCTATGTCTGATCATGCGAAACAAGTTATACAATCTGGGGTAGATTACACCTACAGTAAGTTTTTGAGTATTGTTGCCGAAGCAAGAAATACCAGTGTTAAAAAGGTAGGACTCATAGCACAAGGTAGAGTTTGGACTGGCGAAAAAGCGTTAGAATTAGGATTAGTTGATAAACTGGGAGGATTGAATGAAGCTATATCAGCCGCCGCTAATATAGTAGAACTTGATAATTATGAATTAATTGAATTGATTAGGCCGTTAAGCTTTCAAGAGAAAATTTTGAACCAGATTGGGAATGCACAAATAAGATATTTAGGAAAATCTTCTCCAGTATCAACTTTTGTTCCAGAGTTACTGATTAAATTTAATAATCTTTACAAAAAATTTGGTTTTTTGGAAGTGTTGAATGACCCCAGGGGTATCTATCTAAATTGCTTTGAATGCGTCGAGTAGACCATTCAATTTTTATATTATCGCTCTAGGTACTCCAGTTTCCCTTTTATTCCATCCCACTTTTCAGCATCTTCCGCGGGTGTTTTTGCTTCAGTAATATTTGGCCAAACTTCAGATAGCTCGGAATTAAGATCCAGATATACCTTTTGATCTTCTGGGAGCTCATCCTCAGAAAATATTGCTCCAGCAGGACACTCTGGTTCACATAGGGCACAATCAATACATTCATCAGGATGAATCACTAAGAAGTTTGGACCTTCATAGAAACAATCCACTGGGCATACTTCTACACAATCAGTATATTTGCATTTTATGCAGTTTTCGCCGACTACGAATGGCATTGTATTATTCTCCGTATACCTGACATGTTAAATTGTGCGGGATTATACAGAAATCGATGGGCGTTTTTAAACAAATATCTTTCATAACTTCATAAATATCGAAAATAGAATAAGATTATCAAAATAACTTAACACATGCTTACTTCTATATCAAAATATTTTGATATAGAAAAATCCAATATGCGAGTATATGGATAAATTTTGACTACTGTATGACTATACAGTAGTCAAAATTTAAGTTAAAGTTAATAATTATGTGACACAATTAAAAATTATATCAAAAAAAGGAAGTTATTATGGAGCCCAACAAAGAAAAAGCCCTACAGGCAGCACTATCGCAAATTGAAAGACAGTTTGGTAAAGGTACGGTAATGCGAATGGGGGATAAAGAGCATCAAGCGATACCAGCAATTTCTACTGGATCCTTAGGGTTAGATGTCGCCCTTGGAATTGGCGGGCTACCAAAGGGTAGGGTGGTTGAAATTTACGGACCTGAGTCTTCTGGTAAAACTACGTTAACACTTCAGGTTATAGCAGAGGCACAAAAAGTTGGTGGCACTTGTGCTTTTGTAGATGCAGAGCATGCTTTGGATCCTGTGTATGCAGAAAAGCTTGGTGTTCAAGTGGATGACCTTTTTGTTTCTCAACCGGATACAGGCGAACAAGCTCTTGAAGTTACTGACATGTTAGTAAGGTCTGGAACCATAGATGTGTTAGTAATAGATTCTGTTGCAGCACTTACCCCAAGAGCAGAAATAGAGGGTGAAATGGGGGACCACCATGTAGGCCTTCAGGCAAGATTAATGTCTCAAGCTTTACGTAAATTAACTAGTAATATCAAAAATGCAAATTGTTTAGTGATATTTATTAATCAAATTCGTATGAAAATCGGCGTTATGTTTGGCAACCCTGAAACGACCACAGGTGGCAATGCACTGAAGTTTTATTCGTCAGTTCGTCTAGATATTCGTAGGATCGGAGCAGTAAAAGAAGGCGACGAGGTAACTGGAAATGAAACAAGAGTAAAAGTGGTCAAAAATAAAATCTCACCTCCATTCAAGCAATGTGAATTTCAGATTTTATACGGACAAGGAATAAATCATCTGGGTGAGGTAATAGATCTTGGTGTTAAATGTGATTTAATTGAAAAAGCAGGATCTTGGTATGCTTACAATGGAAATAAAATTGGCCAAGGTAAATCTAATGCTTGTGAATATTTACGCGAAAATGAAAGCATAGCTAATGAAATTGAAGAAAAAATTAGAGCACAACTAATGCCAGTATCAAAAAAGGATAATAAAGCAGAGGCAGCTCAGAAAAATGACACAATTGACGATAGTGAAATCAAGGTAACAGAATAAAAATAAATTATAGCTGTTGCTATATAAAACTATGCTTGGGTATGAAGTATGGTTGTTTTAACAACTCATAGTACTTCTAGCAGAATGTAGAACATTGGCTTTATTTATATGGAGAATAAAAAAAAATAAAAGAATTTGTCAACGTTAAATATCGTGCGATGTCATTACTTTCTCGAAGAGAACACTCGTTCGATGATTTATTACAAAAGTTATTAAAAATATTTCCGGATGAATCAAAGATAATTTATGATGTTATGATAGATTTAAGGAATCTTAATCTTCAGTCTGATCTTCGGTTTGCTGAAATGCTAGTAGCAACAAGAATAAGAAAAGGGTACGGGCCAGATAGGATTGTCGCTGAGCTAAAAAATCACAAGGTTTCAAATGATATAATGGTAAAAATTATAACAGAGTGTGGAGTAGATTGGTTCGAGCTAGCAAAAAAAGTTTTAATCAAAAAATATGGTTACAGTACTAGTTCTGAATTCAGTGAAAAAGTGAAAATAAACAATTTTCTGAAGTACCGTGGTTTTAAGTCTGAGCATATATCCGCATGTTGTAAATAATAAAAATAAATTAACTAGATATTTCAGTCATTTAATGATGAGTTTAAAAAATACATTATTACTTGTGTTGCTCTCTGTGTCCTGCAGCCTTTTTGGAGTCGAAATAAATGGTCAGCTTTCTCAGGGTTCCATCGTATCTGGTCAGGTAAATCCGGGTACAACGGTAGAGGTGATGGGTCGAGATATAAGGGTAGATGAAAGCGGTTTTTTTATTTTTGGGCTCGGTCGTAATGCCCCAGAGAAGATAACTTTAACCTCAATTAATAAAAAAAATGAAGCAACATTACATATATTTTCGGTTCATCAAAGAAAATATAAAGAGCAAAAAATCTTTGGTGTCCCCCAAAATACTGTGAAGCCACCGACCTCATTAAATGAAAGAATAAAAAAAGAATCGGAACAAGTTTGGATTGCAAGAGCAAAAATAAATAATAGCTTAGATTTTTTAACTGGCTTTGTTATGCCTTTGAAGGGCCCTATTACCGGCGTTTATGGAAGCCGAAGATTCTATAATGGATACCCTGGTAATCCGCACTATGGTTTAGATATAGCAGCTCCAACAGGAACCCCTGTTTTTGCACCTGCTCCAGGAGCTGTAGAGCTTGTTCATCCTAATATGTTTTATTCTGGAGGGACTTTGATTATTTCACATGGGTTTGGAATTAGCTCGACCTATATTCATCTCAGCGAAATAAGTGTTGATGTCGGCCAGAGAGTAAAGAGAGGAGATCTGATAGGTAAAGTTGGCGCTACGGGAAGAGCGACAGGCCCACACCTTGATTGGCGAATTAATTGGCTTAATGTAAGGCTTGATCCACAATTAGTAATGAAATATTTTCCTCTTATTCCATAGTTTTACTTCCGTCTTTGACTTAAACTTATATTTTATTTGAAGGATTAGCATGATTGATAACAATTTATTATCCATTTTGGTCTGTCCAGTTAGTAAGGCGCCACTCGAGTATCACAAGGACAAAAATGAGCTTGTTTGTCGTGCAAGCCGACTTGCCTACCCCATAAGAGATGGCATTCCAATAATGCTTGAAACGGAAGCTCGTCAGTTTAACGCCGATGAAAAACTCAGTTAATGTTTAATTAATATATAGTTGGTTAACGAATTTTAGTTGAGGTTGCTTAGAAAATGACAGATAAAACGCTTTTTGAAAAAATAATTAATGGAGATATATCTGCAGATATAGTTTACGAAGATGAGCAATGTATTGCTATAAAGGATATAGCACCTCAGGCTCCTACGCATTTGTTGGTTATTCCCAAAAAGGCTATCCCTATGCTTGCAAAGGCTGCTCCGGTGGACGAAAACTTGTTGGGACATTTGTTGCTGGTAACTAGCGATATAGCGAAAAAAGCGGGAATTAGCGAAGCTTACCGAATAGTAATTAATAATGGTGCTGAAGCCGGGCAGACTGTATTTCATCTGCACTTACATTTGTTAGGAAATAAAAAATTCCTAGAAAGTAATTTTAGTTTTTAGCATTACTGCGTAGCTCTCAGGAAAATTAGATTTTATTTGGCGATACTATAAAATCTTTTTAAATATCTCAGATAAGGTTGTGGGTTAAATTTATTATGAAAATTTCTAAAATTCGACAATCTTTCCTTGATTATTTTGAGAGGCATAATCATAAGTTTGTTAATAGTAGCAGCCTAGTGCCTACTAATGACCAGTCTTTGTTATTCACTAATGCGGGCATGGTTCAATTCAAAGATATATTTCTCGGTAAAGAGAACCGTAAGTATATTAGAGCGACTTCTTCGCAACGATGTGTAAGAGCTGGAGGAAAACATAACGATCTAGAAAATGTAGGTTATACAGCCAGACATCATACTTTTTTTGAAATGTTAGGGAACTTTAGTTTCGGTGATTATTTTAAGCACGAGGCAATTATACTTGCATGGAAATTTTTGACAGAAGAACTTAGTTTACCTGAAGAGCGCCTATGGATTACTGTTCACGAAACAGATACGGAAGCAGAAAAAATATGGCTCAACGAGGTAGGTGTGAATCCAAACCGCTTTTCTAGATTGGGCGATGACAATTTCTGGCAGATGGGAGAAACAGGCCCTTGCGGCCCCTGCTCAGAAATATTTTATGATCATGGTGAGGAGGTATCTGGTGGACCGCCAGGAAGTAAAAATGACGATCTTGATCGTTATATTGAAATATGGAATTTAGTTTTCATGCAATATGAAAAGAAAGCAGATGGAACAATGGAGCCCCTCCCAAATCCGTCTGTTGATACAGGAATGGGCCTTGAAAGAATAGCTGCAGTAATGCAGGGCGTCCACAATAATTATGAGATAGATCTTTTTCAATCCTTGCTGAAGTCTGCTGCTAAAGCAACTAATACAAAAGATTTTGAAAATAAGTCTCTCAGGGTGATAGCAGACCATATTCGTTCTTGCAGCTTTTTAATAGTAGATGGGGTTTTGCCATCAAACGAAGGCCGAGGCTATGTTTTACGACGTATCATTCGAAGAGCTATTCGTCATGGAAATCAACTAGGACAAAAACAACCATTTTTTTATTCTTTAGTTTCAGACCTCTGCTCGATTATGGGGGAAGCATACCCAGAATTAATTAAGGCTAAAAATAGCGTTGAAAAAGTACTTTTAAAAGAAGAACAGCAGTTCCAGAAGACACTCGAAAGAGGTATATCTTTACTAGATTCATTTTTGGAAAAATTAAATGATACTGTAATTCCAGGCAATATAGTTTTTAGACTCTATGATACATATGGATTTCCTATTGATTTGGTCAATGACATTGCAAGAGAAAAAGACCTTACACTTGATATGTGTGGATATGAAAAATGTATGGAGGCTCAACGAGATAAAGCAAGATCGGTCGGAAAATTTAATATTGAGTATGCTCAAAATTTTGAACTGAGTGGAAAGACTGAGTTTACTGGTTATGAATCATCTGCAGTCCAAGGAAATATTATAGCTATAGTATTAAACGGTAATTTAGTTGAAGATATTTCAGAGGGTGAAGAAGCCGCAGTTGTTCTAGATAGAACATCCTTTTATGCAGAATCTGGAGGCCAGGTAGGAGATCATGGGCTGTTGATTTCTGGTTCTTCTGAGTTTTCTGTAACAGACTGTCAAAAACAAGGTGAGCATTACTTGCATATTGGTGTTCTTTCTTATGGTTCTATATCTACTGGTCAAAAAGTTGATTCTGTGGTCGATACGAACATCCGATCAGCAACTGAAGTTAACCACTCTGCAACCCACTTGTTGCACGCAGCCCTGAGAAAAGTTTTGGGTGATGATGTCTTACAAAAAGGTTCCTTAGTGGACAGCAATCGTCTTCGATTTGATTTTAGTCACCCAAAGGCTCTGAGCTCTTTGCAAAAGAAAACCATAGAAAAGATCATTAATGAAGAGATTCGTCGTAATACTTCAATAATAACTGAGGTTTGCGACATGAAGACTGCTAAAGAAAAAGGAGCTATGTCTTTATTCGGTGAGAAGTATGGCGACGAGGTAAGAGTTTTAACGATGGGTGATGGATTTTCTATTGAGCTTTGTGGAGGTACGCATACTCTTCGTACAGGTAACATTGGTGTATTTAAAATCATATCTGAAGTAGGTATTGCTGCTGGTATACGTCGTATTGAAGCTGTAACTGGTGAGGCTGTGTTGAATCATTTTGATAGATTAGAACAAGATTTTGAGAACGTATGTGCTATTTTTAAAACAAGCCCAAAAAATATCCTTAAAAAAGCAAAATCTTTATTAGTCGAATCAAAGGGGCTAGAAAAAGAAAACGCAAGTTTGCAATCAAAAATATCTGCTATAGCAGGCTCAGATCTTTTATCACAAGCTAGAGTAATCAGTGGCATAAATATTTTATCTGTTGTTTTGGAAGGTGTTGATCCAAAAACACTCAGAGATACAGTAGATCAAGTAAAAAATAAGCTAGCAGAAAGTATAGTCATATTAGCTGTAATTCAAGGAGACAAAATTTCATTAGTTTCAGGGTTAACCAAAGGAGTACCTGAAGTTATCCATGCAGGGGATTTAATGCAATTTGTAGCTAGTCAGATAGATGGAAAGGGTGGAGGTCGTAGAGATATGGCTCAGGGCGGAGGCACGAAAATTAGTGCTTTACCTGAGGTAATGAATTCAGTCTTTGTTTGGATCAAAGAAAAATTAATCGATTGATTTACACGCTGCTATATTTATTAGCTTGTGCAGCTGATATTCCTTAACTTTGAAAACAATATGGTGTTTAATTGCGCACCATTTTGTAACTATTGTAATGCGTCTTTAGTGATATTAAGGCAAAATGCAATATCGAATACACCACAGAGTCTGAATTATACATGAGTTTACTAGTTCAAAAATTTGGCGGGACTTCAGTCGCTACTGCTGAAAAAATTGAGTCTGTAGCAGATAAAATCTCTGATTTTCACAATCGCGGCGACAATATAGTAGTAGTGGTATCTGCTATGAGTGGCGAGACTAATCGCTTGATAGAGCTTGCAAATAGTATTGATAAAATTTCAAGCTCACGTGAAATGGATGTACTGTTATCAACAGGAGAGCAAGTTACAGTAGCCTTATTATGTATTGCTTTGCATAAAAGAGGTTGCAAAGCGAAATCTTATGTTGGCTCTCAAGTCCCTATTCTAACTGATGACGCTTATTCTAAAGCCCGAATATTAGATATTGAACCTAGTCGCATACAAAAAGATTTAGCTAAAGGCCAGATAATTGTAGTGGCAGGATTTCAAGGAGTTGATGAGCAACGGAATATCACGACCCTCGGCAGAGGCGGATCAGATACAACTGCAGTTGCGTTAGCTGTTGCATTGAAGGCAAAAGAATGCCAAATATATACAGATGTTGATGGCGTATATTCAACAGATCCACGTGTAGTTGAAAATGCTCGGCGTTTGGATAGTGTCACTTTCGAAGAAATGCTCGAGATGGCAAGCCAGGGCTCTAAAGTATTGCAAATAAGAGCTGTAGAATTTGCTGGAAAATATAAGATCCCTTTAAGGGTTTTGTCTACTTTTAATGAAGGATCCGGAACTCTAATTACATTTGAGGACAACTACAATATGGAAAAACCAATTGTTTCAGGCATCGCATTTAATCGAGACGAGGCAAAGCTTACTGTTCGAGGGATACCAGATATTCCTGGCAGCGCAGCTAGAATCTTAGGAGCAGTTGGTCGAGCTAATATTGAGGTTGATGTAATCGTACAAAACGTTGCTCAAGATAAAACAGCTTCACTAACATTTACTGTTCATCGAAATGAAATGAAAAAAGCAGAGGATGTTTTAAATAAAGTAGCTATTGAGTTAGGGGCTACTTCAGTGGAGTCTGATGCAAATATAGCTAAGCTTGCTCTGGTGGGTGTTGGTATGAGATCACATGCAGGGGTTGCTGCAACTATGTTTGATACTCTAGGCAAGGAAAATGTAAATATTCAGATGATAAGTACTTCAGAAATTAAAATTACAGTGGTCATTGCTGAAAACCTGCTAGATTTGTCTGTAAGATCGCTACACAGTATTTTCGGACTAGATCAAGATACCGTTAATTTGTAGTTTATAAACTGATATTAGTGTTTTTTTAAAATTCCTTGCGCGATTGATTTCTTAAGTGGTGTTGCTATGATATCGCCGCAGAATTATCATTATTCTGATGAATAATGGTCTATTATCTGGAGAGGTGGCCGAGTGGCTGAAGGCGCTCCCCTGCTAAGGGAGTATAGGTTAATACCCTATCGAGGGTTCGAATCCCTCTCTCTCCGCCATGTTTTTTAATGCTAAGTATTAAGAATGTATAGAATCCCACTTAAAAAATAATGTAAACAAGCCTAATGCCGTATTCCTAAACATCCATCCATTTTTTATAAAACATATGAAGATTAAAGAAATTTCAATTTCCAGTACTTTACTACAAGAAATTTATTTGATAAAAAATATGAATTTTTGAAATGATTTGAGAAAATTAACTAGAAAAATTATAAATTTTGATATAATTTGTGAGTTTTGACGACAAAATAAGACCTTGTTTGCGCCAAAAACCTTGTCTATATTTAATTTATGAGGTAGTGTTTTATAAGAATTTAATAGTTTATTTAAGTTCTATTATGTCTCATATACATACGGATAAATGGCTTATTATAATTTTTAGTCTCATCACGTAGCATTTTTAATCATACAGATTTTAGATAAATCTGTTTTTTTTAACATAAAATTAACTACGTAATATAGCTATTAGATATAATAAATTTTTTTAAATTTTCTAGAATCACAGAATTAAGGTAGCTCGGTATGGGAATGTTAATTAATATCGATAATGGTGGTACTCTCACAGATATATGTGTACTAAAAGATAACAATTTTTACACAACAAAAACACTTACTACACCTTATGATTTAAGTAAATGTTTTTTTGATGGTCTAAAGGATGTTTCTAAAGCGGTTTATGGCCAAGAGGATCTAGCTAGACTGCTCACCGAAGTAGATCATATAAGATACTCAACCACCCAAGGAACTAACGCTATAGTAGAGCGAAAAGGTCCTAAGTTAGGAATGGTCATAAACAAAGGCAATGCGAAATTAATTGATTTAATGCAAGAGAAAGATCCAGATCTATTTAAATTTCTTGTTGGAGACCGTATTGAAGAGATTGATTTGGCAGATTTAAATGCTGAAGAGAGTGCGACTGAAACTACCACTTCCATAACTCGACTGACTGCCAGAGGTGCAAATCGTATTGTAGTTTGTTTTGATAATGATGGGGCAACAGACTATGAATCTCAATTTAAGAGAATTGCTTTCAACAACTATCCCCGCCATCTTTTAGGTGCAGTTCCGATGTTGTTTGCAAGCGAGCTGGCTGAAGATGTGTCAACTTCACGCAGAGGTTGGACTGCATTAGTTAACTCTTTCCTTCACCCCGCAATGGAAAGCTTCTTGTACAACGCAGAAAACAGATTACGTGAATATCGAACAAAAAATCCATTACTTATTTTTAGAAATGATGGAGATGCATCTCGTGTTGCCAAAACTATTGCATTGAAGACATACAGCTCAGGTCCACGCGGTGGGATGGAGGGCGTTAAAGAGTTTAGTAAACAATATAAACTAAAAAACGTCGTATCTATGGATATTGGTGGTACCACAACAGATATCGGACAAGTAATCGATAATACCGTTAGTGAATCACGTCGTGGTAATGTTGAAGGTGTACCAACTTCATTTGGCCTTTGTGAAATATCAAGTCCGGGTGTTGGAGGAAGTTCTATTTTTTCAGTTAGCGGTAAAAATATAAAGGTAGGTCCTGAGAGTGTAGGTGCTGTTCCTGGACCAGCAAGTTTTGGTCGTGGCGGCAAAGAGTCAACGATGACCGATGTAAATCTTTTAATGGGTTTACTTGACCCACAAACTTTTTTTGGAGGCGGACTCAAGCTCGATATTGATAGAGCACGTGCCGCAATTGACGAGAATATAGCTAGTTCTTTAGGAGTTTCTTCAGATGAAGCTCTAGTTAGATTGCGTGATGCTTATGATAATAAAGTTTCTGATGAAATGATTAAATTTGCTGATATTTCAGACGATACAGCTTTACTGGCATTTGGTGGCGCTGGCCCAATGAGTGCCTGTGGTATTGCGGATAAAGCCGGCATAAAAACTGTATTTATACCTAAAACTGCAGCTGTCTTCAGTGCTTTCGGAATAGGCTCTTGTGATATAGGGCAAAGTTACTCAGTTGTATTACCCGACTTTACAAGTAAAGCGCTCGAAGCAGCATATGCTAACTTAGCTGAAAAAGCCCAACGGGATATGTTTGCTGAAGGTTATTCTAAAGGTGATTATGAGGTTAGCTCTCAAATTGTAGGTGTTAAAAATAATGTTGAAACTTCACACAAACTTACTAGTAAACCTTCATTTCCAAAAGCTTTATCTGATTCAGATTCAGCTATATTAGAGTTTTCTGCAAGAAAAAAACTCAAAGTAGATTCAAATCAAAAAGCCGGAATATCAAAAGGTTCTATCGCCACCAAAACCTCAGTAAGATCTATTTTTGGTGATAATCAAGAATGGAATGATTTGCCTGTATATCAAGTAGATAAAATGAAGCCTGGAAATCATGGCGCTGGCCCAGCAGTTATCGAAGATGAGTACTTCACATGTCTAGTCCGACAGGGTTGGGCATTTGTCGTAACTGAACTTGGCGATATATGCTTAACAAAGGGAGTCGAATAATGAAAGTACTGATGACTGAATATCTTAGAATAGATTTAGAAACAGAGCATTGGGAATGCCGTAACTGCGAGCATGAAATTGGACCAGCTCGAGGTAATTATAAAGAAGGCCTGTTAGTCTATAATAGAGATCCAGCTGATATACACCCTTCTGTTATCGATCCGGAAAAATATAAGTTTACCTTTTGTCCTGATAAGGAGTGGGTAAATATTTATGAATTTTACTGCCCAAACTGTGGCACACAAATCGAAGTTGAATACACTTTTCCGGGACATATGCCTTTATATGATATGGAAGTGGATGTTGATGCACTAAAAAAACAGTGGAGTAAAAGAGAAGAGCTCACAGAGCCAACTACGGGTCCAAATGTTTTAGTTGATAGAAGTTGTGGACACAACCATTAATAGATGAGTGAGTTTCTTTTACTTTAGAAACAATCTTAACATTTTTTAAGTTTTAGGAAGAAAATTATGAAACGTATATCTGTAGATATAGGCGGGACTTTCACTGATTGCTTTGTAGTCTGGGACAACAAGTATATAGAGACAAAAGCTTTAACTACTCACCAAAATCTTGCTTTAGGTTTTAATGAGGCTCTTGAAAAAGCATATCAAGAACTTGGTGTGGATATGGAAGAGCTTTTAGCAGGTGTTGATTCAGTTAGATATGCAACAACTTTAGGTACAAATGCGCTTATTGAGCATAATGGTCCGAGAATAGGCATGTTGGTTTCAGCTGGTTATGAAGCTATGGTGCCACTAAGTAGAGCCCGAGGTTATGGAGAAGGTCTAGACGATTTGGGTAAACAAAACCTCCCTGACGCTCAGAGACCAGTGCCGCTAGTATTACCCAATATGATTGAAGGTGTTAGAGAGCGCTTGGGTTTTGAGGGTGAATTAGTAATGCCTGTTGATGAGGATGATGTCCGTCAAAAAATTAGAACACTGGTAGATAAAGGTGCCCAAGCAATAGTTGTTTGTCTTGTAAATTCTGTAGTAAATCCAGCACATGAAAAACGTGTAGAAGAAATCTTACTAGAGGAATACCCCACACATCTCTTAGGTTCAATTCCTGTAATACTCTCTCATCGAGTGGCTGGTCGTAAGGGTGAATATGTTAGAGCTACCTCTGCAATCGTAGATGGTTATCTTCACTCAACTATGTATCATGCTATGAGCCAACTAGAGCAAAACTTACGAGCTAATTCATATTCTAAACCTATGCTTGTGATTCACAACTCAGGAGGTATGGCCCAGCTTAACTCTACAGACGCACTTCAGACTATTCACTCGGGTCCAGTATCTGGTATAAGTGCTGCGGAGCACCTTGCAAAAGAAGCTGATCTAGGGAGTGTGATTGCAACAGATATGGGCGGTACAAGTTACGATATTGGTATTGTTGTTGAAGGTGGAATTAAGCATTATGACTTTAATCCTGTTATTGATAGATGGCTAGTTTCAGTACCTATGGTACACCTTGTTACTCTTGGAGCTGGCGGTGGTTCTATTGCTTCATTTGATCGAATGTATAATGCTGTAGCAGTTGGACCCAAAAGTGCGGGCTCTGATCCAGGTCCAGCTTGTTATGATCGTGGTGGAATGAATCCTACGGTTACAGATGCAGATTTGGTTTTAGGCTACTTAGATGCTGATAATTATGCTGGTGGAAGCATACCTTTGAATCCCAAGAGATCGATGTTTGCAATTGAGGAAACACTTTGTGATGACTTAGATGTTGAACCAATTGCAGCAGCATTACTAGTGAAAGAAAAAGTAGATAGTAATATGGCTAATGGCGTTAACACGGAGTTAAGAGTTCGTGGTTATGATCCAAAAGATTTTACTATGTTGGCTTATGGTGGAAATGGACCTCTTCATTGTTGTGGTATTGCCTCTAAATTAAAAATTAATAAGATTCTTGCAACTCCATTTAGTTCTGTGTTTTCTGCAGTAGGTGCAGGAAACATGCATCAGATGCATATACATGAAACATCATTGTTCATGGTCTTGTACGATTCTACGTCACGCATGGTGTTCGATAATTATCCGAGATTTAATGATTTAGTTATTGAGCTGAGTAAGCGAGGTCAAGCTGATCTAGTAAGACAGGGCTCACCTTTAAGCGATATCAAACATTCGCTCGAGCTAGATATGCGTTACGGTAATCAATTGGTTCAAACAACTGTAGTGGTTCCGAAGCATTCACTTGAATCTGTAATGGATGTGATGAATATTCTAGATCAATTTTCAAGTGACTATGGTAAGCGTTTTGGAGAAGGCAGTCAGGCTCCTGAAGCAGGTATCCGCATTAATACAATTCGTGTTGCATCCTATGTTGAGCATGATACAGTCAAATTTGACCATATTAAGCCAATAGCGCAAAATAAACGTATTGCACCGCCCGCTCCAACAACAACCCGCAAATGTTATTTTGTTGGTGATGGTAAAGCTGTTGAAACACCAGTATGGAACAAGATAGATATACCTCCAGGAACAGAAATTGATGGTCCTGGGCTAGTATCTTCAGAAGTTTCTACTTATTTAATCGAGCCGGGCTGGAAGTATGTTTCAGCTGAACAAGGGGCAGTTTGGTTTCTTCGTGAAGAAGATAAGAATTAAAGGGGTAACTATATTATGAATGAGAAAGCAAAAATTGAGCTGAATGTTCAAGATCAAGAATTAATACAAAAATTTCTCAAGGACACGACTTTATTTCTTGGTCCAGATCCAGAAATAATGCGGGATCATCGTATTATGCCTAGGACAGAAACTGAAGAAAGAGTCATGAAAGAATATACGGACTTGAATCAAATTGCTTCCATAAGAGATCGTCTTCAGTCTGCATGTGAAGAAGGTTTTGAAATGGTCGAGCAGATGGGTGCAGCTCCTGGTGCGAAGTGGGGAGATATCATTACTGGAATATATTCTGCATCGGGAGATTTAACTATTGGTAGTGCTGGTGGGGTGCTAATCTTCTCTGCGCTTGTCCATCATCCTATTAAATTTATAATTAAAAATTGGGTCGATGAAGAAACTGTCGGTGTTAAAGAAGGTGATGGGTTTATTCATAATGATTCAAGATATGGTAATGTCCATAATACAGACCAAAGCATGATTTTACCTGTCTTCCATGAAGGCAAGTTGATCTGCTGGGCTGCATCGACAGTCCATGAAGGAGAGTGTGGGGCTATCGAGCCAGGTGGCATGCCTACTATGGCTGAAACATCTTTTGATGAAGGGTTGAAAATGTCACCTTTTAAGGTTGTAGAAAATTATAAAATCAAAAGAGATTTACTTACATTCTTACAGAATTCCGTACGTGAACCCAAGCTTCAGTATGAAGATATGAAAGTGAAGCTCTTTGCTTGTATGCGTCTTGAGCAAAGAATTAAAGAAGTATTTGCCTCTGAAGGCCCTGATGCTCTCACAGCTTGTTTGAGATACACAAATGAGAGTGTGGTTACTGAAGTTCGCCGTAGATTATCAGAATGGCCAGATATGACTGTAAGAACTCATACAATTATGGATGGTACATTGCGTGAAAATGCTTTGATTAAGATGAATATGACTGCTACCAAAAAAGGAGATAGATTAATCTTTGATTTCTCTGGGAGTAGTCCAGAATTTACTAACCGTGCTATTAATACACAGCTACCTGGTATGAAGGGAATGGTCGGGCAAGCGTTTATGAACCACATATGGCCTGATTTGCCGAGAGGGCAAGCTGGTCTTTCTCCAATTGAATTTAAGTCAACACTTGGATCAATTGTAGACTGTACTTATTCAGCACCAAACTCACAAAGTCTCATGTCAATTTTTCATAGCTTCACAGTAGCCCAGCATGCGACAGCAAAAATGCTTTACAGTACACCAGAAAAATATACACGTGTTTTAGCACCTTGGCATAACATGATTAACACTTTTATTTGGGGCGGTGTGAATCAGCATGGTGAAACACTTGGTAACCTATGTGCAGATTTAAATGGCATGGGTGGCGGTGCAAGAATGGATAGAGATGGAGAACATGCCCTCTCGCCAATTTTTGCAACTATGGCTGACATTGGTGAACAAGAAATGAATGAAGAAGAAGTTCCATTCCTTCAGCTTGTTTCTAAGAAAATGACTATGAATACTCAAGCACCCGGTAAATATCGTGGTGGTATGGGTTATACTCAGATTGCTTCCACAAAAGATAGTGAAGCATGGGGTTTCATGACATCTTGTTTGGGTTCAAAAGCTCCAACCATTCAAGGTTTGTTTGGTGGTTATGCTGCAGGGTCTGGACCATTATGTAGGGTAGAAGGTGTGGACGTATACGATATTATGCTAAATGATCCTTCAAAAATGAGACATTCTATACATGAGATTATGAATGAGCAGCCATTTGAGAATGCTATTTATACAACTCAACACCTAGGTTTAGGTTTTGATATATCAAAGCGTGGCGCCCTTTATATGATTTCTCAGGGTTCTGGCGGAGGATACGGGGATGTATTAGAGCGCGATCCTGATCTCGTAATCATGGATATTGAAGAATCATTAATATCACCTGATTGGGCCAAAAAATTGTATAAGGTTGTGTTCGACGACGAAACATTAGCTGTAGACGAAGCGGCAACTAAAAAAATGCGAGAAAAATATCGGGAGCAAAGAAAAAAGCAAGGTGTACCTTATGCAGAATTTGTTAAAAAGCATGTGAAGGACATTCCGCCCGATGACATTCCTTTTTATGGTGCATGGAACGGTAATAATGAACAGGTATACTGCGGTGCAAACGATGATTTGAGAGATGCAGCTAACCCTGGCGCTAACTATATGATCAATCCAAAAGATGTGAGAATTAGTGAGCTAGAAAAAGAACTTGCAGCTGTTAGAAAAAAAGCTGGTATTGTCGCCAAAGCTGATAGGAAGTAGAGATGGCGGTTGATCTTTTAGATTACCTCAAGGGCGGAGATGATACTCCGCGCCTTTGGGTAAATTTTAATAGATATGCAAAAAAATTATTACTTGGAAGTGATGCTAACCCATGGTCAACACCAGCATCATACTTATCCTTTTACACTCAAGCTCATGCATTGGTAAAAGCAGAAGTTGTAGTTGTGGACATATGGGACTTATTTCATCATTGGATGAAAGATGATGAAAATGCGATTAAATCCATGTCAGAAAAAAGTCGTGCCACATTTGCTTCCAAGGTCCTTCTTGAGGCTTACGCCCCAAGAGAATTGTTGGCTGAAGTTTTAGTTGCCATGAATGATAACTATGGAAATTCAGTCCCTATCGTTCTAGTTATTCCTTCACCAAGATCGCTACTGGCTAGATCCCATCTGATAGCAACTAAAAATGACCTAGAGCCGACTGAAATGTCAGTAGATACCGTTTCTATGTATATGGCAGATTTTTTGCGCTATTACAGTGAAACAAATATATCTGGCATATTGCTGGTAGAGGATGAGAAACTTTTGCCATCAAGTGCAGAAGAGATTGCTTGGTATCAGCCTGTGTTGAATGTTGCAAAGCATTATCGCTGGTCTGTTGGTCTTCAGTTACCTTTTCAAAACGAAGGTTTTAATGCACCAGATGAGATCGATTTTACCATTATTCCTGAGCAGTCAGCTGTTTGTAGTAATTCACTTGGAGTTGATATTAGCCACTCGCTGTGGGCATCGAGTGATATTAAAGATAATAAAGGATTTAGTTATTTTGCTATTCCTGAAGATATTAACCCTGAAAAGGTCCTTGAGACCCTCTCTACGATAAAATAATCACTAGCATATTATGCGCCTTGTCGATTTTTTGGATCAAAGCTCGGCCTTATCTTGCCCTGAAGCCTTAGGGGCTAAATTTTTTGACCTAGAAAATAATATAGATTTTTCTTATCCCGAGATGGTAAACGCTTCAATTCATTTGGCTAATATTTTAAATGAAAGGGGAGTAAAGCCACAGGATATCGTAGCTACGTATACTCCAAACAGTGTTGCAGCTTATTGTTGTATTTTTGCTATTTCTCGCTTGGGCGCTGTCTGGCTTCCTCTAAATACAAAAAATACCTTTGATGCAAATTTAAAGCTTATTGAGTTATCTAATGCAGATTTTTTATTTATTGATAAAAGTTTTGATAAAGAAATTACAAAATCATTAAATAAGTTTGGTTCAGAAAATGTAGCTTACTTAGAAACTGACAAAATTGCAGATATAACTTTATCATCTTTAAAAAAGAAAGCTGAGAATACTTTTCAAACTACAACTTCTCCATTAAAAAAATACAACAGTGTCAATGAATCTTCAGATTCGAGTATAAAAGAGCTAGTTTCATTATTTCCTACTGGGGGAACTACTGGCGACCAAAAGTTAGCAGAATGGCGAACTGACACTTGGGAAGCGATTGTAGATATACAAAAAAAACAGATGAAAATTACAGATATAAGACCTTGTTATCTTGTGAGTGCAGCCATGACTCATGCATCTGGGATTGGTTCGTTTTCAACGGTTAAAGAGGGCGGTTCAATTTTTGTTATGGATGATTTTTCTCCAGAAAAAATACTTTCTGCTATTCAAAAATATAATATTACAACATTATTTCTTCCGCCTACCGCAATTTATATGCTTCTTGATTTTGAAGATGTAAGATCATATGACTACGGTAGCTTAAGATACTTTTGGTATGCCGCAGCTCCTATGTCAATCGATAAGCTCAAGGAGGCAATATCTATATTTGGTCCAGTAATGGTCCAAACCTATGGGCAGGCCGAGGCACCTATGATATGCACTTTCTTTTCTGCTGAGGATCACAAAAAAGCGTTAAATAAAAATGATCTTTCAATATTAGGTTCATGTGGAAAAGCTTCACCAGATATCGAAATTGCAGTTCTAAGCGAATCTGGTGACTGTCTTCCTCCCGGCTCAAAAGGAGAGGTAGCTATTAAAGGAAGGCTTTTGATGAATAAATACTTTAATAACATAGAGGCCACTGAATCGATAAGGATAAATGGCTGGCAGCTAACAGGTGATGTGGGTATATTTGATAAAGAAGGTTATCTATCATTAGTGGATAGAAAGGGCGATATGATTATCTCAGGAGGGTTTAATATTTATCCAGGAGAAATAGAGCAACTGATTTGGGGAATTCCAGCTATCAAAGATTGTGCTGTCATAGGTATTCCCCATGAAAAATGGGGAGAACAAGTAACTGCAATAATTGAGCTCAAGGATAATCATATTGCGCCTGAAGAATTTGAAATAATCAATCTTTGCAAGAAACAACTTGGAAGTGTAAAAGCACCAAAAAAAGTAATTATCATTGACGAGCTTCCAAAAAGCCCAGTCGGAAAAGTTCTAAAAAAAGACTTGAGAGCTATATTTTGGAAAAATGAAAAAAGGAATATTTAGTTTATTCTTGATATCAAACAGGAAGAAACATTTTATATTACAGCTGGCTATAAAATTTTTATTATTAAAGGAGGTTAATGTGAAAGTAAGCATAGTGGGTGCATACAATACCAAGTTCGGTGCTTTTGTTAAGCGAGACAGAGAAGCTGGCACTACCGAAGATATTAAGAGTTTTTATGAGCTATTAATAGAAGCTGGCTCAAAAGCAATTGCTGATGCAGGTCTGGAGGCAAGTGACATTGACGCTATATGGGTTGGGTCTTGCTCACCTTCGTTATTCGTTAATCAGGAGCATGTTGGGCCTTTAGCTTTAGAGATTGACCCAGAGGGATTATTGTTTAAACCAACTACGAGAACTGAAGGGGCTTGCGCGACTTCTTCACTGGCTATTTATAATGCTGCTTATGCTATAGCCTCAGGTCGTTTCAAGCATGTACTGGCACTTGGCGTTGAAAAAATGAGTCTTTTGGATACACCTGGAGTCACTCATGCGTTAGCATGTTGTTCATATTGGCCCCAAGAGGGCAGTCATGGAATGACTTTTCCAGGCTTATTTGCAGAGCTCGGGTTGGCTTACCAAAAAAAGCATCAGCTTACTGACGATCAACTAAAAATCATGTTAGCGCATGTTTCGGCACTCAACTACAGAAATGGAATTCAAAACCCCCTCGCTCATTTTGGCGCTGGTAGTTTGCCAGACAAAAATAATTTAACGACAGCACAAGCAATACTTAACTTGCCCGAGACAGGTAAAGGAAGCAATCCAATGATTGCACCCCCTCTGCGATTGCATGACTGCTCTTTAATTACAGACGGTGCAGCAGCGGTTATTTTAACCTCAACAGATAATGCTATAAAAAATTTCAAGCATGCAGTGGAATTAAGTGGCATCGGCCATACCACAGACAGAATGATGCTAAATGGCCGTCAAGGCGGACTTGATGAATTAAGGGCTACTAGGCATGCAGTTTCACTTGCATGCAAAGAAGCAGGGATAAGTGTATCTAATTTAGACTTCGCAGAAGTACATGATTGCTTCACAGTTAATGAGCTTTTATGCGTTGAAGCTATAGGTTTATCTCAATCAGGTCGAGCAGGCTTTGATTTAATGGATGGAAAATTCGATCCCGGAAGCGACTGCCCTATTAACCTTTCTGGTGGGCTCAAAGCAAAAGGTCATCCAGTAGGGGCTACAGGCGCTTCCATGCATGCGCTTGCTTATAAGCAACTAACTGGTGAGCCCATTGGTGTTCCAGCAAAAGATAATGCTGAAACAGCTATGACAGTAAATATAGGTGGCTCTGGTGTTACTAATTGCGTAAGTGTGCTCAAGAGAATTCAATGATTACATAAAATATTATTAATATAAGTAATGAGAAATATGCTTTTTTATAATAAAGCGGAGAATACTGTTACTTAACGGCATATTTTTTTGCGAATGATAATTATTATCGAAAAAAAGTGATAAAAAATATAAATATTGCTCAAAAAAACGAGCCGATTCATCTTTTTTTTTATATAAATTGAACTTTTTTTATATTAAATAGTCTCTATTTTCAGGGTAAATATGACTAGTATAATATTATATAAGTTACTGATTTTGTTGTAATATATTTATATTTAAGTGTTCAATAATTTTAAAAAAAAAATGTTTTTAGTACAATTTTTTTAGTTTTATTGGAATTTTGAATGAAACAGGGTTGATACTAGCGCCTAAGGGGCATATATTGGCATGTACCGAGTTCTTTGAACACGGTGTAAAATTATATAATTTTATTAAGTAATATTAAGTGGGAGAATAAGATGGTAAGAAGTAAAACAACCAGCATTTTAAAGGTCGGCGGACTTTTGCTGGGATTTGGAGGCTTACTCTTGGGAAGCAGCAACGCTTTCTCTGCGTATGGCTACGGAGGTGATAACGAACCTTTTTATAACCTCAATATGAATGGTTATGTCAGAACCACCTTAGGCGTTATGCTACAGGATAATGACGAAACCGCTGCGGATGATAAGTTCCGCTTAAATATGGCAGAAGTAACACTAAACTTGGATTTCGATATTAAAACAGGTCCTTTGAATTGGAAAGTGATCACACGTTTTGATAAAGAAATGCAAACTGACTACTTAGACGATCTTGAAGAGAGAATGGACACTACAGCTCTTCAAGGTAACTATAGTGGTTCTGGATCACACGGCAAAGGTGATTTCATGGAACAATATGAAACCACTGATGAAGTGTTTGATTGGTTACGTGAACTATATTTCGATGTTAACCTCTTCGATGACAGATTAATGGTTCGTGTTGGACGTCAACAATTAGTTTGGGGTGAAAGTGATTTCTTCCAAGCAATGGACGTTGTTCACGGCTATGACTATCGTGGTCGCTTATTTTATGAAAATAACGAAGAATGGCGTAAGCCCTTGATGTTGTTTAACTTTAGGTTAGATTTCTATGAACTCGGCGGTAGCTTGAACTGGTATATTAGACCAGGTTGGGATAGAAAAGAGGACATGGGTAGTAACTACAACATTGAAGGTGGTCGTTGGATACCGCACCCATATCGTGGTGTTGACTTCACACAATTCACAGATTCATATCGTACCGATCATGATTCAGGTGATTGGAGTGACATGACTTACGGTATCCGTTGGAATGGTGAGTGGGGTTCTATAGGTTATTCATTTGCTTATATGAAAACTTTCAATCCAGCGCCAATAGTTAATCCACATGCTAGTAGCGGTTTAGACGTTAACGGTCAACCAACTATGCCTACTACAGATGGTGGCTATTATAGTTATTATGGTATCCACGGTGCTACTGAAACTTATGGTGGTGATGCTGCCACAGCAGGTACTGTACTGGGTGACTGGATGTACCCTGAAATTGATATCTTTGGTTTCACTATGACTGGTTTTAACAGCCCAATGGATGCTACGTTAAGTGCTGAAATTGCTTATATTCCTAATAGGCCATACAACTACGGATCTCTTAGATCAGATCTACCGGGTTGGAATGGTGTTATCGAGAAGGATACCATCAATATGATGTTCCGTATCGATAAGGAATTTAAGTGGATGGACTCTCTAGGTACGCACCGTCCTTCGTTATCAAGTATTCAGTTATTTGATACTTGGATACTGGGTCACGATGAGAAAGATGAAATAGTAGAATTTGCTTCTTTCGGTGCAAAAAAGAAAGAACATACTGCTTATTTGACTATCTTCACACTGATGAACTTCCATCGTGATACGATCAATCCTTCATTCGTAGCTGGTACTGACTTAACTAAAGGCGGCGGTTTCGCTATTCCTGCAGTAGAGTTTGTTTACGGCGATGATTGGCGTTTAAAAGTTGAAGCGAATCTTTGGTGGAATGATGGTGACACCAAGAAAGTTTGTAGCAGTGCTACTACGTCAGGATCTGATTGTGGAACATCGGGTTTCGATGTTGCTGTAGAAACCGACCCCGTCAATGCCCCTGGCGTTTATGATGGTGATGGATCGGGACTCGGTACAGGTGACTCTCTACTTGGTAAAAGAGAAAATAGTGCTGGTTTCATGGATTACTTCGCTGGTGATAATCAGTTAGTATTCAAACTAACCAGACAGTTCTAAGAAAGTAGTACGTTTGAGTATGTCTGCACAATGAGTACTCTGTATGATTTGTGTAGACAGAACTAAAATAAAATTTGGAGTAATACTTATGTATATGAAGCTAATTACTACCTCGGTAGTATCGCTAGGACTGCTTTTAGGAGGCTCTCAAGCTTTCGCTAAAGCAGATTGGGCGGATGATGCTAGTAAACCTAAAGGTTATGTAGCAAAAACTGCTGACGGAACTAAACCAAACCCATTATTTTACGGTGATCCACCCGCAGCTGGTCGTTGGGATGGCGGTCCTTCTCCTATAGAAGCTGAAGGCGGTTGTACTGGCGAAGCTATGGAAGCTGGAACAGTGATCCAGAATTCAAACTTAGATGCAGTAACTAATCTTTGTTTTGAAGGAAAAACAGTTGGAAGTATGATTACTGAAAACGTTGAGTGGATGATCCGTAACAAAGCATTGATGATTAATACTCGTCATTCAGAGTTCATTGAAATGGATCCTAAGTACATGCAAGCTACTATAGACGGAGCGCCTAATGTTGTATACGGAGCACCTGCTAACGGTAGTAACTGTGGTGTTGTTAGCAACTGGACAGCAGGTATGTTTTTTGACCCACAAAAAGTAAGCATGGATGACCCGGATGCAGGTTGTAAACTAATCTGGAACCTACGTTCACCTACTTATGGTGCAACTATGGATTTACGTCACATCTCCTGGGTGTTCTTGGACGCCAAAACAGGTATGGAGCGTATTCAACGTTGGTGGGCACGTCGTTACTATATGGAAGGCCGTTTAGACGGTGGTCCAATATCTGAAGGTGATGGCGATATCCTGCAAAAAACTGTACTTGTTGCGATTTATCCGCAAGATATTAAAGGCATCGGAATCTTTTCTATTCGCTATAACGATCCAACATCTCAGAAGCCTGATGATGTATATGCATACTTGAAGTCTGTACGTCGTGCACGTCGTCTTTCTGGTAACGCATGGATGGATCCAATTGGTGGAACAGTTCAGTTGTACGATGACTGGGATATTTGGGACGCAGTTCCTACTAAGTATAAAGAAGTTAAGCTAACTGGTAAGCGTTGGATTTGGGCTATCGCTCATGCTCCACTAGTTACTGTTGACCTTGCTTTTAAAAATACTATTAAGGAATTCCCAGCTGTAGATATGGATACACCACCTCACTTCTTCCCTAATGAACAAGTTCAATGGGAACCACGTGAAGTTTACGTTATTGAGGGAACTCCTCCTGACGAGCATCCTTACAGCAAGAAAATCGTTTATATGGAAATGGATTACCCAAGACCTTATCTGGGTGAAGCATACGATAAAAACGGTAAATTCTGGAAAACTTTCATCTTCCAAAATCGTATCGATTATGGTGATGACGGTTACCAAGCATTGATGCCAGTTGTTGGTCATATCATTGATTGGAAAGCTGAGTTCTCAACAACTTGGTCTTCTAACATGAAAGCTAACCCTGACTCAGTGCAAGAAGAAGACGTAACACTGAAAACTCTTATTCAGTTAGCACGTTAATATTAATCTAGACCATTCCGTGAAGAGATTGTTGGTGCGCAAGTACTAACAGTTTCTTCCGGAATTTTTTTAAAATAAAGAACAACAATAAAACAATAAAACAATAAAATAAAAATTCGTTTCGATGAAAATGGCTTCACTTAGATGCCATGGCTGAATATTTTTTGGGGGAGTTATGAACGCTGCTGTAAACGAGAAAACCGCGATACAAAGGGTTATACTGACTATTATAGGAATTTTGCCCTGGGCAATTGTAGGCACATTGCTTTACGCAGGCCTTTTTGTTAAACCTACCGTAATTATTAACGAAGTGGTTCCAGCCGCAATTAATGTTCGAGACAGGGTCTACGGGATTACTAATCAAAGCGACGATAAGTGGCTTGCTGCAGGTAACTATGGTTTGATGCTGGAAAGTAGTGATGGTGGAATTACTTGGAAAAAACAAGAAGCTAATACAATGAAGCACTTCCAAGATATATCAGCGTGGAAAGATAGTCCTGATAATGCAGTAGCTGTTGGAAATGATGGAGTTATTGTTATTACAGAAGACGGTGGAAAGACTTGGGTAGAGGTAGACTCTCCAAAGTCTGACATAGCAAATAAATTACTTAAAGTGCACACTTACTCAGGCGGAGAAGCCGTAACGGTTGGTGAAATGGGTGCAATTTTAAGATCAAAGGATTACGGTAAAACCTGGTCTAGACTTAAGCCAGAGTGTGGATGTGAGTTAGATGATATCTTTATGAATGATATAGTAAAAACACCTAACGGCACATATTACGTTGCTGCTGAGTATGGTCGTATATTCATCACCCGTGATGACGGAGAAAATTGGGAAGAGATACAAACTGATAGCCCAAACAGTTTCGGTGCAATTGATGCGAGAAACGATAATGAAATTACTATAGTTGGTTTAGCAGGCGTAACAGTTAGTACAAAAGATGCTGGAGCGACATGGACATATATATCACCACAGGAGTCTGGTATGACTGAGCATATGATGGATGTTCAGTGGTCAGATGCAATTGATCGATGGGTAGCTATCGGTAACAAAGGAAAATGGATGACCTTTACTAGTGATCTAACTAACTTTGAACCTATGAATATTTCTGATACTGATTATACTTCTCACTCAGAGATGATTATTATCGATGGAAAAGGCCTAGCAGTTGGGGCGACAGTGGGTTCACTAGATCTAAAAACTCGTGAATGGACATTGTTGCACGAATAAAAATTATTGAATACTTGAGCCTCGTAATAAATTTGTGGTTAATTTGGATTGTTGGAGAATAAGATGTTAGAGAATTTTGCTATTTTTTGTATAGAGCAAAGAAAAAAGGTATTACTGGTAGTAGCTGCACTAACCCTAGTGCTGGCTACTTTTGCAGCACGTATAGATGTAAAAACTGTATTCGAGGATTTACAGCCTGGAACGCATCCATACATTAAGGTTCATGAGGAATTTAAGAAAACTTTTGGTGGTACCAGTATTATTACTTTCATGATTCAGTCTACAAAAGGCGATATATTCCAGATGCCTGTTCTTGAGCAGATACATGCACTTACACAGGGCCTTTATAAGATTGATGCAATCAATGAATTCCAAATCTACTCTATAGCCGGTAAAAAGCTTAAAGAGGTAAGAGCATCTACAGAGGGAATCCAGAGTTTTCCTTATATGTGGCCAAATCTTCCTGAAAATCAAGCTGATATTGATCGTATCAAAGAAGCTATCCTCCGAAGCCCACTTGTTTATGGTCCATATGTTTCAAAAGATTTATCAGCGACATTAATTACAGTGGATTTCTTCGATAGTCTTTTAGATCCAAATTTAGTTTATAAGCAAGCATACGAGCTAGTTAATAGATTAGACAATGACGCGGTAGACATATCATTGGTAGGTAACCCCATTCTATATGGTTGGGTAGATCACTTCCTGCCAGAAACTATGGAGCTTGTTACATATGCTGGTTTTATTTTCTTAGTTTTATTATTTTTGATCAATAGAACGTGGAGAGGGACCATTTTACCTCTATTGGCTGGAGCTATTAGTGCAACCTGGGCACTTGGGGTCGCTAAACTAGTAGGAATACACTTCGATCCATTAGTTGTAGTAGTAGCGATGCTTATTACTGCTAGAGCTGTATCTCACTCTGTTCAGATGATAACTCGTTTTCATGAGGAAATTGAGCATCAGGGAGATAATCCAGATTCATATCTAGCAGCTAAAGTTACTTTAAAAGATTTATTAAGACCGGGACTTCTGGGAGTAGGTACTGATGCTGGTTGCGTAACCGTTGTTGCGATTAGCCCAATTCCCTTGCTTCAGAAATTAGTTGTACTGGCGGTAGTGTGGGTAGCAACAGTAGCAGTTAGTTCGATTGTTGTTACACCAATATTGCTTTCATACGTCAAGAGGCCAGGTGCTTACGCGCACCCTTTGAATCTCGATAAGTTACTTATCAGACCTTTTTTAAATGTCTGTGTGAATGTTGCATCAACAAAAGCAAGATATGTTGTAGTTACTCTTGCAGCAGTAGTATTCATTGGGTGTAGTTTTCGTGCAGTCGAATTGACAATCGGTGATGCTAACCCTGGTTCGCCAATCTTGTGGCCTGATGCGCTTTATAATGCGGATTCAAGTGCAATTAATACTCAATTCCCCGGTGCAGACAGAATGTTTGTTGTTGTTGGTCGTAAAGAGAAAAATCAGATCAAAAATGTTCATGTGCTTGATACCATGTTGAGATTCCAGCGTTACATGGAGCAACAAAAGCAAATAGGTGGCAGTATTTCACTTTCTGATATTTTGCCTTCGGTAAATGAAACTCTTAGAGAAGGTAACTTTAGATATACCGAGCTTGGTTCAACAACAACCAACAATGCTGAGTTAATCTACATGTACGAGAGAGCAGCAGAGCCTGGTGACCTTAACCGTTTTACTGATGTAAATAGGATGAATGCATCGATCACTATGTTCTTTGCAGACAGACAAGGCCCAACTATTCAAACTGCAGTAGCGAGGGTTAAAAAATTCCAAGCTGCAAATCCTGACGTAAATATTGCACTTGCAGGTGGTACAATTGGTGTAATTGCTGCAGTAAATGAGGTGATCCTCTCTGGCCAGATACAGTCTATTGCGCTGGCACTATTTATACTCGTAATGATGTGTATCCTTGTTTATCGGTCAAGTATTGCAGGCATGTTTTTCATGGTTCCAGTTGTGCTCGCAAATATGGTTACCTTTGCGTTCATGGCCTACCAAAACATTGGTATGAATATTAATACAGTACCCGTAGCCGCATTAGGCATCGGTTTAGGCGTGGATTACGCACTCTACATTTGTGACCGAATGAAGATGGAGTTTGATACTGGTAAGTCAATACTAGAGTCAATCAATCTATCTTTGCATTGTGCAGGTCGAGGAGTTTTAGTAACAGCGTTTGTATTGATTGCCAGTATCGCTGTATGGTCTTATTCTTCACTGCGCTTCCAAGCAGAGATGGGAATGTTAATTGCTATTTGGTTGACTGTGTCAGCATTCAGTGCATTATTCTTAATGCCTTCAATGGCTTACATCTTCAAACCTAAATTTATCTTTAGTGAAGATAGATAATAATAACAATCCAATAAAAAAGACCCGAAAGGGTCTTTTTTATTGGATATTCATTATGAATCTTAAATAGTTAACACTCTATATTTGTCGATAAGAGTGAGCATTAACGATAAGCTTAAAGATCGAATAATACGCTACATATCTTTACGCTTGACTAGAAAGGCCTTCTTTCATATATTACGCAACCTTAATGCACTCGTAGCTCAGCTGGATAGAGTACTCGGCTACGAACCGAGCGGTCGAAGGTTCGAATCCTTCCGAGTGCGCCATTTTAAAAATCTCTAGAAGTTTTAATGGGTCCAATTTTTTGACAATCTATAGAATATTGATTTATAACTTAGTTCTTGCAGCTTTGTTTAGTATTATCTATGTGGTTGCTGGTATAGAATAATCAAAAGTTAGCAGACACTTTTTAATCTCATGCACCCGTAGCTCAGCTGGATAGAGTACTCGGCTTCGAACCGAGCGGTCGAAGGTTCGAATCCTTCCGGGTGCGCCATTTATTAACGATAACTTTTCTAGTTACTTATATATAATTCTTATTAAAATGTATTGCTAAATTAAATATGGACTCTTATTTCAAAAAAATAGATAAATTTTCACAAAATCTTACCAGCCAGGTAATTCGCTTTCGGTGGGTTGTTATTTTTATAACATTAATAATTGTGCTCGGCTTTACTAGAGGGATGTCAAATCTTGAGTTTTCTTCAAACTACCGTGTTTTTTTCTCCGATAACAATCCAGAGCTTGCTGCTTTTGAAGACTTACAGGCTACCTATACAAAAAATGATAATATCTTATTTGTTATAGAACCAAAAAATACAAAGAAAGAGGGAGTATTTAATAATACAACTTTATCTGCTGTCGAAAAGCTCACAGCCGAGGCTTGGAAAATACCATATACAATTCGTGTAGATTCATTAAGTAACTTTCAATACACACATTCAGTAGGCGATGATCTCATTGTTGAAGATTTAGTAATTGATGCTGAGAGCCTATCGTCCTTAGAGCTATCGAAAAAGAAAGAGGTCTCTATAGAGGAGCCACTTCTTCGTAATAATTTGGTTACAACGAACTCTGCTGTCACAGCTATTAATGTAGTTTTACAATACCCAGATCTTAGCTTACTTGAGGTGCCAGAAGCAGTCCGCGCAGCAAGAGACCTTCGACAACGTATTGAAGTTGATTTTCCTGATATAAAAATACATCTCACTGGTGTATCTATGTTAAATAATGCGTTCTCAGAAGTAGGTTTGCTAGATGCTGGAACATTAACCCCTATAATGTTCATAGTGATACTGTTGATATCATGGCTAATATTGAGATTTTTTGCAGGAACTATTGTAATTTTTTTAGTTGTAACACTTTCAACAGTCGTTGGTATGGGTGCCGCTGGATTCTTTGGAATCAAGCTTACGCCCATTTCTATGAGTGCTTCTACAGTCATACTCACGCTTGCCGTAGCTGACTCTATCCATATCTTAGTATCTTTTAAAGCTCTCATGCGCGAAGGGTCTACGAAATTAGAATCTATAATTGAAGCTGCACGTATCAATTTTTTACCTGTAACTATTACATCGGTTACAACGATCGTTGGTTTCCTTGCACTTAATTTTTCTGATTCACCACCTTTTTGGCACCTCGGGAACATCACAGCTATTGGTATTTTTACAGCATGGCTTCTCTCTATCACCTTACTACCAGCAATTTTAAGCCTTTTACCTGTTAGAATAATCCCATCTAAAAAATTAGAGTGGACACAAAAGGTTATGGCCCACATTGCTAATGTCGTTATTTATAATTCACGTAAGATACTAGTTATTACATGTTTAGCAGTAGTTATTCTAGCGGGCTATATACCAACCATTTCTTTTAATGACCAATGGGTTGAGTATTTTGACGAAAGGGTTGAGTTTCGAAGAGATTCAGATCAAGCACTGAAAAGTTTTGGACTTTATCCCATCGAATTTTCTGTGCCCGCTAAGAATACTGGTGGGGTGAGTGAACCAGAATATCTTAGACATCTTGAGGAATTCACCACTTTTTTGAGTGCACAGCCGGAAGTTCTGCATGTGTACTCTATTACAGATATCATGAAACGTCTGAATAAAAATATGCATAGTGACAATGATAGCTTTTATCGCCTTCCAGATAATCGCCAGTTATCAGCGCAATATCTATTATTATACGAACTATCGCTGCCATATGGGTTAGATTTGAATGATCGTATCAACGTTGATAAGTCCGCGACAAGAGTTACAGCTATGTTACAAAAAGCTAGTACAAGTGAGACTAAATCTTTTTTAGATGCGACTCGTCAATGGATGCTGCAAAACTGGCCAGAATACATGATGTCGCAGCCTACAAGTGCACAAGTCATGTTTACTTATATAACAGACAGGAATGTCCAGAATATGATATCAGGAACCATAGGTGCAATTTTAGTAATAGCGATCATTATGATTGGAGCACTTAGAAGTATTCGATTGGGTTTAATGAGTATGGTTCCAAATGGACTTCCTCTACTAATGACTTTTGGAGCATGGGCTCTTCTTTATGGCGAGGTGGGGTTCTCTGTTGCAACTGTTGCTTCCATCTCTTTAGGAATTATTGTTGATGATACGGTACATTTTTTATCAAAGTACGTTCGTGCAAAAAATGAAAAGGGCCTCAGTGTAGAGAATTCAATACGTTATGCATTTTCTAGCGTTGGTAAAGCTATAGTAGTTAATACAATCATCTTAACGAGTGGTTTTATTGTTCTAACAACATCAGCCTTTAAAATGAATGTTGATCTTGGATTGATGACAATTTTTTCAGTATTATTTGCCTTATTGCTTGATTTCTTGTTACTTCCTGCTCTTTTGCTATTTTTGGACAAGGAAGGCAGGCAAAAAGTAGGGAACTCAAGTTAGAACTGCTTGTTTAGCTGTATACTAATTAATAGGAATCTTAAATTGAACATTAATTCAAATATACCCCTAAAAAATATTTTATATATGGGTCTTTTTTTATTCTTACAGTTTAATTCTTTATATGCTAATGCTAATGCTAATGCTAATGCTAATGCTAATGCTAATGCTAATGCTAATGCTAATGCTATTAGCGATAAAGGCTATAGTATTGCAGCAAGGTCTGACCGATCTGATCGAGGTTTTTCGGATAGCATAGTTGAGATGACTATGATCTTAAGGAACTCTGCAGGTAAACAGGCATCCAGGACACTTCAGTTTAAAACACTAGAGATCCCTGATGAGTCAGTGGGAGATAAAGGCCTAATTTTATTTAGAACACCAAAAGATATAGAAGGAACAGCGCTATTATCGCATGCTAAAATACTCAAATCCGACGATCAGTGGCTTTATTTACCTGCTTTAAAGAGGGTAAAAAGAATTTCTTCAAGAAATAAATCTGGTCCATTTGTTGGTTCTGAATTTGCTTTTGAGGATTTTACTGCCAGTGAATTAAATAAGTTTAGTTATAAATATCTTCGGGAAGAAAATTGTGGCAAGTTGATATGTGATGTTATCGAGCGAATTCCTCTTTATGAAAACTCTGGGTATAAAAAACAAATTTCATGGATAGATAATTCTATTTACCAACTCAGAAAGATAGAATTTTATGATCGAAAAGGTAGTTTACTAAAGGAGTTAATATTGAAAGATTATCGTGTTTATGATCAAAAATATTGGCGTCCTCATAAATTAAAAATGAATAATATCCAAACTAAAAAAAGTAGTGATTTAATATATGATGAATATATATTTAATTTAGGCCTTACAGATAATGATTTTGTGAAAGGTCGCCTCACGGGATTAAGGTGAGCGAATTGAAGTTGCCTATATTTAAAAAAATATTAAATTTCATCATAATACTTCTTATATCAACCTCGGAGCCAGGAATTGCTGATGTCTATGATGAATTGGACATCAGTGGAAATATTGCATTTCAATTGCGAGGTTTCACACAAAATTCGATGTGGTCAGGTCAAAATACTAGTGATATTGAGTCTTCAATTTCAGGTGAATGGGAAATCCGTTGGCGAAGCAATAGTAATAATCAGCGGATATCCTTTATACCTTTTGCTCGCTGGGATGAAAATGATAATAAACGATCTCATTATGATTTTAGAGAGGCCTATTGGGCCTATCAAAATGAGGATTTTGAGCTTCTCATAGGTCTCAATAAGGTGTTCTGGGGTGTAGCCGAGTCAGTTCATTTGATAGATATCATCAATCAAACTGATCTAGTAGAAAATATCAATCAAGAAGAAAAACTTGGTCAACCAATGATACGCCTCGCTTTTCAAGAGCACTATGGTTTACTAAGTTTTTACTTACTTCCTTACTTCCGTGAAAGATCTTTTCCCGGCTCAGATGGTCGATTCAGGGGCGAGTCTGCCATAAATGCTGATAATGCTAAATATCAATCATCAAGTAAGAGAAAACATTTAGATTTCGCGATTAGATATAGCCATTACTTTGGTGATGTTGATCTTGGATTATATTATTTTAATGGAACTAATCGTGATCCTCGTTTTAGCATGAGAGGTGTTAATTCAGAATTGTTATTAAATTATGATCAAATAGAACAAATTGGGCTGGACCTTCAATATACAAATTCCTCATGGCTTTGGAAATTAGAATCTTTTGTCCGTGATGGGTATGCTGATTCTATTTTTGCTGGAGTAGCGGGTTTTGAGTATACTTTTTATCAGATTTTTGGTGGGTCAAGTGATTTAGGTATTCTTTTCGAGTATCAATACGATGATCGTTCTTCAGTTGAATCGATATCTATCGCTGACAATGACTTTTTTTTAGGATCCAGATGGACATCAAACAATATAAATGATGGGTCAATTTTAGCTGGTGTTATTCTTGATAAAAAAACATCAGAAACTTTTTATAGTGTTGAGGCAAAAACTCGCTTAAAAGAAAACTTTTTATTGTCATTGGAGCTTAAAATGACTACCAATTCTGAGTTGGGCGAGCCGAGCTTCCCGCAAAGTCGTGACGATTATTTAGAACTACAAATAAATCATTTTTTTTAGGTAAACTTTTAATGATAGATATTGGATAAACTGTGAAAAAAATTGCAATTTTTTTTGGAAGTGATGATGGAAATACACAATCCGTTGCTCATCGTATCGCAAGAAGGCTTGGAGAAGAGGCTGTAGATATATATGATGTTGGAGAAGTAAAGCAACTCGACTTTCTTAATTACGATAGGTTAATTCTTGGCATTCCCACCTGGGACTTTGGGCAAATTCAATCTGATTGGGAGGAATTTTGGGAGGATGTGGAGGAAATTAATTTTTCTGGAAAAACAGTAGCATTTGTTGGTCTAGGAGATCAATTTGGTTACGCTGATTTTTTTTTAGATGCCATGGGTATGCTATATGAAGTTGTCAGTAAATCAGCCGACCAAATAGTGGGTTATTGGTCCACCGATGGTTACGATTATGTTTCATCAAAAGCTGAAATAACTATAGATCATAGCAATGAAAAAAAATTTGTTGGATTGGCACTTGATGAAGACCAGCAGCCGGAACTTTCTTCACAGCGACTTAATATTTGGTGTGCGGAAATTCATACCCTTTTTTCTTTAGATACTATTTATACTGAAATTGATGATTAAATACTATATTTGATACCTAAGCTTCCGCTATGAACACTGCTCTAATTGGAGCAGGATAACCCTCTACTGTGAGTCTTGAGTTAGTTTTGTCTAAAAAATTTGATAATGATTCAAATTTCATCCAATTAGATGATCTTTGTTCTTTAGCGCTGGTTACTGAAATATCAACCACACGACAGTTTTTAAATTTATTTTCTTCCATCCAGCAAAGGACGGTCTCAATGCTTGGTATAGACCAGACATTTGACATTTTAGCGTAACGCCCCTTTGGTTTTAGTTGATCCCCTTGCCCGCCCTCTATTATGAGTGTTTCTAGCACAATCTCACCACCGGGTTTTATAAGGCTCCATAATTTGGACAAATGTTCGCCTGGAGATCGACGATGGTAAATTACACCCATTGAGAAAACAGTGTCAAATGCCTTTAATTTTTTTGGTAAACTTTCAGCTTTCACCGGAATTACATCAACTAGTATTTGGCTATTTACTTTATTTTGATGGAAGTATTGATTTATATAATTCTTGATAGCGTAGAATTGATACATAAATTTTACTGAGGGGTCTATTCCTATTACTCTAGCTGCCCCTTCGCCAGCCATTCTTAAACAATGATAGCCATTACCACAACCTACATCTAATACTAGCTTTTCATCAAGTGGGGATATATGTGGAGCTACTCGACCCCATTTCCAATCTGATCTCCATTCTGTATCAATATGTAACCCGTTTATAAAAAAAGGACCTTTCCTCCATGGGTGAAGTTTCATCAGCGACTGTTCTAGGTATTTTATTTCTGTATCACTTGAATCCTCAGGTTGACCTATAAATATCCCATTTTTGAGATCTAATTTACTGCAATTAATTACAGGTAGACTACTTAGGGCTTGCTCCCAGGCCGGCATATCACCCCAGCGGTCAGGCGTCATAGAGTGCTGAATATCTTCTGGAAGATTAGCTGCCCAAGAAGATAGCTGGCCGTCAGAAATAGAACTAATAAAATCTGAAAAATTAATAATTGAATTCTCAGGTATATTCATAATACTAATTTTATAGTTGATGCTGTTTGAGTAACTCGCGTATTTCTTCAGGTATAAGACTGCTACTTTGCTGAGCATAATTATACCAAACCAAAACAGCATTACCTTTGGCAACTAATAACTGATTTTGGTAAGCCTCATGAGTTACATCAAATGATTTTTTACCAATTTTTGAGATAGAGGACTTGATAATTACTTTATCTCCATATTCAGTTTGCAGAATAAAATCAACGTGAATATGTGCAATAATCATTGGCCAGTCACTACTGGATAGATTCGGATGAACTAATTTGAATATGCCTTGTCTAGCCGTTTCAAACCAGACGGGAAAAGCAGTATTATTTATGTGTCCTAAAATATCTGTTTCTGAAAATCTAGGTTCTATAATAGTTACAAACATTTGTTACACCTAAAGAGTCATTATTGATAGATTCATGCGGTCAGCAATAGCAAGATTTTGTTTATTGCTTACCACAGCAATATTAGAGTTTGCTTCAACAAGATATGTTTCAGCAACTCTTTGAAGGTCACTAGACGTAACTTCTGTGACACCAGATCTAAACAACTCCAACATTTTATGTGTTCTTCCATAAAGCTCAGCATGAAAAGTTTGTATAACTTGGCCTGCTGGTGAAGAGGGCTTATCTATAGAGCTAATTACACCAAGTATCGCCTCTTCAACTTGATTATCTTTATGCACATTATTTTTTAACCAGTCTATAGAAGAATCAAAATCTTTTAATGTTTCCTCAAGACGGGGGTCTCTATAAGAGAAAAACTTGAAACTAGAAATATTGTTATCTTGGAGCGCCCCTCCGCCATATGCTCCACCTCTCTCTCTTATTGCCCCGTGAAGATAACCGTTTCTTAAAAACTCACCTAATACTGTCAATGGAGCTGCATCTGGATGGTTTATAGAAACCGTTGGGTAAGATTTCGCACAAAAATTGACAGGAGTATTTAATTCCCAAAACTCTAAAATTTTAGACTTTTCATGGTTACAGACGAATGCCTCTAACTTTTGGTTAGCCTTTTCATTATAAAATTTACTAGCTACAGACGTATTTTTATGAAACTTCTCGGCTTCGCCTATTATTAGGTGTTTTCTTGGCATCAACAAAATCATCTGGTGTAGCTCAGATAGTTTATCACCCAGATTTACTAGGAATTGTTTTTTTGTTGTTTCATTATTTAATCTTTTAGTCTCAATAATCGAACCTAAGCCTTCCCATTGATGGGTTAGTCTTCCTATTGGTGAAATTCCCCTTGAGGCAGCAACCATAGCTAATTTTTGACCAATACCAGTAATAGCGGTCTCTTGCCTTGCCTGTTTTTGTTCGATTATTTCTTTGATTCTGGAAAATTCGTCAAATCTAGGTTTTTCTAGGGTAGCTTGTATTAGATCTTTTAAAGCAGCTTGATTTTTTACTAACCCCTTAGTTGAGATAGTTAGATGACCGGAAAGCGACTCTATGTGATTTATAGATCTCTTAGCGCTAACATGCGCACTTATCCCTCCACTAACCTGTGATTGCCAGCGTTGTGTATCTAAATAGCTTCTACCGTCAATTCCGAGCTCTGTGAGGGCTCTACTGTAAATAGGAAGAAGATTTATTTGCTCGTGTGTTAATTTAGGAAGATCAACGATTACTTGCTGATATATAAGCCCGTTAGTTCCAGAATCGTATAAATTAAGCGAAGGAGAACCATTATGGTTAGTCTTATTGGGAGTAGCAGCCATTTTTTCTGGAATATCCTCTAATCCAACCTTTGGTAAGATCGATTCATCATCCACATTACTTTGCCGCTTAATTAACTCTAATGATTTATTAATTAGCGCTTGTTTGCCCTCTTTATCGAGGTTGTTTTTTATAGTAGCCAGACGTTCTGCTTCAACAGCGTCGTTTATTTCTGCCATTTTATTGTCAGGTATAAGTGTGAGCCTTACTCTATGATTATTTTTAAGAAGAAGGCGACTAGTAAGTTGTTTGATATAGTCAGAATCCTTAATATTTTTTTGCAGCTGACCTAAGGCTTCCTCAACATCTAGTAAGGCAATTGGATCACCTCTATGCGTGGCATTTGTGAGTGCTGTGAGTATAAGCTGCAAACCATAAGGATAGCCGTCACCTCCTATTTCGCGTTGATTTAATTCTAGTTGATGGAGTGAGGCTTCCAATTCTGACTGGGGTATACCGTTCTGCACAATATCCTCTAATATACCTAATACTAGACTTTCGAATGCATCTGAACTTTCTGCGCTACTTCCCTCTATACCGCAGACAAAACATAGTTCAAGTTGTGAGTCGTTAAGCCCGCACAATGGAGACGGCGATGAACCTAAATGAGTTACCTCTAAAGCCTTTTGCAAAGGCGATGCGCTGTTATCTAAGAGTACACTTGATAATAACTGCGCCTCTAAGTTTTCTTTTAAATCAGTGGTGCTACCTAAAAGCCAGCTCATAATAATATGTGTTTTATTTTTAGAATCTCTTTCATCATTTAAAGCATACTTCTCCTGAATAGCGATAGGTTTCAAAAAACGTTTTTCATATGGGACTGAAATTTTTTCATCCAAGGCATCAAACTTATTTAAAACCTGATTTTCGAGGCGTTTTTGTAGCTCATCTGCGGGAATATCGCCGAAGGTCATAAAGATAGCGTTTGACGGATGATAGTGGGTTCTATAAAACTCTATTAATTGCTCATGAGTGAGATCTGGAATACATGCAGGGTCACCACCACTGTTAAACCGATATGTTGTCGTAGGATAGAGATGTCTGCATAGAGTTTGCCAAATAGTAGATGTAATGGAGCCCATTGCACCTTTCATTTCATTAAAAACTACCCCTTTAAATACGAGTTCTGATTCTATATTTTCAGGATCCTTAAATTCAATGCGATGACCTTCTTGTGCAAAATCTAATTCATCCAATCGAGAGAAGAAAACAGCATCAAGATATACATCTAGCAAATTATTAAAATCTTTTTTATTTTGGCTTGCAAATGGGTACGCTGTCCAATCAGAGCTAGTAAAAGCATTCATAAAAGTATTTAAAGATCGACGAATCATCATAAAAAAAGGATCGCGTACTTGGTAATTTTCGCTACCACATAGGGCAGTATGTTCAAGAATGTGAGCTACTCCAGTTGAGTCAGTCGGAACTGTTCTGAGAGCAACTAAAAAAACATTTTCAGTGTTCTCTGCTGATATATGAATGTGCTGAGCACCAGTTTTTTTATGTTGAAACTCAAATACTTCGATATCCAATGAGTTTATTCGTTTTTTTCTCAAAATCTCAAAGGCAGGATGCACAACTATATTTAAATTTGTGTTCATTAATAGAACCTTAAGGAAAAATTTAACTATCAAAATTAATATTTTACATATCGAGTGGACATCTAGCTATTTTTTATAAAAGATTGATATAAATTTATAACTTATTTCGCTTGATATCTCTGATAATAAAACGACCAGGGTGAATCGCACGCCTTAAATCTAGCTCTAATGGCGGCACCTCTTTAAATACTTGGCTTGCAATAAGATCTGCGCAAATTGGTGCATAACTTAGTCCTTTAGAGCCGTGCCCAATATTCAAATATAAACCCTTCCAGGTAGCCCCTGGAGTTGGTATATGTGAACGAGCATTTTTCTTCATTAGTTTGTAATCTTTAAGATAATCATTAAGCTTTGGCGCTGGACCAACAATAGGCAAAAAATCAGGTGTGGTACATCTAAATGAAGTTCTACCATCAAGAGAAGATGCATCTACTGGGTTAAAATTTTCTGCAAGTGACTGATCTAGCGAATTTAGTTGGGTTATATTTTCTTTATGGTCTTCTATTAGGTTTGATGTTTGATTTTCATTAGTTTTGTAAGTTGCACCAAGCGTATGAGCATCATTGAACATTGGAAGAAAATAGCTTTTGCCACAAAGGACCGTCTTTAGGCAGGATGTTTTATTATTTGCAGGAATAGCTGTAGTCTGACCCCTAACCTTAGTTAATGGAAGATAATTAGTTTGATTAAATTTTTTACTTTCAAATGAACAGGCAATTACGACTATGTCTGCTGTTTCTAGGGATTTTTTCATAGCATCTAATGCAACCCATGATTCTTCTTTTGATCCTGGGATTTTTTTTAGTTGAATATCTTCAACTTCTGCATTTTTAATAAAAATCGAGGGATGCTCCACAAGGCATCTACAGGCTTCTGCAGGACTGATCCAACCAAGTTGTGGAAAAAATAATCCAAATCTACTGGATAAAGATAGACCAGCTTTTTCATCAAGCTCTTTGTTAATGATTAGCCTGACAAAATCATCAGGGTATACTGAGGAGATTCGTTTAAAGTTTTCTATATCATCAGATTTCTTTGGTAATATAATTACTCCACACCTGTCTCCATGTATTTTGGATTGTTTATTATCCAAGAGATTTTTATAAAATTTACTTGCTACAATTAATGATGAGATACCAAAACGTGAAATTTCTGAAATACTTGATGAAAGCTTAGGGTAAAGAACACCTTGTGCATTACCGGAAGCCTCTTGCGCTATCCCCTTGTGGCGCTCAATCAAAGTTACAGAAATTCCACGCTCAGCTAAAGCCCTAGCGGTTGAACACCCGGCTATCCCTCCACCTATGACTATGGCTTTACTGGGTTTTTTTATCTCTGGGGTTAAATACCATGGCGCCTTGTAAGGGGAATTGAATAAAGCTGGATTCCAACTTTTTTTTGGTATGTTTTTATTTTTCCTATCTATAAGTTGACCTCTGAGATACCCGATTTTTGGTTTACTGTGAGTAATAATTTCTAAGGAAAATCCAGCTTGAATTAATCTTTCTTTAATAAAGCTATCTGTGGTTGATGCACTAAATGTTGTTCCAGATTGACTTAAGTTGGCGATTACCTTGAACACCTCAGCTGACCATATATCTGGGTTATTTTTTGGAGAGAAACCATCTAAAAACCATGCATCAAAAATAGGGTTATTTTCTCTCTCAAAAAATGGATGCTCGCTATTTTTTATTGATGAAAGCATTTCATATGCATCGCCATACATAAGTGTTAAGACAATATTTTTATCCTTAAAATATAGTCTATGAATTCCAGAAATTGGTGGCGGGTAATATTCAATAAGATCATTCGCAAGTTCAGAAAATTCTGGTGCTAGAGATAAAATACGGATGAGGTCTTTCTTAGGAAGAGGAGAATTTTCAGCAGAAACGAAATTAAGAATCCCAGCTCCCTCAAGTCCACGATACTTTAGCCATGCTTCGGCTGTAATCAAAAAATTTAACCCAGCACCAAAACTGGTCTCCCCGATGGTAAATGATAAATTCTTTTCAGCACCCCATCGCTTGGCAAAGTCATTCCCATCAAAAAATATACGCCGTCTACTATCTATCCGCAGTTGGTCAGATAAATATGTATTTCCGGATAAAAAAGTATATGAATGGGAATTTTCAGTCCATTTTACTTTCGCTTCAAGAATAGAGTGCTTATTTTTTTTGAAATTTTTTTTCTTAGGCAAAATCAGGCCTCGACAGCTTTGTAAATGTTTGATTTAGACTTAAATTCCTTGCGAATCTGATTGCACCAAACTGAAATACGTTCATCTGTAAGATCAAATTCATTTGCATCATCTATTGCTAAGCCAACAAAGTATTTTTTATCTTTTGTTAAAGCTTTCGATTCATTGAAATCAAACCCTAGTGTAGGCCAATAACCTATAGTTGTTGCACCTTGAGCAGAAATCTTAGCCCACAAATAACCCATAGCATCTAGAAACCAGTCTGGGTATCCAATTTGGTCGCCTAAACCATATAATGCAACTGTTTTTCCATTGAAATCGAGTTTATCTATATCATTCCATATTCTTTCCCAATCCTCTTGAATTTCTCCATAATCCCATGTGGGTATACCCATTATAAGACAATCATATTCCTCCATAGAGGAAATGGGCTCGTCTAAAATATTATATAAATCCACGTTAATGCTTTCACAAGCGCAGTTGCTAAGTTGTAGTGCAATTTTTTCGGCCACAATTTCTGTATAACAAGTAGATGTACCATAAAACAAACCAATAGATAAATTATTAAATTTTTTTCGATTTATCACATCCACTGAGTTTGTCATCATGCCCCTCTTTTTTTAAGTGCTACCCTCAAAGTTCAGTTGTCGCCATGCTTCATAAACAACTGTTGCAACTGAATTTGATAGATTCATACTTCTACTTTGTGGCTGCATTGGAATTCGAAGTATATTATTAAATGGAAGAGCCTCACGAAATTCTTCTGACAGCCCTCTTGTTTCTGGTCCGAAAACCAGCGTATCACCAATTGAAAATTTTATATTTGTGTAGAAAGTTGAACCTTTTGTGCTAATTGCAAATATTCTTTCTGGAGATTCGTTCTCCAAAAAGTCATTCCAATTTGCATGAACGCTTGTTTTTTGGCACTCGCTATAGTCTAAACCTGCTCGTCTGAGACGTTTGTCATCTAGTTGAAAACCTAGTGGCTCGATAAGATGAAGTGAAAAACCCGTATTAGCTGATAGCCTGATTATATTACCAGTATTAGGTGGTATTTCGGGTTCAAATAAGACTATATTTAGCATAATAAACGAAATAATATGTTATGTGTCTTTATGTTATATGTTTGAATTTTTGTATTTTACTACAAAATTTTAATCTCAGACGAAGAAAGATTAAGCCTTATTCCTCTAATAACTCCAGCTCGATGATTAAATCGTCCGATAACAACTCCAGTTCTTCTTGAATCAAAGCACTACTAACTTTTGGTGCACCCGAAAAACTGATGACAGCAGAGGCTCTGAAAAGCAATTCCGAGCTCATTGGAGCATCTTCGCAATTAGTGCACAGTTCTTCCACATTGATATCTAATTTTGCCAATATCGATGATAGCTCACCTATTATGCCAGGCCTATCATTGCCAACTAGGTTTAAAAGATAGCGCTCATCTGGCTCATGATTTAAATTATTTGTAAGCTCTGCGATAATTTTTATACCTTCATTGTTAAGTTCCTTTAAATCTCTTAATAAATTAGCTTGGTTATTCTGCGGGGTTTTTACTAAAAGAACACCAGCAAATTTTCCAGCAAGTCTTGACATATTGCTTTCAAGCCAGTTTCCTTGATTAAGTACAACTACTTTTGCAATCTTCTCGACAATACCGGGTCGATCATCAGTTATTACTGTTAAAGTTAAATATTGTTCCATTAGAAATCCTTCTATCTGTATCAACAATTTTTATGATATAAATATAGCATTATAGTCTAGTTGGATTTTACTCATATTGGAAATGACTCATGATTCAAATACCACCCAACAAGCTAGCGGATGAAATTTTGGTTTCCATTATTGAGGAGTTTATAAATAGGGAGGGAACTGATTACGGGAAACAAGAAGTACAGCTGGATGTTCAAATAAAGAAGGCCCGGTCAAAAATAATGAGAGGTGATGTGCTGATAATGTTCGACCCTAAAACAGAAAGTTGTAACTTAATCACCAAAGAGGAGCTCTCTAGCATAAAAAATTAGCAAACTAATCACTAACTATATAATTAACTAAGTATCAACAAGGAGAGCAATAGCTTCAAGAGCTTCCGGATCTCTGGCCTTGATCTTGTTTGCTATATGGTGTTGAAAGAAATATTTGAAACCTTTTTTATTACTACCAGTATATAGACACTTATCTCCAGGTAGAACAGGAGTAGAGCTTACTTTAGAATCATCTATTAGCATGCATTCTATTGAACCAGTTGAGAGTAAAGTCCAGCTAACTACTTCTTTTAGAGTTATATTTTTAAATCCATCACTTGAAAGCACCGCATGGGTGCCAATAATATCAGGTATTTCTTGAATAACACCCTCAGAAATCTCATGATTACCATATTGTTCAAAGGCAGTTTCTAGTTCGATAATTTTATGAACTGGCGCCTCATAAAAAATCTCATCATTTTTGGGATCAAAATATCCTTCCCAGTGACCATTTAGAGGGTCCTGAATCTGTGTACATGGAACAATTTTATCTAACCATGGGACCAAGCCAACAACCTCTCCATCCGACCGTAGCCCCCAGCATAAAACTTTAATGCTAAATAACTTTGTTGGGTTATTTTCATTTGAATATATCATCTCCAGACCATCATATTCTGGAGCCAAGCGATTAAATTTTTTTATATTCGAGTGGGAATAAGGTTGACGAGAAAAGATATCAATAACATTATCTGTTTTGAATTTCGGTGTCGAGGTAGTCATAATACATCCCTCAAATATCAGCTAATGTGATTAACTATTCTAAGGATAATAGTTAATCAACTAAATTGTTAATATTTCATTTAATACACAACATAAGGTACTACTGATTGATAAAAAGTACAACATATAGTGCTATATTTTTTAATTAATCTCAAAGATACAAAAAATATATCATACAGTTTGGTAAAATAAATTGATTCCATTGGAGAAATATTAAGTGGTGAAATTTCTGATTCCAGAACGCTCTGTTTTAAAACATAAGGTTCAATTAAGTTTAGAGGAGATAATTCTTATTTTTGATGATTCATTTTTCTCTACATACAATACTAGGCTCAGGGGCGGAGCAAATGAACCAATATACCTACCTTCTAATCCAGATTGCAAAACTAATAGACTAATTTTTCGTAATAATTATATTTCTAGCGCCTTGCATGAGGTTGCACACTGGTGTCTCGCAGGGGATGAAAGGCGTAAAATGATCGATTATGGCTACTGGTATAATTCAGACGGGCGATCAAATATTGCACAAAAGAAATTTGAAGAAGTTGAAGTCAAACCCCAAGCGCTTGAATGGATCTTCTCGGTTGCCTCAAATAATACGTTTCACATCAGTGTCGATAATTTAGATGGCGATCGCGAGCCTAGCTGGTATTTTTCGAAATCGATCTCTGATCAAGCACATAGTTGGTGTACTGAATCTTTACCGAATCGAGCATTATTATTTGTGAATGCTTTAGTTTGTTATACTGGTATAAATCCTTTTGATTCATCTTTTTATCAATTTTGCTCAGAGCAATAAGTCTATAAAGTGGGTTAAATATAATGAAAATTATTGCTGATAATAGTATGCCTTTGGTGCAAGAGCTATTTTCTCCATATGGTGATATTACAATGCTTCCTGGCCGAGAAATTTGTTCAGAAGATGTTAGATTTGCTGACGTTTTATTAGTGAGGTCTATTACGCAAGTAAACGAAAATCTTTTAAAAAATAGCAAGATAAGGTTTGTTGGATCTGCAACTATTGGTTCCGATCACGTTGACGAATTTTATCTGCAAGAGCAGGGCATCGATTTTTCTAATGCTCCAGGTTGTAATTCTAGTGCAGTTATTCAGTATGTCATTTCAGTTTTATGTTCTTTGCGTTCCCACTGGATGGATCAAACAGTTGGCATAATTGGTTGTGGGAATATTGGTGGAAAGTTATATCGTATACTTGATGATATTGGAGTGAAATGCCACTGTTATGATCCATTTTTGGATACCAAAAAAAATAAACACTTGGTATCTTTTGAGGAGGCAATTAAGTCAGATATTTTGTCGATACACGTACCTTTGACTATAGACGGACCTTTCCCGACACATCACTTGTTCAACCATGAAGTTTTTTTGAGACTCAAAAAAGATATCTTACTTATTAATTCTAGTAGAGGCGCAGTAATTGACAATAAATCATTAATAAATTTTTTGTCAACTAGCTCTTCTCAGGTATCCCTTGATGTATGGGAGAATGAGCCGAATATTTCACTACCTCTACTGGAGTTAGTTGATATTTGTTCCCCTCATATTGCAGGTTATAGCTATGATGGAAAGATCAAAGGAACAGAAATGATATTTGAAGCCTTTTGCTCTAAATTTGGTATTGATTATCCTGGCGCGCCTCCCCAGAATAAATTCTTTCAATTATCTCCCGTTTCTATGAATGCGGCAGTAACCGCTACTTTTGATATAAAAAAAATAGATCATCAAATGAGGGATGTTTTATTAAAAAAAACAGGAGATATTTCAGCTGAATTTGATGCTTTAAGAAAAAATTGTCCAAAAAGATATGAGTTTAGTAGATATCATTTGACTAAAAATACTGAAAATTCTTTAGTCCAAAATTTACGAAAGATCGGCTTCGAGATCACCTAGCAACAAAATTTTTTTATAGCTGAAATTTTTCATCTAATTAGGTTTCAGTTCCATTATCTATACGATATTTTTTTAAAAAATCAGACAATCTTTGAATCGCCTCTGTTATGTCATCTTCTCTTGGCAAAAAAACAATACGAAAATGATCCGGTTCCGGCCAATTAAATGCTGTGCCTTGAACTACAAGAATTTTTTGATCAAGCAATAAGTTCAATACAAAGTTTTCATCATTTTTTATTGGATATATTTTGGGGTCTAAACGAGGGAATAAATACATTGCCGCTTTTGGTTTTATACAACTTACACCAGGTATGTTTGTTAGAAGAGACCAAGCAGTATTCCTTTGAAGTAATAGTCTACCCCCTGGCCCAGTTAAGTCCTCGATACTTTGTCGCCCACCCAATGCAGTCTGAATTGCATTCATAGCAGGTACATTAGCGCAAAGCCTTACAGAAGAAAGTGTTTCGAGACCCTCCAGATAGCTCTTAGCTATTTCTTTAGCTCCACTTACCACTAACCACCCTGATCTAAAACCGGCAAGTCTATACGTTTTGGATAATCCGTTTAATGTAACAAAAAGCACATCACTAGCCAGGCTGGCAATAGGAATATGTTTAGCTCCGTCAAATAAGATGCGATCATATATTTCATCAGCATAAATTATCAGACTATACTTTCTAGCTAGAGCAATTATTTTATTCAAAGTATTTTTGCTGTATACGGCGCCTGTCGGATTATTTGGATTTATAACGACAATACCACGAGTTTTTGTTGTAATTTTTTTAGTAATGTCATCAATATCTGGCTGCCAGTCATTTTTTTCATCACAAAGGTAATGAACAGCTTTGCCTCCTGCTAGATTTACAGAAGCAGTCCAAAGTGGGTAGTCTGGGGCAGGAATTAAAATTTCATCTTCATTGTTAAGTAAAGCTTGCATAGCCATTACTATTAATTCACTGACACCATTACCCAAAAAAATATCATCAACCTCAACATCTTGGATACCCATAACCTGACAACGCTGCATAACAGCTTTTCTTGCACTGTAAAGACCTTTTGAATGACAGTAACTTTGAGCTTCTGGTAAGTTATGTATGACATCTTGGATTATTTCATCTGGCGCATCAAAACCGAATGCACCAGGATTTCCTATGTTAAGCTTAAGAATACGGTGCCCGTCTTCTTCCAAGCGATTTGCATGGTCGTGAATTGGGCCACGAATGTCATAACAAACATCGTTTAATTTTTTTGATTGTTTTATATGTTGCATAGATATCTTTATCAATAATTTCAATTTATTATAATCTAGCTATTGTATATCAAATTACACCGATAGCTAAGAAAAGTAAGGGATTGATGTTATGAAGGATAAAAAACTTAGTAAAGAAGAATGGCGAAAGAGATTGCCTCCAGAAACATTCAATATCTGCTGGGAAAAAGGTACAGAGCCAGCATTTTCGGGAAAATTTAATACTGAAAAGACGGCAGGTATTTATATTTGTGTATGCTGCGAAGAGCCTTTATTTGATTCAAAAAAAAAGTACGACTCTGGATCTGGATGGCCTAGTTTTTTTGATGTAATAAGAGATTGTGCTGTAAACAAGCACTCAGACAAAAGTTATGGTATGGAACGAGTTGAGGTTGTTTGCGCATATTGTGGATCTCATTTAGGGCATTTGTTCACTGATGGGCCTGATCCGACGGGCTTGCGATATTGTATAAATTCTCTCTCATTGAGCTTAGTCCACAAATAAATTTAGCGAGCAGGCTGTTAACTAGGCTTGACAGTCTAGAGCCCGCTTCATAAAATGCGCGCGTCCTTTTCTAAAGAATATTTAGTTTTTTTAAAGGAAATTTTAGTCCCGTTCGTCTAGAGGCCTAGGACACCGCCCTTTCACGGCGGTAACAGGGGTTCGACTCCCCTACGGGACGCCATTTTTTGTTGCTTTGCTCTTGTTGCAAAGAAACTGCGGGAATAGCTCAGTTGGTAGAGCGCAACCTTGCCAAGGTTGAGGTCGCCGGTTCGAACCCGGTTTCCCGCTCCAGTTAAAAATATAATTTGACTCTGTTATATTTTTCAAAATCTATGCGGTGTAATTTTTTAAGCAATTTGTAGAAATTGTTGCTTGCGGAACAATTTTTATAATTTACTCACAAAAAATTAAATTAAATCTCGCAGTTCAAGCTATAAATTAGTAGATTACCAAAACTATGAAAAATTCGTGCTTGACTATAAAAAATCTCTTTAAAGAATATCATTCAGGACTCTTGGCACTAAAGGGTATTGATATTGAGGTCAAGCAAGGAGATTTTTTTGCACTTTTAGGCCCAAATGGAGCTGGCAAATCAACAATTTTAGGTATTATTTCCTCCTTAGTGAAAAAAACATCGGGTAACGTAACTGTATTTGGTATGAATATAGACAAAGATTTCCCAATAATAAAAAAAAATATTGGGGTTGTACCACAAGAATTTAATTTCAATCAGTTTGAGAAAGTTTTTGATATTATTAGCACACAGGGCGGGTATTTTGGTATTCCAAGAAAATTATCCGAAGAGCGAGCAGAAAAATACCTGAAGCTCTTAGGTCTATGGGATAAGCGTGACCAGACTCCACGGATGCTATCGGGTGGAATGAAAAGACGACTAATGATAGCAAGGGCTCTTGTCCATGAGCCTAAATTGTTGATTTTAGACGAACCTACAGCAGGTGTTGACATAGAACTCAGGCGATCTATGTGGAAATTTCTTAAGGAAATTAATGCGAAAGGTACAACAATAATTTTAACTACCCATTATTTAGAAGAGGCTGAATATTTATGTCGAAATGTGGCAATTATTGATCGTGGAGAAATTATCCAAAATACCTCTACTAGTGATTTATTACGGCAGTTGAATTCGGAGTCCTTTATTTTTGACGCATACGAAAATTTATCTGAGCTACCGAGTATAAAGGGTTACAAGGGGCGAATTATTAACGATAACAGCTTCGAGGTTGAGGTTGAGAAAAATAAATCTTTAAACACTTTGTTTACCAACCTTACCAATCAAGGTATAGAAATTTCTAGCATGAGAAATAAGACCAATAGGTTGGAGGAGTTGTTTGTTTCACTTGTGCAGCCCCACGAGCAAAAAAATGAAGAGGATGCATGATGAGTCCCAGAGAGCAATGGATAGCTTTTTTTACAATAGTGGTTAAAGAAGTGAAAAGATTTACTCGTATTTGGCCGCAGACTTTACTTCCTCCTGCAATCACTATTGCATTATATTTTATAATCTTCGGCACCTTAATAGGCCCTCGCATTGGAAGCATGTCAGGTTTCCCTTACATTGAATTTGTTGTCCCGGGGTTGATTATGATGTCTGTTATTACCAACTCATATGGCAATGTTGTTTCATCGTTTTTTGGCGCGAAATTTCAAAGATCTATCGAGGAAATCCTAGTGTCCCCAGTGCCCAGTCATGTTCTTTTGTTTGGGTATGTGATCGGCGGTGTGATTAGAGGCTTAGCGGTGGGATCTATAGTCACCTGCATGTCTTTATTTTTTACCGATCTGCATGTACATAATGCAACTATAACGGTTGCTATTGTTTTCTTTACCTCAGTCTTATTTTCACTGACTGGTTTCATCAACGCTATGTACGCAAATAGTTTTGATGATATATCAATTATTCCAGTTTTTGTTTTAACACCTCTTACATATCTGGGCGGGGTATTTTATTCGATTGAAATGCTGCCTAAATTTTGGCAGGGAATTTCAATGAGTAACCCTATTCTTTATATGGTAAACACCTTCAGATATGGCTTCCTGGGTATAACTGACGTTAATATAAATTGGGCATTTTTCATGGTGTTGTCTTTTTGCATAATTTTATTTTCTTATTCTTTATATTTGCTTGATCATGGAAAGCGCCTCAGAACCTAATTTTTTAAAAAAATAGTACTTATATCTATGAATAAAGATTTAATTTTAGGTGTTAAAACAGTATACCCAGAAGATTATAATACAGGGTTGCTGTTCGCCATACCTAGAAAAAAAGGTCGACAGTCAATAAACATAGAAAATAGCTACACATTTTATGGCGAAGATATATGGACAGCATATGAAGTTTCCTGGTTAGATCTAAAAGGAAAGCCTGCTATTGCTGTAATTGAAATTACCTTGTCGTGTGATACAAAAAATATAGTGGAGTCTAAATCCTTAAAGCTCTATCTGAATTCCCTTAATCAAATGAAATGTGAGTCTAGCGATGAGATTGAGGCGATAGTAAAAAAAGATATTGAACGTTGTGTAGATGGTTTTGTCGATGTTCGTAGTTATAGCCTAGATGCTTTTTGTAATCGGGGGTTCCATTCATTTTCAGGCATCTTGTTAGACAGTCTAGATGTGAGTATTGATTCTTATGATCTAGACACTTCATTTTTATTTAGAGAGAAGAGCGACTGTATTGTCACAGAAACACTCTATAGTCACTTGCTGAAAACGAACTGCCCCGTGACCAATCAGCCTGACTGGGCGAGTATTATGATCAAATATACAGGGCGACAGATCAGCGCCGCAGGCTTACTCAAATATATTATTTCATATCGCCATCATCAAGATTTTCATGAACAGTGTGTTGAGCGAATATATTCCGATATAAATACTTTCTGTCAACCACAGGAATTAGAGGTATATGCTCGCTACTCCCGTAGAGGGGGGATAGATATTAATCCTTATCGTAGCTCAAAAAAGATGCGCCCCCCTCTGATTCGCATATCTCGCCAATAAATTAATGCTATAAGTTATTTTACATTTAGATGGTCTGTTATAATAAAAATTCTTTCTTTGCATGTAGGTGAAAAATGGATGCGTTAGTTGCGTTGCAAAACAGAGTCTCTAGCCCTAGATTGGTTGAACCTGGACCAACAATAGAAGCTCTTGAAGAAATCAAGAAATCAGCTCTTAGGGCTGCTGATCATTGTCGTCTGAGACCATGGAGATTTTTAGTTATTGAAGGTGATTCACGAAAAAAATTAGGTGAATTATTCATCGCGTCTGAAAAACAAAAAATCAGTAATGTGACAGAAAATAAATGTGAGCTCTTGGCTAAAAAAGCGATGAGAGCTCCTACTATTATAATTGTAATTGCAAGCCCCAAACAGCATCCTGTAGTTCCAGAAATAGAGCAAATAATCTCAGCTGGAGCTGCCGCTCAAAATATGCTAAATGCAGCTTATGCTTTGGGATTAGGGGCAGTATGGCGAACTGGTGAAGTCGCTTATGATGTGAATTTTTCTGCCGGATTAGGCTTAACTGTTAGTGAGAGAATTGTTGGTTTTCTATACTTAGGAACTATACCTGTTGGATGTGAGGCTAATGCTTCAAAAATTAATACTAATGATTATTTTGAGGATTGGCCCTGATAATTGCTATTGATAAGTGGGTTGTGTAAGGTTCCATCTATTTATTATGGTTAGATATGCAAGCATAGAACGAAATAGACTTTTTATTATTATATTTGTTCATATGGTGAGGTGGCCGAGTGGCTTAAGGCGCCCGCTTGGAAAGCGTGTGTACGGCAACGTACCGAGGGTTCGAATCCCTCTCTCACCGCCATTGACTTAAAACGAACTTTCATATGGGTATGGTCAAAAAGTATGTTTAAAGGCAGAAGAACATTTTTACCTAGCTAAAAGTGTTGAGCCATATAAAAAAATCTACAGAGAAGTTGTAAGTTCATGAACTATAAAGAAAGTATCATTATTGAACCTCATAAAACTTCACGGAGATATTGGGCAGAGCTTTATCAATACAGAGAATTATTATTTTTCTTTGTGTGGCGCGACATCCTTGTGCGCTATAAACAGACATTGATTGGCGTTATATGGGCAGTACTCCAGCCGATCCTTTCTGTGGTTGTCTTCACCATTATTTTTGGAAAGTTTGCAGGGTTGCCAACAGAAGGGAACGCACCATTCCATTATATCCGAGATATGGCAATCCATGATTAAAATATATTCGATGTTTAATGTTAAGCAGCCATCCAGCCAAAAGAGGTAAAAAAGCGCCGCGTGAAAAATGTGCTACTAGCACATCAGGTTTGTTTCTTTTGAAGGCCATAATTAGCGATATTAAGCGAAAGAAGCTCTGAAATAAATTTAATGATAGGTTACATTCATGCTTTCTAATTTTTATACATTGCGCCGTATTTTTAGTATTATAAATTAATCGATTCTCGGTTCCCCATATTTCGCTATCCGCATCTAATAATACTTGATCAGCCTCAACAAGCGGTGCTACAAAATTTTTTTGTGAAATCGATGAAATCGCAGTGTGAATAATCTCGATCATCTAATAATGGCTCAACTGGGCGAATATAATATAGTTCTATTGCTAAATTTTTTGAAAATCACCATAAAAAAATTAAAGTTATAACTATGATAAGTGCTGACCTGAAATAATTCGGTTACCAAGAATAATCTTTATACACTACGCTATTAATTTATTTTTTAGTGTTTATAGTCGCATTGTTGAGGAATTTTTATCCAGAAGGTATTTAAGATCATATATAACATGATTGGAAGTAGCGAAGCCGTTTATTTCATTCGCACCCATATCTCTAAAATGATTATGTCCAACAGCTATCAGTATAGCATCATATGTATTTTTTGAAGGCTGTGCCGTCATTTTGATGCTATACATGGATTTTGCTATTTCTCTATCTACCCAGGGGTCAAAGACCTCCACTTGAGAACCATATGTTTTTAGTTCATCAATAAGGTCAACGACTTTCGTATTTCGAAGATCTGGACAGTTCTCTTTAAAAGTTAAACCCATTATAAGGATTTTTGATTTCTTAACAGTAATACCTTTCTCTTTCATTGCAGATATTAAGTTCGAAGCTATAAAAGTGGCCATACCATCATTCATTTTTCGACCAGCTAGAATAATTTCTGGATTATAGCCTGTTAATTGAGCTTTGTGGGTTAGATAGTAAGGGTCAACCCCAATACAATGGCCACCGACAAGTCCGGGCCTGAAAGGTAAAAAGTTCCACTTACTCCCGGCTGCTTTGAGAACTTCCTCAGTATCAATATTCATCTTATCGAAGATTATTGCAAGCTCATTAATTAATGCTATATTAAGGTCCCGCTGAGTATTTTCAATAACTTTGGCAGCCTCAGCTACTTTGATGCTCTCAGCTTTATGGGTCCCCGCAGTTATTATTTCGTTATAAAGATCATCGACTAAATCAGCAATTTTTGGTGTAGAGCCTGACGTGACCTTTTTTATGTTAGAAATACGATGTAGTTTATCGCCAGGATTTATTCTTTCTGGACTGTAACCACAAAAAAATTCTTCGTTATACTTAAGACTTGAGTATTTTTCTAGCACTGGAACACATTCATCCTCTGTAGCCCCAGGGTAAACTGTTGATTCATATATGACTATATCGCCTGGATTTAATATTCTACTGATCAATTCGCTTGCTTGCAGAAGAGGGGATAGGTTAGGTTTTTTTTGTGAGTTAATAGGAGTTGGGACAGTAACTATATAACAATTAGCAGTTTTCAAATCTTCTTTATCTGTTGTGAAGATTAGATTTTTAGCATCTCTTAGCTCATCTTCTTCAACCTCAAGAGTCCTATCAATTCCAACTCGCAGTTCTTGAATCCTGGCTGTACTGATATCAAAACCAATAACGGGCCGAGTTTTTCCAAACTCAACCGCTAGAGGTAGTCCTACATACCCAAGACCAATAATAGCTAGCTTAAGATTCTGGGTAGTTTTAAGGATATTAGGATCCATTTTTTACTTATGCTTAAATTTTATGCTTTAGCGCTGCTTCTCAAAGAAATTTTATCATACCACTCAAGGGTTTTGGCATTTTCTTTGGGTATCCTTCTTTTAACCCATTTAGAAAAATCAATAGCAACATAAGCAGTAATATCAGCCATAGTGAAATTATCACCTGCTACAAATTCATTTTCAGTTAGGTAGCGCTCTAGCCAAATATAGAAATTATCAAGTGTAGTCTGACCACGCTCAACAAGGCCCTCTATCGCTGAGGTCCCATCACGTCCAGGTAGACTTCTGAATGTAAAACGCTCGTTTATAGCATCATTTCGAAATGCTTCCGATATAGCAATCATGCCATCAAATTCCATCTTTCGTTGATAACCGACAACTCTAGCTTTTTCTAATGGAGTTGATCCGAGTAATGGGTTTTTAGGGTAGAGCTCTTCTAGATACCTACAAATAGCCATTACCTCGTCTATTTTTGTGCCATCATCAAGCTCTAAAACAGGAAGCAAGCCTCTTGGGTTAATAGACAAAAAGCTTTCTGAAAGATTTTCTCCACCTATTATATCAACTTCAACTTTCTTTATATCCAAACCTTTTTCGGCTATGAACATTCTAGCGCGTCTCGGATTTGGAGCTATATTACAATCATATAGAATCATTATCTTTTTTATCCTTCTCAGGTTAATTTAAATATTTGCAAATAAATTATCATTTAGAAGGGTACACTTTTTTTATATATTTATGAAATTAATTTTGGCTGCTTGCATATGAGTTAAAACTATTAATAGAATAATTTTCCCACTAAAAGGGGTACAACTGTTTCTACTCGGTGTATTCGACTGCCCAAGGATAGATGTTTGAATCCAACTTCAACAAACTTTTGAAGCTCATATTCTGTAAACCCCCCCTCAGGACCTATAGCAAGAATTGTATTCCGTTCAATTTCTTTAGGAAAAAATTTAGTTTCACTAGGGTGGGCTATTAAAGGACGAGCTTCTTTTGCTAACAATATAAGTTCATCCTCTAAGAATGGCTTAAAGCGTTTTTTTATGATTACTTCTGGTAACTGTGTTTCACAGCTTTGCTCTAAACCAAGCAATAACTGTTCGTGTATGTTTCTTTCACTTAGCTGAGGAGTTTGCCAATAGCTTTTTTCAACTTTCCAAGAGTTTATTAGATAGATATTTTTAATTCCAAGAGAGGCAGCTATCTGCAGAATTCTTTTCAGAACTTTAGGCCTAGGTAAAGCTATTACAAGAGATAAAGGTAGTGGTGCAAGGGATTTATTCTTTAGTGACACCTCCAGTGTTACATTCATAGAATCAATATTTTTTACAATTGCAGTGCCTAATTTTCCGTTGATCAGGCCTGCATTTAGAGTGCTACCAATTGATAGTTTTTTTATCTCCAGTATATGTTTCGCACGTCTACCAGATATTTTCACAGTATTTTCATTTAAAAAATCTTCATTTTCTAAAATTAGTGTATTCATTGAAGGGCACCTAAGTTCTCAGGCTTACAGAGTCTCATGCATGAGTAGCTCGTACTTCATATATGACAAAGAATTAGAAATATCCGGTAAAACAAAGGTTAATTACCATGTCCCCAGTAATTACTTAAAGGGTCATTATCTTTTAAGGATTTGATAATAAATTCAGCGAGTCTTTTACCACTCAACCATGCTCCTTCAACTCTCCCGCCATTAACCCAGTCTGAACAAATACCAAGATTATTTTTTGCATCCCAGGCAAAATTTACATCTAATGGTTGAGATGCCTCTGCATACCGCCAAAGATGTGCTTGAGATTGTGTGGGAAGGGAGCCACCAAGAGCAACGAACTCATTTACTAGGAGCTCTATCGCCTCTTCTTTTGATATATCAAGATGTGACTCGCTCCATTCTGGTGTTGCATGAAGAACCCAGGCCTCTGTTGCACCTCTTTCAGGTTTACTATTATTTCTGGCAATCCATTTTAATGGACCTCCATTAATAAACGCAGCATCAAATTTTAAGTTAGTTTTTTCTTCGAAGTTTACCATTACAGCCCATGATCCAGACATTTTAACATTTTGTGAAATTTCAGTAAGTTTAGGTGAAATCTCTTTAAATAAATCTGCAGCTTGAGGGGCAGGAATAGCTGCAATTACGATATTGAAGTTGCCCTCTATGAGTCCACTTTCCTTACTTTCTAGTGACCACCTAGGATAACTTTGAGGCCTGATAAAAACAGAATTAATAGTTGTTTTTTTTCTAATAGAAAGGCCTCTAGATATGAATGTGGCTGGGGTTGTCATCTTAGGAACACCAACAAAACGCTTCACAGAGCCACTACTATTTTTAGCGGAAAAAAACGATATTTTCAAAGATTTTAGCTTTTCTTTACCTTTGGTTATCCAGTTATTAAATTGGTTTATTTTAGTAGGTGTTTTTTTTTCTTTTAAATTATTTAAAACCGCTATTTTTGGGGACCATATCTTTGCAACATCGGCACCGATCCACCTATCGACCTCTTTTATAAAGGCAGGGCTTTTAGCAGTAAAATATTGCGCACCATGATCAAATTCTGATAGATCATTGCGTCTTGTAGCCATTCGTCCAGATAGGTTTCGACCCTTATCGAACACTTCAACATGATAGCCAGCTTGCTCTAAAACTTTGGCACAGGATAGCCCAGATATACCTGCACCTATGATACCAATCGATTTTGTTTGCAACCTAGGCGCTGTGCTATCCATTACTCTAACCACAAAGAGTACTCCTCTTCTTTAGTTTGCTGTAAAATTTCATTATAATTAAATTTGAGTATGAATTTTTTATGATTTTCTCATTCTCTTTAATAGCAATGAGCTCTACCTTGAATACCTTATTTACATGGTTATTTTCAAAAAAAAGAAAATTGCCGATTATGAATTTCATAATATTATTCTAATTAAACAATCCTAAAATAAAGAGCACTATATGACAAATTTTTTTGATGAAAAATCTGCAAAAGATATTTTATTTTTTGATGGTTCTTGTCCGATGTGTACTAAAGAAATAAAGCTACTCGAGGACATAAATAATGGGGGTTTAGCCTTCATGGATGTTCATGATTGTGAATTAGATGACGGTATGCCATCACAATTAGATATGCTCAAAGTTCTTCATCTTAGAACTGCTAAAGGAGACTGGATCAAAGGAGTCCCTGCAACAGTGCAGGCTTGGTCACATACCAACTGGGGGTGGATTTTTAAGCCTTTGTTGTGGCCTCTCATCAACCATGCTGCTGGGTACGCATATAATATCTGGGCTAAAAAAAGATATAGCCGCCTATATGACTGCGATACATGTGTCGGTAACGATCAGTGAATATTGTTATAATTGGTGGAACTGGCGGCATAGGTATGGGGCTCGTTAAAACTATACTTAAAAATAATCAAACTTGTAATGTGCATGGGACCTACAGAAAGACTTGCCCTGAATTTAGTGATCATAGGCTCAGTTGGTATCAGCTTGATGTTACCAAAGAAGAAGACTTTAAAAGCCTATCTGTCGACCTAAAAAAAATAGACTGGATAATTAATTGCGTCGGTATGCTTCACACAAAAGAAAAGGGACCAGAAAAGACAGTGCGAACAATCGAGCCAGATTTTTTTCTTGATAATTTTAGAATCAACACGCTACCAACTTTATTGATAGCTAAATATTTTTCTAAATCACTTCTTGGATCCAAAGCACCAATTTTAGCTGTTATTTCAGCTAAAGTTGGCAGTATTCAAGATAATAGACTAGGTGGCTGGTATAGCTACAGAGCTTCAAAAGCAGCTTTGAACATGGCTATAAAAACAATATCCCTTGAATGGCAATATAAAGTTCCAAATTGCTGTATCGCCGCTCTTCATCCTGGTACAACCGATACTGAATTATCTAAACCGTTTCAAGGAAATGTACCTACAAAAAAACTTTTTAATACAGATCAAACAGCAACATTACTTCTTGATGTTATGGGTAAACTTAATTCAAAAAACAGCGGGCGATTTTGGAATTGGAATGGCGAAGAGCTCCCATGGTAAAATTTATTTTACAACATTTTAGAAAAACCTCGAAAATTTCAAGAGGTTTTTTTGAAGCATATCGGAATTAAGACTGACTGCTTTAATTGGTTTTGTTGAGTATCAAATATATAAATTGTTGTAGATAATCTAATATCCCAATCGAAATAGTTTAGCTAAAATCAATCGTTAAATAGACGGACAAACATGAATCAAAAAAAGAAGTTGGCCATTATTGGCTCAGGTATCTCAGGATTAAGCGCGGCTTATTTTTTAAAAGATAAATATAATATAACAGTTTACGAAAAAAATGCTGTTTTTGGTGGACACAGCAGAACTATTCCTATTTTGGATAAAAAAAAATTAAAAGTATATGTCGATACTGGCTTTATCGTTTTAAATGACCGTACCTATCCGCTTCTAAATAAACTCCTGAAAGACTTGGAAGTCGATATAGAGGATACAGAGATGTCATTCGCTGTATCTGCTAATGATGGGCAGTTAGAGTGGGCTGGTTCATCTCTTGATACACTTTTCGCTCAGAGAAAAAATTTCTTTAATATTAAAATGTTAAGAGGTATTCTGGATATTATAAAATTCAATACTAAAGCAAAAGATCTCATAAAAGAATCTCCTAATTTATCGCTTGGTGAATTAATTAAAACAATGAATCTTGGGTCATGGTTCCGAGATTATTATATTTTACCAATGGGTGGAGCAATTTGGAGCTGTCCATCTAGCACTATGTTAAGTTTCCCAGCAACCACATTTGTTAGTTTTTTTGACAATCATGGCTTACTAAGTCTCAAAAATAGACCACAATGGCATACAATAAAAAATAAAAGTAAAGAGTATGTTAAGGCTCTAGTTATCTCTATTAGTAAAAATAACACCCTTAAAAAAAATTGTAATATTGAATATGTTGATTGTTTAGACAGTAAAATTCAAATTAAAGAATATGAAGAAGATCCAGTTGTTTACGATGAAGTTTTATTTGCGTGTCATCCAGTTGAAATTCTGTCTGTTTTGAAATCTACAAATCCAGCGATGCAAAATGCGCTTAAAAAGTTTTCTAGAGAAAAAAATATAGCGTATACACATTTTGACTCTGAGCAAATGCCAAAAGAAAAGAAATGCTGGAGTAGCTGGAACTATCTTTATAGAAAAGGGGAGGAGTCTAGCAGGGTTGCAGTGACATACTGGATGAACAAATTGCAGCATATTAGTCTTAAAACACCTTTATTTGTGACTTTAAATCCAGTATCACCGGTTGCTAAAGAAAAAATATATGACACACATGAATTTTACCATCCAGTTTTTAATCAAGATGCAATGGACGGTCAGTTAGCCTTACAAGAAATACAAGGTGATGGCCATGTATGGTTCTGCGGTGCATATTTGCGATATGGTTTTCATGAGGATGGAGTATGGAGTGCAGTAGATGTTTCCAGAAGAATTATAAAAAGGGATATATCTTGAATAATTCTTTCCTAGTCAAAATGAAAATATTTCATAAAAGACACACTCCTGAAATATATGAGTTTTCTCATAATATGCTATATGTATTACTAAATTTAAATTATTTATCCTCCTCTAAAAAGAATATGTTTTTTTCAATAAATAAACCCAATTTATTTAGCGTATCTTGGAAAGATTATGGCTTTAAAAAATTTATAGACCCTAGATTATACGTCGAAAGTATTTTTGATGAGCACGACATAGATCATAGTAATGCTGATGATATCAAGCTTTTGACCATCCCAAAAGCACTAGGGTGGGGCTTTAATCCTGTAAGTTTTTGGCTATGTTTTGATAAAGATAAAAGCCTGAAAGTTGTTTTAGCTGAGGTGAATAACACCTTTAATGAAAGACATGGATATTTATGTTTTGAAAAAGATATGAGTCCAATAAAATATACAAACACAATAAGACATCCAAAGGTATTCCATGTTTCACCTTTTTGTCAGATTAAAGGACAATATGATTTTAAGTTTGACGTAAATAAAAAAAATTTGAAAATTGATATTAATTACGTAGATGAAAATAAAAAGTTGATTTCCACAACTATAACTGGAAACATCGTTCCATTAAGTAATACAAACTTGCTACCACATATATTTATCTTGCCTTTTCTGGCTTTTAAGGTGATTTTTTTTATTCATTTTCATGCATTTAGGCTTTGGATTAAAAGAATTCCTTTCGTCAAGAAACCAAAAAAAATTAATAAAAACATTACCTAGAGTAGAAATAAATGAGTAAAAAGTATGAAGATGCATTAAAAATTCTTTTTGAAAAAGCTGATATTGGACACTTGACTATTCGTCTGCCTAACTCAAAGGAACTAATTTTCAGTGGAGATATCGATGGACCAAAATCTGATATAACTATCCATAACTGGCAGATTATGGGTATGTTGACAAAAAGAGGGGATATTGGCTTAGGAGAGGCCTACCATTTAGGTTTTTGGGATAGCCCTGATGTAGCCAGTTTTTTAACTTATTGTAGTTTAAATCTAAGCAGTATAAAAAATAAAGGACAAGCAAGTTTTTTTAATAAAATATTTTTCTATCTGCATAATCAATTAGTAAGAGCAAATACACTTTATGGCAGCAAAAAAAATATTCTTGAGCACTATGATATAGGCAATGATTTTTATCAGTCTTGGCTCGACCCAACAATGACCTATTCCTCAGCTATAAGAGCTAGCGATAAAGACAGCTTAATGGAAGCACAGTTATATAAATATCAAAGGATAATTAATAAAATCAATTTACAAAATAAAAATACATTGGAAATTGGGTGTGGTTGGGGAGGTTTTGCGGAAGAAGCGATTATAGCTGGAGCACGTATTACAGGATTAACAATATCTAACGAGCAATATGACTTCGCTAAAAAAAGATTAAACGGCAATGCAGAAATTCTTATGAAAGATTATCGAAAAATTAAAGGTACGTTTGATCGAATAGTATCTATCGAAATGTTCGAAGCCGTTGGCGAAAAGTTTTGGAAAACCTATTTCGATCAAATAAAAAGGTTACTTAAAAAAAATGGAAAGGCAATGATCCAGACTATTACTATTGATGATAAAATTTTTCCTGAATATAGAAAAAAAAGCGACTATATCAGGCATCATGTTTTTCCTGGTGGAATGTTACCATCAAAAGAAGTTTTTTGTAGTAAGGCTAGAGCTTCAAAATTGGAGATAGGTGATATATTCGAATTTGGTAAAGACTATGCTTGGACGCTTCAAAAATGGAGAGAAAATTTTTCAGGACAAAAAAATAAGTTATTAGAAAATGGTTGCTCGGAGTCATTTTTACGTTCTTGGGAGTTTTATCTAAGTATCTGTATCGCAGGCTTTAATTCGAATAGAACGAATGTCATGCAAGTTGAGATATTAAACTAGTTTCCTGCATTTGCAGGGGTTAAAGTTAATTAATAAGGACAATAGGTTTTATATGAATAAGTTAAAATTTTTGGCTATGAGTTTTGTTTGCTTTATGTTTTCTGGATGTACTAATAATTCAATTGATTATTATGGCGACAAATCTAATAAGATGGATCTAAGAAATTTTTTTGATGGAGAGATTGAAGGCTGGGGTAGTTTATTTGATTTTAACGGAAGACAAACTAGGAGCTTTAAAGTAGAAATCAAGGGTAAATGGGAAGGAGATGTAGGGGTACTAGAGGAATGGTTTATTTTTGATGACGGCGAAAAAACCCAAAGAACATGGAAGATAGTTTTCTCTGACAAGAATTCTTTCGTGGGCTCAGCTGGTGATGTAATTGGTGAAGCTAAAGGGAGGATTAACGGTAATGCTGTTAACCTAAATTATGTATTGAATATTCCCTATAAGAATTCAACAATTAATCTAAATATGGATGATTGGATGTACCTTGTAGAGGAAGATATGATCCTGAACAGAACATCTATGAAGAAGTTTGGCTTCAAAGTAGGAGAGATAGTCTTGGTCATGCAGAAAAAATAATGAATAAAATTTGGCTCATAGGAGCAAGCGAGGGCATTGGTAGGGCACTTGCAGAGGAACTAGGACAGGATGCCGATAATTTTCTTATTCTTTCAGCGAGAGATTCTAAACGACTTGATACGTTATCGTCTGATATAAAATATAAATCAATGTCTTGTCCTTTAGATGTTGCTGATAATGCCTCCGTAGAAATTGGCTGGAAAGATATTATTAGTAAAATTGAGACTATCGATACGCTTATATACTGCGCTGGATATTTTAGGCCTATGACTTCTGATTCAATAGATGTGAAACAAATTGAAAAGATGATTAATATTAACCTAGTTGGAGCCTATAGAGTACTCAGTCATGTGGTACCTGAATTTGTTAGAAAGCAAAAAGGTCATATCGTGTTGATCTCCAGCATAGCCGGATATCGTGGATTACCAAAAGATACTGGATATGGATCTAGTAAGTCTGGCTTAATACATCTAGCAGAAAATTTAAATTGCGATCTAGCTAAGCATGGTATAAATGTTCAGCTCGTAAATCCTGGGTTTGTGAAGACTAGACTAACTGATTTGAACGACTTTAAGATGCCTTCATTAATGACAACTAAACAAGCAGCCACTTTTATTAAAAAAGGAATAAAAAGCCAGAGTTTTGAGATAAAATTCCCTTTCTTTTTTTCTAATTTTATAAAAATACTAAGCTTGCTTCCTTATCGTATATATTTCTGGCTAATGAAAAAAATTAAATAGAATTAATTGCTGTAGAATAATTTTTATTTTTATATCGAAAATATATGGTGACCTAACTAAGAGATGGTGAATATTATGTTTGGAATATTTAAAAAAAATCCGCTTAAAAAACTAAAAGATGAGTATGCATCCAAGCTGAAGGATGCCATGATAGCTCAAAGGTCTGGTGACATTTTTAAATACTCTGAACTATCAAAAGAGGCTGATATTATTCTTAACAAAATTAAATCAATAGAGAGTGAGGTTGACACAAATAAATAATAGTCTATCTATAGCCCACTTTTTTGTATTTTTGTATGCTTGTCTGAGGGATTGCAAGCTTGCTCAACATAAATTAATCCACTTATATTAAAACCTAAGCTTTTAGTTTTCTCTTCAAAATCATCCTTCAGTTTTTGGCTTACACATGGTGTTCTTGCGAGAAACCAGAGATATGACTTACTATCACTCGTGACATAGGCAAATTGGTAGTCGTCGTCTAATTCAAAAATTATATATGGAGTAGAAAAAGGCCAGAAAAAAGATACTTCTAGATGCCCTTGATCTCTTTTACCTGCAAAACGTGCTTTACCATTAGCTACCTTCAGTTTGCCTGGCTTTTTTAATCCTTGGTTGGTAACCTTTATCACCCCATCATTTAGCATAGAATAGTTGGCTGAAACTTGTATCATATCTCTTTCGAACCAATGGTCTAGCCTAGCAATTTCATACCATTTACCAAGATATTGAGCTATATTAAAGTTATCAATTGGTCGTATTTCAGCAAAAGCTAAATTACAGCTAAATATATAAAGAAGTATAAAAAGAAAATATTTTTTTGTAAGCATTTGTTGATTTTGACACAGGGTTGACAACCTATCCATACCCATTTTAAGAAATAAAGAAAATCAGAGACAACTTTACACATGATCAATAAAAATTTTTCAGTAACTTTATATCTAGGATATCTAGGCTTGCTGCCATTTTTTATATCGTATATTTCAGTTTTATTTTTTCCTCAAATACAGGCTATATCTGAGCGAGCATTCACAATATACTCTATTGTCATCATAGCTTTTATGAGTGGTATTCATTGGGGTTTTGCGCTTACAAGTAATAATGAAAAGAGCAAAAAATTTGTCGTAAGTGTTATTCCACCTATTTTGATTTGGGTATTTTTTTTATTAATACCGACACCTTTTTTTATTGTTTTTTTAGGCTTCATGCATATCGCTGGATTAAAGATAGATAAAATAGTTTTTGGTCATTATGAAATTGAACCTAATTACTACTCCATGCGCTTAAGACTTGTTGTGATTGTTGCTATGTTACATTTTCTCGTTGCTTATGCTACTTATTAGAAATAAGAATTATATTTTTAACTATCGTCGGCTCCAATAATTTTCTCTATTTGTGCTAATAGTGCACCCTCATTCCATTCTGCAGAACCTTCAAGTTTTGCTACCATCAAGCCTTTTGGGTTAATCAAAATAGTTGTAGGTAAACCCCTTAACCCCAGCTCTCGAAAACCTTTATTCTTTTTGTCGTACCATATTACAATTTCCTCTAACATCATTGGCTTTAAAAAAGCTTCTACTTTCGATAGTCCATTAAGATCTTGACTAATTGCAACTACAATAAGTCCTTTTGTATGGAGACGTAAAGCTAGCTTATCGAGTGATGGCATTTCGGTAACACAAGGTGCACACCAGGTTGCCCAAAAGTTTATCAAAACATATTTCCCTGCAAATTTTTCTATACCGACTGATTTTAATCCATCATCGAATGATAATAGTGGAAGTGGTGAGGGCGGATATATGAGATCCATTTTTTTATCAGCCAATGTATATAATGGCATTAAGATTAAAAAAATAAATAACACAAATTTTTTTATATGCATATTTTTAGACTAAAAATTTTGATTTTTAGTAACCGTTTCTATGATTGTGGGCTTTGACTAATGTATTATAGATGAAGGTATATAAGTATGTCGCTTAAGTTTTTATAGTCATGAGAGGGAATCAATGAAATTAATTTTAGTTGGTATTTTTCTTACATATCAAGCCCTAGCTGGCGACAATTCAACTTTATCTGGAGTAAATAATATGAGCACAAATGAAATTAACTTTGATGGAAGCGCCCATCAATTCGATTTTATTTCTATTGATGGGGAGCCGCTGCCCCTTTCTACTTTTAATGGCAAAGTCTTGTTAGTCGTCAACACAGCGTCTCGTTGCGGCTTCACATCCCAATATTCTGGTTTACAGAGTTTATGGGACAAATATAGCGACAGAGGTTTAGTTGTGTTAGGTGTGCCATCAAACGACTTTATGGGGCAAGAACCAGGTACTGAGAGTGAGATAAAGAATTTTTGCACTGTTAAATTCAATGTTAATTTTCCAATGACATCGAAAGTTCATGTTAAAGGAAAAAATGCCCATCCATTCTACTCTTGGGCTAAGAAAAAATCAGGGGCACCACGATGGAATTTTCATAAATATCTATTAAACGGTGAAGGGAATTTCGTTGCTGCTTATTCATCTATAACGGATCCTCTTGCTGACAAAATGATCGAGGCCATAGAGTCGACTTTGGATAGCAGCATGAACTCGAATTGATAATAGGCCCATCCAACTCAACAAAAGATCTAGATTAGATATAATTTTATGACCGAAAAAATTGTAGTTATCTTTTCTGGGGGAATGGACTCATTCACTCTTCTTAATCGAATGGTGAAAGAAGGCCATTATGTCTCAGCAGTAACATTTGATTATGGTCAGAGGCATGCTAAAGAAATTAAGTATGCTGAGTCCGCTTGTTTAGAGCTTCAGGTGCCGCATAAAGTTATTGATATCACTGCGATAAATCAACTTATTCAAGGTTCTTCATTAACATCAAACATTAATATACCGGAAGGTCATTATGCTGATAAAACTATGCGATCAACTATTGTTCCAAACAGAAATATGATTTTGCTCTCCTTAGCTGTTGGTTATGCAGTTTCTATTAATGCAGCAAAAGTTTTTTATGGAGCCCATACAGGAGACCATGCAATATACCCAGATTGTAGGCCAGAATTTGTAAAAAAAATGAACGATGTTTGTACCGTTGCAAATTACGAACCTATAGAAATAGTGACCCCATATTTGCATTATGATAAAGGACAAATAGTAAAAGAAGGCCTCCTTATGGGTTTAGATTACAGTAAAACATGGAGTTGCTATAATGGAAAAGATCTAGCTTGCGGAAAGTGTGGAGCTTGCTTCGAGCGAAAAGAAGCTTTTGCTTTGAATTATATGAGCGACCCTTCTGGATATATATAATGAAAAAAACATATAAGATAAAAGAAATTTTCTACACATTACAAGGCGAGGGGGCTCAATCTGGTAGGCCAGCCATTTTTTGTAGGTTTAGTAAATGTAACTTATGGAATGGAAAGGAGGAAGATAGAGCTCGTTCTGCATGCAGCTTTTGTGACACTGATATTCTTGGAACCGATGGCCGGAATGGTGGAGAATATATCTCGGCATTAGATTTGGCTACAACGGTGAGTAATCTTTGGCCAAATAAAAATGGTAAGCCTTTTGTGGTATGTACAGGAGGAGAGCCAGCACTTCAGGTAGATGAAGATTTGATTGAAAATTTTCATCAACTGGGCTTCGAAGTTGCTATAGAAACAAATGGAACTTTGCCTCTTCCATTGGGTATAGACTGGATATGTTGCAGTCCAAAAGGCTCTTCAAAAGTCGTGATTAAATACTGTAACGAGCTCAAATTAGTCTTTCCTCAGAGGGATGCTATGCCTGAAAATTTTTCGCACATTAAAGCAGACTTCTATTATTTAACACCTATGGCCGAACCTCTGCCATTAGAATATATTTATCCAAATAAGGATAGAGCCACTCAAGATGCAGTTCGTTTTTGCCTCGATAACCCAAAATGGCGGTTAAATCTACAAACCCATAAGGTTTTAAATATCAGCTGATTTGGTCAATTTAATCTTTATTTTGACTTGATCTCTAAATATAGCTTTACAAGCTAAAAAAAAATCTTTAATTTATAAAATAGTTTTATTTATTTACTCTCTTTAAATAAGCTATAAGGTAGTTATGAGGTTTAATAGAAACAGTTTGAGCTGGCCTGAAGAAAAAACTCGTCGAGATAAAGAACTTAGCCTTATCAAAAAGTCTGAATCAAAATTAAAAGAACTTGGATTTGAGCTGATAACTAGAAATACTTATTGGTTAGTTTATGAGAATTCAGGTAAGAGGCATATATTTGAAGATGCAAATTCTTTATACAAATTTTGTTATCGCAAAAAATATAAACAAGCAAAAAAAGCAAAAGACCCCGTCTATGTTCCTAAGTCCTCTGCTTGAAGCTGACAGCTTGCAAGCCTTTATATCTATGCCTAAATTACTCCTCAAATAAAAAAAGGGCTACCCAGATTTAGAATCTAAGATTGCCCTTTCGTTTAACTATAAAAATATTTTTTCTACTATAAATTTTTTAAAAACTTACGTTAAAGCCACCTTTAATATTTCTTCCACCACCAAGAACTTGATCTTTTATGAAAGACACGTGATCTCTAATATCTTCATCTAATAAATTTTCAGCTTTGATGTATATGCTAACTGATTTGTGTGAGGGTATTTGATAGCTTAAGTTAAAAGTTACATCAGAATAATCATCAGTTTTAATCTCATACCTCCCAATTTTATTTTGACTAAATACTTGTCTCATGCTCAGGTCGCTTTTGAAATTACCCCAGTCACCAAAAATAGTTGCTCCTAGTGTTGCTGGAGGTATTCTAGGCAAATCTCCTCCATCTCGATTCTTTGCCCTGACGTAGTCACCCCAGAGACTTAATCTATAATTCTTGGATAAGTCAAAATCACCTTGAATCTCTAAACCATAAAACTCAGCAGGTATATTTTTGTATTCGAAGACTGAGATTTCTTCACTCTCCTCTTCACCTTCATGCATATGTTTTTGAGTTTGCCCAGTATTTATCATTGCAATATAACTATTGAAACGAGTGTAATATGGCGAAACTATGATATTTTTATTTTCACCCCTCCAATTAAGTGTCATATCCAAGGAATTAGATCGCTCCTCACTTAATCCTCTATCGCCTTGCTCAATTGTTTCTGTGGCATGGTGATGACCGTATGCAAATAACTCCTCATAAGTTGGAGCTCTTTGAATATGACTCAAACTTACGCCAAGTGACAAGCTTGGACTCAGTTCCATTTTTGTTTCTATAGATATATTAGATGTTTGAAATGTTTTTTCAGTATCATCAAAAGATGTTGTATTCTCTACACCTCCAGCTGCCTCACAGCCAGCCTCAAGATAGTCTACAGTACACCCATCATCACTTACGAAGTCATTGCCATGGTGTTTGACGAAGCCCTGCCTAAAACCAAATGTAATATTTTGGTTATTGTAAGTGAAATTTTCTAAGAGATATAAAGATATCTTCTCGGAGTTATTATTTGCAATCATTGGACCACCTTTCTCTTTTGAGAATCTAGATGTGCCAAAATCTAACCCAATAACACCCCTTGTTTCGTTAATGAACGAATGTGTTAATTCGAATTTACCTTCATAGGTATTTCTTAAGAATTGAGTAGCAATTTCTCCACTTGGCTCTACTTCATCATGCTCATATTCAGTGTAGCTAGTATCAAATTTAAAACTACTTATGTTCGATGATAAATTATCTTTTTGTAATATATAATTATATCTGTCTGATTCGACATCCATATGAGCACCGTTTTCGATTGGGTTACCATATTCCATATCGTAGCCTTTATATGAGAATCCAGTATATCCATCACTAAATATGTAGGATGCTCCAACACCACTTCCATAGCTGTCATTATATGAACTATTAAGAGTATTCTTGCCATTTGCATTCCTTGCAATAGGCTCACCTTCTGCTGCTCTTGCGGCACTCAGCTTAGACGATACTGAATTACCAGGTATTTTTAAATTCTTACTGTCTCGCTTGAACCCATCAAGATGAAGCATAAAGTTTTTAAAACCATAGTCCGCTTTAAAAGAGTTTGTGCTCTCTCTAAGCGCACCACCATGACTGAAATCATAAACACCAGTTAGTCCTTTATTAAATTCATCATGAATTGTATGGTCAATAATATTAATTGTTCCACCTACAGATCCTCCGCCATAAATAATTGATGCAGGTCCTTTAATGATCTCAATCTGTTCTGCAGATAGTGCATCTATACCCACAGGGTGGTCACCTGACATAGCAGAAACATCGTTTACCTCAAGGCCGTTATTTAGAATCTTGATTCGATTACCATCCATCCCACGAATAACAGGCCGACCAACATTTTCTCCCCAAGCGCTATTACTTACACCTGGTATACTCTTTAGATTTTTACCTAAAGAAGCCGATTTATTCTTTATTAACTCCTTACTTCCTACTACTCTTACTGGCTTAACCATATCGTTAGAGTAAACTTGTAAAGGGTTTGCTGTTACCGGTATTTCCTGTAGTCCTATTTTTTGATCTTCCGCAGCATAGGTATATGATGCAAAAACAAAAAGGATACACATAAAGATATTTCTCATTTGAAACTCCATAAAAAATTGAATTAATTAAAAAAAGGCATTTAATTCAATAATATCTAAGGAGCTCGAGACTGATAATGGACGGTCTGAGGGTTATATGTATGAATGCGATATAATATATTTAGTGCTATAGGTGCATCTGAAAATTCAACATATTTTATTCTAAAATCTAGGCCTACCGGCTGAGCTGCAGCGGAATTAATGTAACAATCGATACAATTTAGTATGGACTCTTGCGTTTCATGATCATGATTCGAATGTGATTGATCATGAGCAGCATAAGTTTGGGCAAACGATCCCATACTCAAAATTAAAATAAAAATTTGAAAAAACTTTCTATTGAAAATCATGGCAAGAATTGTATTGACTAAAAATAGTAAATCAAGACATTTGATACATTATAACAAAAGTTTTATTTGGCCCTCTTTTTAAATTCCAAAACAGTTGCATTGATACAGTATCTTGGTAAACCATTTGGTCCATCAGGGAAAACATGTCCTAAATGAATATCTGATATAGTTGATCGTACTTCAGTTCTTTTCATTCCATTACTATTATCGACCTTGTAATATATTGCACCATCTATAGGTTTTGTAAAGGACAGCCATCCACTGAAAGAATTGTATCTATTTCTTGTGTCAAATAAAGGGGCCCCACTAATTTTATCGACAAACACTCCATCGGGAGTATTTTTGAATATATCGTATTCTTTACAAAACCTCCTGTCAGTTGCATCTTCGAAAGCCACTTTATAAGCTTCTGAGTCACCAAGCATAAAGTAGCCGAGGGCTTGATAAAATTCTTTCGAAGACATGAGACCTTGATGACCAAACACCTCTTCGCCATCTTGCAGGAAAATAATAGTTGGAGTTGCCCATGTCGGTGAATGAATCTTTAGTTGATTTAATTGACTCGCTAGCCTGAAAGCCACAGGTATGCTCCCGGAATAATCGTTTAATGTTTCAGATTTAAATGTTTCACAATAAGCACAATGTCCTTGAGGCTCAATAATGATAATATACTTTCCCTTTTTGAGATTATCATTGTTAGATATCTTTGGTTTTTTTGTAATATTGAATTTTATTCCTGTGGAGTGATCTGGACAGTATCCATTTGGATTTTTTTTTATATAATTTTGATGATATGTTTCAGCTTTATAAAAGTTATTAAGTGGCTTCAATTGAGTTACAATTTTTCCATAATTCGCTTCTGTTAACAGCTCTTGATAAGCTAAGAAAATTTTTTCCGCGATTTTTTTTTGCGCTTTGTTGGAGTACAAGATGATTGATCTATATTGCGTACCAATATCGTTCCCTTGTTTATTTAACTGTGTTGGATCATGAGATTCAAAATAATACTTTAATAGCATTTCTGTAGTGACAATATTTGTATTGTAGGTAACTTCTACAACTTCTGCATAATTATTAGAATTAAATTTATTTTTTAGTTTAGTGATTTCGTTATAAGTTGGCTCTAAACCATAACCATCTGAATAACCTGATATAGCGTCTATGACCCCGTCAAGTGCCTCATAATTTTTTTCAGCGCCCCAAAAACAGCCAGAACCAAGTACAATTTTTTGGATATGAGAAGTCATAAGTTGTTTATTTTCAGCATGCGCGAAATTAAAAATTACTGCATACATAAAAAATAAATATATAAAAATTCGGTTGAGATTAAGACTCATTTAACTAAACCCTATTAGGAATAAATAAAAAACATTTTTAGGAATTTTTAAAATCATCAAAAATCATTATATAAATAAGATAAATAATTAAGGGCAGGGAGCATACAAACCAAGGGATATAATCATTCATATCATTTAATACAGAGACTGACAGGCCAGCCAAAGAAAAAATACTGAAAATAAAGATTACTAGTTTTCTATTTAGATATTTATTCAGAAAGAAGCATGACGCGCAAACTCCAGCGACAGCTATTAGAACCCATAAAATAATAATCATTTTTATTACCCGAAAAAAATTAATTTAAAATAAACGATCAAATTATTTTTGCAACCCTTACTGCAAATGCAGATCCAAACTTCACGATTGAAAACCATATTCGTCCTAAAGACCTGAATCTCAGATCACCAAGTTCCTTTTCTGCATCCTGTTGATGGGATATTTCATCATATGAGCATTTTTGAAGGATTTGTAAAAGAGCAGGGTGGCAATTCTTTTTTTTAAGATAAATTATTTGTTCTTCGTAGTGTGTTTTTACAAATGTTTCAACTGCATTTATGGTAATACAAAAGCTTTTATAGCCAAATAAAGACGGTAAAAATCCAAGAATAAACCCCATAAACTTCCATATAATCAATAGCTTGCTTTTGTTTGAATCCTTAACGAGGCTTTCCATCACAATTAGGTGTTCGATTTCACATTTTTCATGCTCTCTTGCCATTAGGATAATTTTTTTTGACCAGAATGCACACTTTGCGCCTTTATAGATCCAAACAGCACCTGTTTCACCTGCGTGGTTAGATCTCATCCAGGGGATAAGTTCTTTAGGTACAATTATATTTTTTACTTGAAATTCTTCGAGCATGCTCATTATTTTCTTTATGAATTATGATTCCAATTTAGCTACTAAAAAAGCATTTCTTGCTGCATGTTTTTTTTGTTAATCTTGACAACACGATGATTTTTTTTTCGGCTACCATGCTTCTTAAGTACATCCTCAGAAATTTCCCTATGCATACTAGTATATCTCAATGAGTAAATATTTCTTGCAGCTGCTTGCCTAGCATTTTTTTCATTTATAATTGGTGATGGGTAATTATCTATAGGTAACTTGCTTTCCCATGGCTCATGGATATATTTAACATCAAGAGCTGCTAATTCTGGAACCCACTTACGAATAAATTTTCCCTCTGGATCGTGATCGAGCCCCTGTTTTATTGGATTATATATACGAATGCTATTAATTCCAGTTGTACCGGATTGCATTTGAGCTTGGCTATAATGAATTCCTGGCTCATAGTCTGTAAAAAGTCTTGCGAGATAAATTGCTGGTTCTCTCCAGTGCAGCCATAGGTGGTAGCTTGCAAAACTAATAAGCATTGCTCTCATTCGAAAGTTAAGCCAACCAGTTGAAATGAGCGATCTCATGCAGGCATCGATCATTGGAAAACCAGTTTGACCTTTTTTCCAAGCTTCAAAGTGTTCCAAGTTAATCGGATCCTGTCTCAGCGTGTTGTATGCTGAGTGCATATTTTCATATTCAATTCGTGGCTCATCTTCAAGTTTTTGTATGAAATGACAGTGCCATCGAAGTCTGCTTGAAAAAGAACGCAGAGAGCTTCCCCATAAATAATTATCTTTTGTAAGAGTACCTGAATGTATTTTTTTCTCTTCCTCTGTTCTTTGAAAAACCTCACGAATTGAGATTGTTCCAAAAGCTAGATGTGGTGATAATCTTGAACAACTATGATATGCAGTAACCGGGGATGACATTTCCCTGCTGTAACCGCTCCCTCTTTGAGAAAAAAAACTGTCAAGCATTCTTAATGCCTCTGAGCGCCCACCTTTTTGTATAATTGAATAATTATCATCTTCAAGCCTTAATTTTTTTTCATCAGGGGGGTGATAGGATTTATTAGTAAGATTTTTTGTTTTTTTTGGCTTACCATAAATAGGTTCCCTCATTTTAATATGCCAGTATTTTGACCAGCCATTACGGCTTTTGATATTTCTAACCACTCCATTTTGTGTTGGTTGATTCCATGAAATCGAATTTTGGGAAATCCATTGTTTGACTTTTTGGTCACGCTTATAAGTCCAGTCATTCCATGTTTCTTGATGAGACCATAGAGTATGTATTCGGTGATTGCTGTGTATTTGATCAAGTATATCTATTGCATCACCTGTTTTTATGATTAGATTTTGTCCTAACTCTTTAAGATCAATCTCCAATTCAGATAGACAATCACAGAGAAATTTATAGTGACGATGACTCAGATCAGGCTGATTCCATAATTTAGGTTCAAATATATAAATTGGCAAAACATCTCCAGCACATGAGGCCCTATATAGCGCCTCATGATCTAAAGTACGTAGGTCCCTTTTAAACCACACTACTTGCATCTGATGAGCTTCCCTCATAGCATATTAACTGTTTAAATATACAGTATTCAAAAAGAAAAAAATAGGGAATTCAATGGTAATGATAATGAGTAGACCATTGTCTAGTTTCTAATTATGGGGTTATAGGTGTAACAAATTAAATATTTATCTATTAAATAGAGGTAAGTTAATTTTTCAGAGATTACAAAAGCTTTCTTGCATCTAATAGGACTATATTTTTTTTATCTCTTCTATTACGCTAAGGATTTTTTTAGCATCGCCATTAACATTAAGATTAAGATTTGGAGATAGTTCTGGCCATAAGGGTGAAAGAGAATCCATAGCCATTTTTATTTTTGACAACCTCTCTTTTTGGGCTACATCATCTGTGTTTATTTCTCCGATGATATCTTTTGCCATACTAGTGAACCCTAAGGCATCTTGGTACTCATGTTTATTTTCAACTTTACCGTTTACAATGCCTATAGCATACTCTTTTTCTGCTATTTCAAGTAAAGAGATTACCAGCTCAACTTTTTTGTGAATAGAAACGCTTGTTTTATTAACAAATTCCTCATTTTTTTTAATAGCCCTAAACAAATTCCTATAATTTTCATCGACACTCTGCAGTGACTCTTCATTTTCAACTGAAGATGCTAAAGTTTCTAGTTCAAATGCGAAACCTGGCGCCCCTTTAGATTCAAAAGTTGGAATCATGTCTCCGTATAGCTCACTTTTGGGGTGCTTCATATGCATTTTGGCATCGTCTTTGAAAGAAGCTTTATAAAGCTGAATTCCTACCCATAGATGACCTTTCATTAAATTTAAATTGGTTAGATATTGATTATCGTCGGTAATGATTTTTGATTCTTTATCATTTTTATGACCATACCCATGAGAATCACTGTGACCGTGATGAACCGAGAATGCAGGATATATAATTATTAAAAAAAGAATTATTATTGATAAAATATTTTTTTTCATCAGCTAAACTCTATTGGTTAAAATAAAATCTTTTCCACATTTTTATACCAAAAAATAAGGATAGAAGCCATAGAATTACCTCAGGATAGTTAGGATTACTGTTGTAACCAATAAAACCTTTTAAGAAAACGCCAATTCTGCCTTTGTCGTGAAATAAATGAGTATATTTATTTTTCCCATTGATATTGTATGAGTAAAAAAATGACTCATCGACATCCTGCTCAGGTTTTAATATATCCCAGACCCTTGGAATCTGCTCTTTTTCTTTTATACCAAACTTTTCAAGATGATTGCCTTTTACAACAAACTCCTCAACTTCGTGAGTTCCATATGCAACCATTCCAGAAGCAAAAATTACTAGCATAAAAGTTGTTGTTCGAAAGAAAATTTTAAGATCTATTCTCCTTCCCTGAATAACTATTGCATATCCAATTAATATGGCAATTATCATACCTGAAAAGAATCCTAGATAAGAAAAACTACTAGACATATTAAGACTTCCTATTAAAAATAAAGCTGTTTCAAATCCTTCTCTTAAAATTGCAAAAAAAACGACCAGAAATATACCCCAACCTGCAGTTTCAAAAGCTTTCTTGGTTTTTTCTTCCATAGTTTTTTTCTGGCTTAGATTCTTCGAGAGCCAAAATATTACATACCATAATAAAATAGCGGTGACATACATACATACGCCTTCAAACAGCGATTGAGCAGAAGCATTTCCGATAGACGCTTTAATTGCATTGATGGCGAAAGCAATACTTATACTTGCAAGTAGTGCAGCGATAACAGCTAACCAAAGTTGTTTAATTTCTTTTTTTAGATTTTCTTTTTCTAATAGCGTATAAATAATTCCGACAATCAGGCTTGCCTCAAGGCACTCTCTAAGAGTGATAATAAATTCATTCATGATTTTCATACAATTTAATTTAGTTATAGATATGTTAAATGCTAATAATTATCATTTCAAGAATAAAATGATAATTATTAGCATTTAAATGAAAAAATGTGTATCTTCACCACAATAAAATTAGGCCATGATAAAAAGAGTACAAAGATTTCTGACTACATAATTGCATATGCTGAAAGACCAAATACATCAATTATTGAGGCTGGAAGGAGTTTGATTTTATTCAAAATCTTAATTGTTTTCGGTATGGCTTCCAATTCATTCTACTACTTTATTTTTTATAATTTTCATAAGCAATTTTATTTAGTTAACGAGTTTTAAGGAATGCGGGCATGGGGTAGTTAATCTACATCAGAATTCCCTGGAGAGAAGGGTATATTTTCATACACCCTTGTGTTAATTGGCGTCCTGAAGAAGATTCGAACCTCTGATCTGTCCCTTAGGGGGGGGAAGTACCCAGTATTTAATCCTTTTGATACCTCACTGATAACAGCCTGAAAACCAATATCTACCTATGTTTAATCTTGTTCCTTGTACATCTACCTTGTACTTGCTATGTATTCAAAGGATGAATTAACTGCACAGAGATTGCACAGAGAATTTCTCATACTTTTAAATATTCTTGAATAAATAAACAGGGGGCGGGGGTCTAAATCTTGTTGCTACATATATAGTACCCGCCCACATACAAAAAACTAGAATTTGAAAACATGCAATCAAGCATCTTTCTTTACAAAATTAAATCTGTACTACTTCAAGTTTTTACTTATTTTGTGTTGTGAAAAGATAGAAAATAACCCTCTTGAAATTCATTATTTATATAATATAATGTCGAAAAAATTTTTAAAGGAGTATTATATTTATGAAATATAACAAGATTATCTTTTTTGTCTTAGCTATATTTACAAATTTAGCTTTCGCTGGAGGTGGAGGTTACGATTACTCAAACACCCCACCTGCTGCTACTGCTGCTGATTCTCAAATAGCTTCTTCAGCTAATTCAGCCTCACCACAAAACATTAGATTAAGTGACAGTTTTGGTGGATTTGCATTTGAGGTGTTTGCTGGCACTCAAAACACTAAATCCGATTCTGATAAATCAACCACAGTAGATGGCATAGTTACCGTAAACAAACTATTAAGCACCGAAGATACTGATGGAGTTTATGGTTTTGGCTTAAGCTACAATTTTCCCGTGAATGATAGATTTCTGGTTGGATTAGGATTTGATTATTATCTTGATGATATCGAGATGGGTACTGAGATAGTTACAAATACTGAAGCTGGAGATATAGATTGGAGTACCTATGAACTTGAAGATATGTATAGTTTATATCTAAAACCACAATATGTTATCAGTCAGAACAAACTAGCTTATATTAAACTGGCTTATGTTGCTGCAGACCTAGCTCCAACTAACCAAGACGAAGATTTTGTATCAATGTCAGACGAAGATATGCATGGATTTTCAGCTGGAATAGGCTATAAGCAATTATTTGGTAAATCCTTCTATGCCTACGCAGAAGCAAATTACATTAAATTTGAAGACGAGAATGTGACAGGTAATTTCGCTGATAATGAAGGTCCCTATGTTGTAAGAAAGGAAGTCGATGCTGATGCATTCAACTTTAAAGTAGGTATTGGTTACCAATTCTAAGTTTACTTATTGATATGGCTTGGGTGGATGCTCAAGCCTTATCCTCCCTCCCGCTTAAATAATTACTCTATAAGCCGTTAGCACATTCTAATAAGATTCCTTGCATCACCCGCCCATATACTTGCAGATACAGAATAGGGGGCGGGGAAGGGCTTATAGTTTGCTGTTTATATATAGTACCCGCCCATGTACAAAAAAAACTAGAATTTGAAAATTCTTATTATTAAGGTAATCTGTTTCAAAAAATAATAAGGATTAAGAAATGAACACTACTACCAATAAGTCTATTTTAGCCGTCATGCTTTCTTTTACTATTATTGTTGCAGGTTGTGCGGGTCAAAAAGCAAACCCAGTAAGAGCCTATAAATCAACAGACGAAGGTATGAATTGCTCTGAAATCAAGGCTGAAATGTCTTATGTGGAGAGCCAGATTGCTTCCCTTATTCCTGAAACAGAAAAAACAGGAAAAAATACAGTTCTTGGTGTAACTGGTTGGTTCTTGATAGTTCCATGGTTTTTTATGGATTTAAGTACATCAGAACAACAAGAAGTAAAAGCATTCCAAGCACGCTATATGGAATTAGACAAACAATATGCTAAGAGAAGATGTGGCTTAACATCTACAACAAAAACTCCAGTAACTATCAACGAGCAACAAGTAAAAACTGTTACACAGCGTTTAGAGTCGCTAAAAACTTTAAAAGAAAAAGGATTGATTACAGAAGAGGAATACAAACAAAAGCGTTCAGATATTTTAAATGATATTTAGAGGTTGTTTGACCGCTAAACACAGGAGATTGCAAGAAATGAAATATAAAAAAATTCTAGTAGTACTGACTGCTTTAGCTTTAACAGGCTGCATGTCTTCAGTTCATGTGGCAGTTGATCCAGGTTCAATACTTGATAAGAAAAAATTTGATCAAGATTATAAGCTCTGCCAAACCGTTGCCAAGACATATGATCTTTCAGTTGATACTGGAGTGAATGCAGCATTAGGTGCTACTGCTGGCGCAACAACAGTTGCTGGTATCGCAACAGCTGTATCAGGAGCAATTTTCGCACCAGCTATACCTTTTATTATTGCTGGAGGAGCTATGGGTGGCGGGGCAGGAGGAGGCTTGACCAAGGCAAAAGAAAGCAAAGCAAGGGAAAACATCCTAGCCGACTGTTTAACCGAGCGCGGCTATAAGGCTTTTGGCGGTGCGGGCATGAGATAGTAAACAGCAAAGAAGTTGTACAAATCTTGTTTAGCTGATGTATATGGCGTCCTGACAGGGAGTCGAACCCCGGACCTGCCCCTTAGGAGGGGGCCGCTCTATCCAGCTGAGCTACCAGGACGTTAAGCCAATTGTCTTCAAACCCTCTTATAACAAAGCTATAAGGTCATCCAACAAAAATTGTTACACATCATCTAATATTCTAAAACGCAGTAAATAGTTCTTCTAGCTACGTAATTACGGGAGATTTGCACACATCATACTAGTGCAAGTTTTGATTTCTTAACCCTTGATACAGCTTAAGGTGAAACATTAAACTTACTAGCAGTTTTCCTAACTGATAATCCGTCTCCCTATAATAAAATAATGCCAGATTTATCTGTGGCTTTTTTATTAATGATATCATCAAAATAAATTGCATATATTGAAAATATTAAGCTGACAATAGCAGTAAAAACCCGTATCTGTGTCAAATTATGACGCATTATGTTGTTTTTAAATATCTCCACTTATTTAACCTTATTTGTGATTACAAAAAATTCATCAAGAACATCCATATTTCTTTTTACAAAAGAACTTGTCATGTGATCTTTATCTTTATAGATTGGTATTAGATTGTTATCTAAAGCATTGCATATAGCATTAGGGCAAATTTTCTCGGATTGATTGATATATGTAGCATGATTGCTAAGGTTGAGAATCAAATCTCTCTCTAAATCACTTTGTTCTGGGTCTTGTGAAAATGGCCTTGTAATAACATCGCTGTTTATAGGAATCGAGCGTTTGCCTCTTGTCGATGTACCTATTGTATAAGTGGGATCAAATCTATCGTCGCCTGGGATATCTAGCAAAATTACTACTTTATAATTGAGACTTAGTTTTTTAACAAAATCATAAAATGAGTTTTTTGCTGCATTCAGTCCAACATCGTCCGATAAAAGAAGCTGCTTTTGACCATTTTTATGATATGTGAAAGGGTTATCCTTTTTAGTAAAATAACAATTAAAACAAAGCCCAATAACAATAGTTTTTATAGGATTTATTGACAAAACTTCTTTGAGTAGTTTTGATTTCTCAGAACATTTTTTATCATTTTTTTCAACAAAGTTTGGAATAAATGTACAGCCACCCCCGGTTAAAAAAACAGTCTCTTTGCTATCGCCCCGCTGATAAAAATCAAGGACACGTGGGCTATACTGCTCTATGTGAGAATCGCCCATGAACAGGATCGAAGCATCAGACTCACTAGTGTAAAATACGCCATTTCTTCCCAGTAGATTACCCGGATGTAACCAATCATCTCTCGCGTCACTAATTTTCTTTAATTCGATATTATAAGGTGTTTCACCATTACCTTTAATTATCCACCCCATAAACCCAACAAGAATGAGCCCTATAATTAATATAATGCTTGCTAGATTCTTTTTATAGCTGAATCGAACAGGTAGTTCAATAAATTTATATGTTAACCAAGCCAAAAGAAATGATGCGATTAATGCTAAAATTCGAGTCTGTATTGGGAGATCCCCGCCTTCAATGATTCGCAAAAAGGAAAGAATCGGCCAATGCCATAAATACAGAGGATAGCTAATCAAGCCAATCGAAATCATTACAGGGTTTATTAAAAAAATTCGATTAAGCCAAGCCTTTGAACCAGAGGCAATAATAAGAGAAGCGCCTGCAACTGCTGATATTGCCAATGGTAATGAGAGCAGCAATTTCAGGCTAGACCCTATGGCACTATAAATTATAAATGAAAAACCTAAAAACGACATGATATTAGCAATACGGTAGCCATTACAAAAACTAATTGTCGGAGCCTGAACTTTTTGAGCCATTACCCATGCCAAAATACCGCCACTTGCAAGCTCCCAGAAACGTGAGAGGGGCCAAAAAAATACTTCAGCGGGATATGAATCGATAAATTGTATATATAAATAAAATGAAATAATAAAAAATATTATAAAAATTCTAAGTATATTGAATTGATATTTCCACGCGATATACAGAACGATGGGCCATACAATATAAAATTGCTCCTCGACTGCTAAACTCCATAAATGGAGCATGGGCTTCGTCTCTGCTAAATTATCAAAATAGCCACTTTCATCAGCTAGGATAAAATTAACAACAAAGGCAGAAGAACTTGCGATATGTTTGCCAAGCTGTTTGTATTCTCCGTCCAATAAAACAAACCAGCCAAAAATGATAGAACTTGCCATGACAACGATAAGAGTCGGAAATAACCTTCTTATTCGACGGCCAAAAAACTCAATTGGACTAAACTGACCTTTTTCTAAATTTTTTATAATATAATTTGTAATCAAAAAACCGCTTATTACAAAAAAAATATCTACACCAACATAACCACTCTTAAGCAAGTCTGGGAATGCGTGATAAACAATAACAAAAATAATAGAAAAAGCTCTTAAGCCATCAATTTCTGGTAGATATGAAGTATTCCAAGCAGAAGATTTATTCAATTAATTTACCATGCCAATTTTTTATTTAAATTATTTAACAACCTGAATTAGCTGTTCCGCTTTAAGTTAAAAGTAATCATAAGCATTTAGAAAATATTAAAGTTTATAGTTTTAACTTTAATCTTAACTAACGGTTACCTCTTCGCCAATCCCAAGGGGCTATGGGTGTCTCATCAGCCCATAGTCCAATTCTTCTAGTTTTAGCTTTATCCTCGAGTTTATAAAGTGTCTCATTATCAGTATATTTTTTGTATACCCAGGCCATACCTTGCCTAACTAGTTCATTATTGACATTCTGATTATCAAGAAAAACGATACCAACGGTTCTTCTATACCTATCTTTGGTTTGTGTTTCTATGAGAATTTTTTTTTGAAAAACTAATTTAGCTAATATTTCTTTTGCGCTGTTACCAAATGGCTGTTTTCTCTCGGGTGCATCTATACCAGCTAACCTAATCCTTATTTTTTTATTTGAATCGGTGAGAAGAGTGAGAGTATCACCATCAGCTACCTTGATCACCTTACCTGTTATGATTTCTGCTTGCACTGAAAGACTGAATACTGCAATTAATGTAATTAGAAACAGTTTTAATTTAGTCATATAGTTGAATATTATGTTTTCATTTATATATATCGATTAATCTAACTAAATGATGTAATCACTAGCAATAATCGTTAGTACTGATACAAGTATTAACCAGGATCCAACACCGTATTTTCTAATGAATTCTGAAGCACCTGGTTTTTTAGCTAAACTTTCAATTTTCTTACGACCAAATATATATATGAAGCAATAACTTAGGAATAAAACTAAAAATTTAATTATTGATTCTGTGGCCATTTCAAGCTCCTAAAGAGGCTGCATTAAGCTATTTATTATAACCAATAAGATTAATGCTTATAAAGATGAATTTTATAGTAGAAATAGAGATGCGAAATAAATTTAAAGTTATCATAACTTTAGAGATATTAGTTCTATAACCCGTGATAGCAGCAAACAGAATTTCAATATCAATGCAGACTTGGTTTCTTCAATCAACCTGCGAACCTAAACAGACAAGATATGCTTAAGGTTTTTATGAGAGTGCTGTAAAAAAATATTAAATTTTAATGCCAAATCGGTGGGTTCTCAATGACATACCTCACGATGAAGTCAAAAGATACATCATGTCTAAAATACAATAAATTTCGCAATCTCCCTCCTAAGGGGAGAGGCCAATCAGATTGTTGTCTTAAAACCCAATCGTATAATTCGTATAAACAGTGGTATTATCAGCATTGTTATATCTGAGCTGTTCGTGTATTAACTTACCTTCCAATCGTTGATTCAGTGTCACGAAGAAACGTGCACCCACAGAACCTAAGAGTCGGGTTTTATCTTCTCCACCATCAGTCATACTGGCTGCGGTTAATCCTGACACACCACTGACTGATACAGATAAGTCATCGGTATCTTCATCGAGATCATCTTCAATACCTAAGCTACCCATATAAGTCATTTTATGACTGTATTGATAGAAGGCTTTCACACCTGCTAATGCAGTCAATGTCTTTTGTTCGGCACTGCCGTAATTCACAAAGCCATCGCTGTAACCGTCTTGGTCAATGATGGCATATCGGGTCGCCACAAACGGTTGGAGTAGGGTATCTTTTTGATTATTGAGATGACGCTAAGACAGTTCAGCGAAATAGCTTTGCACATTAATGTCTGTATCACCCGTATAGTTAGTCGATAAACCATCATTCCTGGTAATCGAGGCATCGGTACTTTGGAAGGTGTTTGCTAATTTCACTTGCATGCCTAACTGATCTGGATTCTGATTCCACAAACCCATGAGTCCAACCATCATGATCCTATACTTAAATTGTTCATTTTTGATAGTTATGGGCGTAAAAAACTAACTGTTCACCTCATTTTTGAGGGAAACAATCTGAAAAAAGACCTCGCAACTTAACTAACAAGCAAAGAATGTGAGTTTTCTGTTTTCTTGTGTAAAATAAACAGTGAACTCTATGCAAAAAGAATGGCAATATGGTTTTTTGTAACCATCATTAGAATCTAAATTTTGGTTTGATTGTTAAAAGAACAAGGATTAACCGAAAAAAAACTAAAAAATGAGTTAGAGAAATGATAATACGCATTCTATTGGGACTTATAGCAGCCACTCTAGCCTACCTTGTTGGTGTAAGTGGTTATGCTTTAGAGGTTTTGGGTACTCTTATTCTAACTGGTATTTTTATTGTTTGGTCTGCAAATAGGAGAGACTAACGATAGATGGTGCAGGATCAGTTTCTTCTGAGTCAATCGCATATAGTGGGGCACTCAGTCAAAATGCCTTCGAGTCAGGACCACCACCCAAGGCGCCACCACTAAATTTAGGTGGCAAGAAAGGGGGCTTTGCCCGAGCGATCTCTAATGCATCAAAAATTAGCGGGGCAGGCGTTCTTGGTGGTCAAATTAGTCACGCTAAGTTATCTAGCCCAGTTAAAATGATGAATCTAGAATATACAGGCGATGTGCTCATCGGTGAGGTCCGATCGAGTTTTAGCGAGGGTAGCTTTGATAATGTCGTATTTTCTTCCGATTCAAAAGACGTTAAGACCTCAAAAAAAGATAATTCTAAAATGCAGAATACTTCTCTTAAAGACTCAAAACATTCATCATTTTATTGCTACAAAAGACAACTACACAAATTTCTATAAAATATAAGGGGGTAATCTCTTGCTTACTGAGGAAACACAGACAACAAAGTTTTCTTTTTGATTTTCTGTATACCTAAATTGTTTCTATATATTTTGATTATTACTTGACTTCAATTGATTATAGTTGAAAACTAAAGAAGGTATGAGCATTTTGTTTAGTATATTCTGTTTAAAAATATAAAAAGGTAATATGTAATGAAAGTACTACAAATAGTATTTTGCTTTTTAATTCTAGCGGCAATGCCAAGCGTTTATGCCAATCATTGTGGAACAAGTCATGATGCAGATAATGTTCGTGTTGCTGACAAGGATCAAAAGGACAACGAAGAACATCAAGAACATGACAAGGAAGGCAGTGATAGCGACCATCAAGAGGATGAAGGCCACAATCATTAAATTTTGAGTGACAGGTGCTTAATTCGTGAATTAAGTATTTAATTTATTTTCTTATTATTTAAAAGTAATGTAGATAATTGAAGCTGTACAAAAAAAATTTAGCATAAATCGTCGCCTATCTAGTTTGATTATTACTCTCGTTATTAAGTGAGGGTTGATACTTAGACTCTTTGGAAAAAAAATAAAAAAAACTCTTAAGATATGAAAATTAATTCAATTAGTAAAAAGATAATTTTTTTAGTGTGTAGTTTATGAATGTTGAGTATTCAATAAAAGAACAGATATTCGAACTAGAGGCTTTAGAAAAATTGCTGCTTGCAGAAAATGAAATTCTTTGGGACGAGGTTAATTCAATAAATAGAGACTTGGTAAGCCTCAAAAGAATTCTTGCAAAGAATATAGAAATTTCGTAATTCAATCCTTTTTTCCCAAAAGTAGATCTCTGGCTAAATTTAATTTCGTTGCCATATAGTTGTTTCCGCCTCTATCAGGGTGGATCTTTTGCATGAGCTCTCTGTGCGCTTGAATAATTTTCTCATCACTAGATCCTGGCTCTAGACCGAGTATTTCCAATGCTTCAGATTCAGTGAGTGCATTATTTTTTTGTGATGAAGTGTTTTTACCTTCTTTAAATCTTCGGGATCTCATCCACATTTGAATAAACGGAAGACTTCTCCACAGGAATAAAAAAATGAATTTTGCTATAGGTATCAATGCTGTGACTGCAGCTATTATCCATGAAATTCGACCAGATAAAGCTAAAGCAATAGTAATTATTATTAATAAATAAAAACTATTCTTAAATAATTGTTTTCTTCTCTCCAGTGAATCAGTACTTTTGGTCTTTACATAGTAAAAATAGCCTGCTGTTAAGATGACGACCAGTATTATAAATAAACCCATGCTCTTAGTTCCGGTTTAATAACTTATATAAAGACAATAACTTGAGTTTTCTTTATTGTCGATAACTCATATTGTCTTAAAAGTTCTATTTATAGATAGATAATATATTGATAAAATATTATATATAATTTTTTCTATGCCTTCAGGCAGTTTAAACAATCAGGAAAATTCATGTCTAAGTCTAGTTTGAGTTTAGTTGTCCTCTCTTTATACCGTTTTGCAAAATTTCCAGATTTTGAATCGTTTCGAACACCACTTTATAATTTGATGGTTAGGGAGTCTGTTCTTGGTACTTTTTTGTTAGCTCCAGAGGGTATTAATGGAACAATTTCTGGTCCAAAAAAGGGTGTTGATGCAGTCATAAAATGGTTAGAGAAAGACGCTCGTTTTTCAAATTTAGAGGCTAAAAAATCTTATGTTGAAGAGCAGCCTTTTTATAGAACAAAAGTTAAATTGAAAAAAGAAATAGTAACGATGGGTGTTGAGCATATAAATCCAAATGAACTAGTTGGAACTTATATAGATCCCGATGAGTGGAACGAGTTTATTACTGATCCTGATGTTTTAGTTGTTGATACCAGAAATGACTATGAAGTAAAGATTGGTACATTTATTAATTCAGTGAATCTTGAAACAAAAAATTTTCGAGAATTTCCTGATAAGGCAAAGAAACACCTGAAATCAAAAGATAAAAAGAAAATTGCAATGTTTTGTACGGGTGGGATTAGGTGCGAAAAATCCACAGCCTACTTAAAACAACAGGGTTTTGAGGAAGTTTTTCATTTGAAAGGCGGAATTCTTAGCTATCTTGAGAAAGTCTCTGAGAGTAATTCAACATGGAGGGGCGAATGCTTTGTCTTTGATAATAGAGTTGCGGTAAATCATAATTTAGAGAAGGGTTGCTATGATCAATGTCATGCATGTCGAATGCCTATAACAGATGAAGAAAAAAACCATGAAAATTACAAAAAAGGCATCAGTTGCCATCATTGTATCGGTCAACATAGCAGCAAACAAATCAAACGCTATAAAGATAGAGAAGAACAGATCAGCCTAGCGAAAAAAAGAGGGGAGGCGCATCTTGGCTCCTCAGTAAAATCTCAAGCATCCAATCGCAGGGAGAGAAAAATAGAATTAAAAAACAAGCAACGCAATAATATAGATCAGCAGTAAATTTCGACATTCAATTGCTTATTATGTTAAGTTAATTAAAAACCAAAAGCTAGCCGATAACTCTTACCGGCACAGCCTGCGGCTCAACACTTAGGTCTACCGAAGGTGGAACGAAGTCGGTCAAAGTAAGACCTTCAACAGCTGCTTTATACTCTTCGATAGTTGGGATACGGCCCAAGATGCTTGATAGTACAACCATTGGCGTAGAGGCTAGCAGTGACTCACCTTTCTTTTTGTCAGTATCTTCTACTACACGCCCTTGGAAGAGGCGGGTAGAGGTAGCCATTACTGTGTCGCCTTTAGCAGCCTTCTCTTGGTTACCCATACATAGATTACAACCGGGACGCTCTAAATACATAATATTTTGGTATTGCGAACGAGCGGCTTCTTTAGGATCGGCATCGTCAAATTCAAAACCCGCGTATTTCTGTAAAAGCTCCCAGTCACCTTCCGCTTTCAACTCATCAACGATATTGTAAGTGGGTGGTGCAATAACCAACGGTGCTTTGAAGTGAATTTCGCCCTGGGTTTCAAGGTTACGCAACATCTGAGCGATGATCTGCATATCGCCTTTGTGTACCATACAAGAACCGACAAAGCCTAGATCAACGTTTTTGTTACCGCCGTAGTAAGATACTGGACGAATAGTATCGTGGGTATAACGCTTAGACGGATCTTCGTTGTTTACGTCGGGATCAGCAATCATTGGCTCATCAATTTGGTCTAGATCAATAACTACCTCTGCGAAGTACTTAGCATTATTATCTGGAGCCAAAGCTGGATTCCTTCCCGACTGGATTTCATCAATACGCTTATCAGCTATATCGATAAGGCCCTGCAGCATCTCTACATGGTTTTCCATGCCCTTGTCGATCATGATCTGAATACGACTCTTAGCCAGCCCCAGCGACTTGATCAGAGTTTCATCGTCAGAGATACAGATAGAGGCTTTTGCCTTCATCTCTGCTGTCCAGTCGGTGAAGGTGAACGCTTGGTCAGCTAATAGGGTACCGATGTGTACTTCGATAATACGACCTTGGAATACATTCTCGCCGTTAAACTGCTTGAGCATCTGCGCCTGAGTAGCATGCACCACATCGCGGAAATCCATATGGTTCCTCATGTCACCTATGAAGGTAACCTTCACAGACTCAGGAATCGGCATAGCTGATTCACCGGTAGCTAGTGCGATAGCTACGGTACCCGAATCTGCACCAAAAGCAATACCCTTAGACATACGGGTGTGAGAGTCACCACCGATGATGATGGCACGATCATCCACAGTTATGTCATTCAACACCTTATGGATTACGTCGGTCATAGCATGGTAAGAACTTTTGGGATCGCGTGCAGTGATTAGTCCGAAATTGTTCATAAATGACATCAACTTTGGAATATTAGCTTTTGCTTTACTATCCCAAACAGAAGCGGTATGACAACCGGATTGATAAGCACCATCAACACTTGGCGAGATCACAGAAGCGGCCATAGCTTCCAGTTCCTGACAAGTCATGGGGCCAGTAGTATCTTGAGAGCCGACGATATTCACTTTAATGCGAACGTCAGAACCTGCATGCAGCGGGGTGCTAGAAGCCACGCCCAGAGCGTTCCTGTTGAAGATCTTTTCAACAGCAGTAAGGCCTTGACCCTTAATAGAAATTTCTTTAGATGGAGAGTAAACCAGAGCAGGTTTAACCCCTAAAGCATCAGCTGCAATGGTTTGTAGCTTTTTACCAAAGACAACAGCGTAAGAACCACCAGCCCTCATGAATTCAATCTTTTGAGGTGTGAACGCAGAAGAGACGTCTGCTAGTTCTGTGGCGCCCTTGTAGAGCTTATGTTTTTTGGTATTGATAGTAAGCACAGTACCAGTAGCCACTGAATATGCCTCTTCCAGCACGGCATCGCCATTATCATCAAAAATGGGATTGCCTTTGACATCTATTTTTTTAACCCAGTTTTGCAAGTCGAGACCAATGCCACCAGTGACGTCAACGGTGGTCAAGAAGATTGGAGATATACCGTTAGTACCCGCAACAATCGGAGCGATATTGACGAATGGTACATATGGACTAGCTTGCTTACCTGCCCACAGGGCAACATTATTGACGCCAGACATACGTGAAGAACCCACCCCCATAGTGCCTTTCTCAGCGATCAACATCACTTTGGCATCAGGGTGTTTCTTTTGCAACCCAACGATTTCTTGCTGAGCTTCGGGGGTAATCATACACTGGCCATGCAGCTCTCGGTCAGCACGCGAGTGTGCTTGATTACCCGGAGACAATAAGTCAGTGGAAATATCGCCTTCGCCAGCAATATAAGTGACGATTTGAATAGTTTCTTCAATTTCAGGTAGTTTGGTAAAGAAATCGGCTTGTGAGTAACTCTTTAGGATTTCCTTGGCAAGAGCATTGCCAGCTTTAAAAGCCGAAATCAGACGGTTAGTATCGGCTTCGTATAAAAATACCTGAGTTTTCAATATCTCAGCGGCTGGTTTGGCAACCACTGCATCATCAGATAGAGCAAGATCTAGCAGAACTTTAATAGAGGGCCCGCCTTTCATGTGAGAAAGTAGCTCGAAGGCAAATTCTACTGTGATCTCTTCAACTATAGATTGACCCAGAATAATCTCTTTAAGGAATTGTGCTTTCACACCAGCAGCGCCAGTTGTGCCTGGTAGTGTATTGTAAATGAAGAACTTCAGGGAATCTCTGCGATGTTCATTTTTGGTATCTTTGATTTGGGCAACAATCTCTGCCAGTAAATCAGCACTGTCAATTGGCTTCGGATTTAATCCTAGATCTCTTTTACGGTTATCGATTTCATCCATATAATCTGTATATAAGCTCATTCAAATTTCTCACATATTAGTACTTTATTAAGTTTAATCTTTTATTATAATTTGTCTTCAAAGATGGATCGTTTATTTTTAGTTTATCCATTACTTTTGAGAGACAATATTATATGGGGGCAACATTCTACTATAAAATACCCAGCAAAGTGACACTGATTTTCGATTCATTTTAAAAAAGTATTTTTTGAAGTAATTAGCTCCACATATTTTATAATTTACAAGTTATTACCCATAAGCTACCTCAATTAAATAGTGATAAGATATAAATGAATTTTTGGCTTAATTATAATTTTTTATTTTGCAATGTAGATAATTACAAAGAAAATTTGAATGAGGATACAATTTCGTGCCAGAAACTTGCGCAAAAAAAATAATAGATTTTCTACCCTGTGAAACATCAAAAAAATGGGTGTCAAAGGCGCTCAATAACCAAGAGAAATTACTAATCGATCATGCTAATTGTGAAAAGAAAGCAGCTAGCACTGCGCTGAGTTTGATATATAAGTACCCCAGTAATTTTGATCTAGTTAATAAGATGTCGAAATTAGTTCGCGAAGAAATGCGACACTTTGAGCAAGTTATTCATATTATGAAAACTAGAGGTATAGAATATTATAATATTGATGCTTCCAAATATGCTTCGGGTTTAAGAAGGAAAATTAGAACATATGAGCCAGCTCGATTGATTGATACGTTGATAGTCGGAGCCTTCATTGAGGCGAGATCTTGTGAGAGGTTTTCTAAACTAGCTCCTTATCTTGATAAAGGTTTGCAGAAATTTTATTTATCTTTACTCAAATCGGAAGGTCGACATTTTGAAGATTATTTGAATCTAGCTAAAAAAATATCAGACAGTACTTTTGATGACCGTGTTGAAGTGATACGTAAACAAGAACTATTACTTATACAAAACTCGGATGACGAATTTTTCTTCCATTCTGGGTGCTCCTAGAAACCAGTGATAAGATACATTTGACTAAGATTATTTTATGAAGAGAAAATATTTTTCTTATTATTCTTACTTTAGTGAACTTATAATGAATCTATGCTTAAAAAATTAGTATTATATTTTGTGACCTTCTGCACTTCGGCAATGAAAATTTTTCCAGCTGAATTTTCCCATGAGCTAGGGTTAATTTCTTTGAGATTATTATGTCTGCTGGGTTTCAGAGTCACCCAGAATAATAATACTAATATAACATTTAAAGGTATATCTTTTAAAAACAAACTAGGCCTTGCTGCAGGCCTGGATAAAAATGGTGACTATATTGATTCTTTAGCATGTTTAGGGTTTGGATTTCTAGAACTTGGTACTGTCACACCAAGACCTCAAAAAGGAAATATTAAGCCTAGACTATTCAGAATTAGCTCCCAAGAGGCTTTAGTTAATAGCTTGGGATTTAATAACAAAGGTGTTGATTATTTAGTTGAAAGAGTTTCTATTCGGAAATCATCAATTCCGCTGGGTATAAGTATTGGTAAGAATTTTGATACTCCATTAAAAAAGGCAAAAAATGATTACTTAATTTGTCTGGAGAAAGTTTTCCCCTATGCTAACTATATAGCAATTAATATTTCTTCACCGAATACTGAAGGTCTCAGAGACCTCTTCAATAAAGAATACTTCTCTGATTTAATGTCTAGCCTGAAGTTAAAACAAATTGAATTGTCAAAGACTTATACGTACGTGCCACTTTTTCTAAAAATATCCCCGAATATTGATGATAATTATTTAAAGCAGCTCGTCGAAGTGATTTTAGAAGAAAATATTGATGGAATAATATGTACAAATACCTCAAATATACATAATCATCCATCAGGAAAAGGAGGGATAAGTGGCAAACCTCTACTTGAGTTATCAACTAAAATTTTAGTGACGTTAAGGTCACTGGTTGGAAAAGATTTTCCTATAATAGCTTCTGGAGGAGTAATGAATTTGGCTGACTTCCAGAGAAAATTAGACTCCGGAGCAGATCTTGTTCAGATATACACTGGGTTAATTTATAAGGGTCCAGCTTTAATTGATAGAATTATCAATGCAGATTAATTTATCGATAAACTTCCTCAATATTTTATTTTAAAAGTTAACAGCTCGAGATTCTCTTCATTATTTATTCGAATATACCATCCATTGTTATCCCAATCACCCAGTACAATCCTTTCCCCATATTTTTGTTGATGTCTCTTGGGTCTGTGGGTATGCCCATGTATCATGATATTTGCGTCATATTTTTTCATTAATCGCTCAACTTCGGGTTCTGAAACATCCATTATATTTTCTGGTTTGTTAGTATTAAGCTCTATACTTTTTGAACGTAAACTTTTGGCTATCTTTTGTCTGATTGATATAGGTAAGCTGGTTAATATAAATCGTAATAGGCGACTTCTGACTATGAATCTAAATCTTTGATACTGCTTATCTGCTGTACAAAGTATATCACCATGAAGCAAAAGTACTCTTTTATTTGGATATTTTAAAACATGGTAATCTAGCAAAAGTTTGCAACCTGTTTGTGTTGCAAATTTTTTGCCATATAAAAAGTCTCTATTTCCTGGCATTAAATAAACAGCTATACCCTTATCTGTAAGACTTTTGAGAGATGATATAACCTGTCGAGACAAAGGCTCTTGGTCATCATCACCTATCCAAGTTTCAAATAGATCACCAAGTATATATAAAGATGTCGAATCAGCAGCTTCATTTCTTAAAAAATTAAAAAAAGCCTCGCATATTTCAGGATGATGGGGCGAGAGATGTAAATCTGAGATTAATAGTGAAGGCATTTCATTAAATTTTTAACGGTGACCTCATTTGTCAGCATAATCATCACTTACAGAGACACCAGTTATAGAAACAGTTTGAGTCGGAACGTCACTATGGGGGCCATTACTACCTGTTGGCACTGCTTTGATCTTGTTAACTACTTCCATACCCTCTATGACTTTTGCGAATACCGCATAACCCCAGCCCTGTGCATTTTTCCCAGTATGATTCAAGAAGCTATTGTCAGCAACATTAATAAAGAATTGGGAGCTAGCAGAATGTGGATCATTAGTTCTAGCCATTGCTAGGGTTCCTATATCGTTTGATAGGCCATTATCCGCCTCATTTTGAATAGGCTCCCGAGTTTCTTTCTGTTTCATTTTCTCGTTGAATCCCCCACCCTGAATCATAAAATTACCTATGACTCTATGAAAAATAGTATCAGTGTAAAAACCATCACGACAGTATTGTAAAAAGTTCGCGGAAGATAGTGGCGCATCGTCAAAATTTAATTCAATAACTATGTCACCGAAATTAGTGTTTAATGTAATCATATAATTAATTTTCCTATTTATTATATTTAAGAGCGTTATGATACTTTCTTTTGAAAGATTTTAAAGCCTCCTATATTTTATATTTGTGGTTAGGTGTCATGAATCTCTGATCCTTTCTGTTTCATCGAGGGTCGATTGCCACCACTGAATTATTCCACAGATTACAATTAGTGTAACTCCAGTCCGTATAAAATTATCTGGCATAAAATCCCAGAAAATAATATCTATAGTTAGCGCCATTAAAATGTAAGTATATTCGAATGGAGCGATTATTACAGGCTTGGCTAACCTAAATGCAGCTATTAAAAACATAAATCCTATTGCTCCAGCTACTCCTGAAATCATTAAATTTATAAACTGTATTTTACTGACATAGATCCATTGATCGAGCCCCCAGAAGCTTGAAATAATTAATAAAGGAATAAATTGGTAAAAATTAATTGCCCAATCTGAATCTGTTTTTGATAATTTTCTACCCCATAGAATCAATACAGCATATGCAAAAGGAAGGCTTAATAAAGATAAGTAGAAAAGACTGAAGTCAGAGATTTTTAGCTTGAGAATCAAGCAAACGCCAATAAATCCAGTAAGTGTAGCTATCCACTGGACTACATTTGCCTTTTCTTTAAGTATAAAAGGTGATATCACAGAAATTAAAATTGGCGCGCCTGCTAGTGCCGCTGCGACTGCACTCAAAGGAAAATTTTTGACTGCAAGATAATAACCTATACTAATTACAGCGAAAAATATCCCTCTAAGCGCATGTTGTCCAGGATTTCTGGTTTTAAGTAAGTGTATTCGTCTGGTGCCGGCTATGAAAACAAATAAACAAGTTATCGATGCAATTGTTCGAAACCATACAATTTGACCTATAGGAACACTATTGAATAAAATTTTTAATAGGATATCGCCTACTAAAAAAGAAACAAGACATAATTCTAGGTATATAATCGCTTTAGTGTTTGAATTAATCATAGTCTTATCACTCGAATTTAGCAGACTTCCATGAGAAACTTGTAAAACTCTCACTTCAATAGTTTATAGAGGGCATTCTGAGGGCTATAATTAGTAATTTTTTAGTAACTCTTCTTAATCATAGAGAATCACCATTGGGACCGTCAGTATGACAGACGAAAATAAACCACTCAATTTTATTCAGCAGATAATGAGTAACGATCTGAAGAAATCAGTGGTTAATAAGATTATTACTAGGTTCCCGCCAGAACCAAATGGTTACCTCCATATCGGTCATGCTAAATCTATATGTTTGAATTTTGGTTTAGCAGAGCAGTTTGAAGGTATGTGTCACTTGAGGTTTGACGATACAAATCCAGAAAAAGAAAATGAAGAATTCGTAAAGTCTATCATTAAGGATATTGAGTGGCTTGGCTTCAAATGGGATGGTGATATCAGATATGCCTCAGATTATTTCGATCAGTTTTATATTTGGGCGAAACATCTAATAAAGAAAAAGAAAGCTTATGTTTGTGAGTTAAGCAGCGAAGAGATGAAAGAAAGTCGCGGTACACTTACTTTACCTGGAACAAATAGCCCCTATCGTGATCGATCCATAGACTCAAGTATAGAGCTTCTTGAAAGTATGAAAACTGGTGATATTGAAGAAGGCTCCATGACTTTGAGGGCTAAAATTGATATGTCTTCACCCAACTTAAATCTTCGTGATCCAGTAATATACAGGATAAAAAAAATACCCCACCATCGGGCTGGTGACAAATGGAGTATATACCCATCTTATGATTTTGCTCATTGCCTTGAGGATGCTATTGAGGGTATTAGTCATTCAATTTGCACACTAGAGTTTTCATCCAACAGACCATTATATGATTGGTTTATTGATAATATTCCAGTGCCCTCTAAACCTCGTCAATTTGAATTTGGCCGACTAAATTTAAACTATAGTGTCACCAGCAAGAGAAAACTTAAATTGCTCGTAGATGCTGGCTTTGTTGATGGTTGGAGCGATCCTCGTATGCTAACTATCTCTGGTCTACGCCGTCGCGGTATACCGCCTATTGCAATTCGTAATTTTTGTGATAGTTTGGCAGTCGCAAAGACTGATGGCTTGGTAGATCTTTCTCAATTTGAATTTTTTGTTCGTGATGAGTTGAATAAAAGTGCACCTAGAGCAATGGTGGTCATTAACCCCCTAAAAGTTGTAATTACAAATCTACCGGAAAATCATTCTGAAGATCTTACAGTACCCTGTCATCCAGAATTGAGCCTAGGTGACCGGACCCTTCCGTTTACAAGAGAAATATATATTGACGAAAGTGATTTTAAAAAAGAGTACAGTAAAAAGTTTAAAAAGAAGCTTTCACTCGGTAAAAGAGTCAGATTACGAAATAGCTATATAGTTGAGGCAGACGAATATCTTGAAAACAAAAAAGGTGAGATTATTCAAATTAATGTATCTCTTTTGCCTGAATCTCTCGGAGAGGATCCAGCTGATGGAGTCAAGCCCAAGGGAGTTATTCACTGGGTCTCAGTCAGCAAGTGTATTGACTGTAACATTAATTTATATGAGCGTTTATTCAATGAACCAATACCGGATGCAAATGGCAGAGATTTTCTTGAGACGGTCGAACCGGAATCATTAAAAATTCTAACAAATTGTAAAGCTGAATTAAGCCTTGCTCAAGCAGAAGTCGGCAAACCTTATCAGTTTGAAAGAGAGGGTTATTTTTGTAAAGATGATCAAAATAGTGATTTAAAGAAAATTACTTTTAATCAGACTATTGCACTAAGATCAAATTGGCTAGAACATAAGGATTAACACTTACTAAGATTATTCCCCTTTGAGGCTGAATGCACTGAATTATGGCACTCCAAATTTATAATACTCTGACTCGTCAGAAAGAATTTTTTAAGCCCATAGTTGAGGGTGAAATAAGCATGTATGTTTGTGGCATGACTGTTTACGATTTATGCCATATTGGGCATGCTAGGGTATTAGTTTCATTTGATGTGATAGTTAGATATCTTAGATCTCAAGACTGGAAGCTTAAATATGTTCGTAATATCACAGATATTGACGATAAAATTCTTATTAGAGCTGAAGAAAATAATGAGCCTTACGATACCTTGACTAATCGTATGATAAACGCAATGTATGAGGACCAAGCGATACTTGGAGTTCTTCCCCCAGATATGGAGCCAAGGGTTACTAGGTATATAGATGAAATTATTATTATGGTAGAAAGTTTAATTGATAAGGGATTTGCTTATGTATCAAAAAAAGGTGATGTTTATTATCGCGTTAGTAGCTTTAAAGATTATGGTCGATTGAGTGGGCGCAATATCGACGATATGATTTCAACAGCAAGAATCGACTCAAATCCTGATAAATTAGATCAACGTGATTTTACATTATGGAAAAAAACAGATGACCAAGATATTGGCTGGAATTCACCATGGGGTATAGGGAGGCCTGGCTGGCATATTGAATGTTCAGCAATGTCTACTTGCTGTCTTGGGCCAACTTTTGATATCCATGGAGGTGGGCCAGATCTTCCGTTTCCTCATCATGAAAATGAAATTGCTCAAAGTGAAGCTGCAACAGGTAAAGAATATGCTAAATATTGGATGCATGCTGGCGCAGTAAGAGTGGATAATCAGAAGATGTCTAAATCGCTTGGAAATTTCTTTACAATAAGAGATGTATTAAAAAAGTATCACCCAGAAATCGTTAGATATTTTTTATTATCAAGCCATTACAGAACTCCTATAAATTATTCAGAAGAAAATTTGATTGAGGCGAAATCAGGCCTTGAAAGATTTTATATAACTCTTAGAAATTATCCTGATATTAGACCTCTCTCAGGCCGTAATTTAAAAAAGAGCAATTATTATAAACTCTTTGTTCAAGCTATGGATGATGACTTTAATACAAGAGAGGCTATAGCAATAATGTATGAACTAGCTCGCCATATAAATACTCTGTCTGATGATTATAGAGATGTAGCAGTTATTTTGGTTGCTGAGTTGAAGGCTTTAGGGGGTATATTAAAAATTTTAGACTGTAATCCAGACGAATTTATGCAAGGCAGCATTATTAATAATGACCCAAAAAGTTTAAATAACCAAGAAATAGAAGCTATGATTTCTAAGAGGTCAGCTGCAAAAAATAATAATAATTTTACAGAGGCTGATGAAATAAGAGCTCAGCTTTTAGCTAATGGAGTTGTATTAGAAGACACTCGTAACGGCACAACTTGGAGAAAAGAGTAAACTTTTTACTCTTCCTGCTCTATCTTTCTTTCTGCATTCTTCTTTCTGCGGAATCTACTGCTTGGAAAATAAGAGTGTTAATTGTCATTGGACCCACACCTCCAGGTACAGGTGTTATTGCCGATGCTACACCATATAAAGGTTTTAGTTCAATATCGCCAATTCCACCAGGGTGATATCCGGCATCAACTACCACTGCGCGATCTTTGATCCATTTTGCTTTTATGAATTCTGGTTTTCCAACGGCCCCAACAACAATGTCGGCTTTCTTTAAAATTACGGGCAAGTCTATAGTTCGAGAATGACAAATAGTAACAGTTGCATTTTTGTTGAGCATCATCATTGCCATGGGTTTTCCTAAAATAGGGCTCCGCCCAACAATTACTGCATGTTTTCCCTCAATATCAATTTCGTAAGCAGAGAGTAAACGCATTATTCCTTGTGGAGTTGCTGACCCATAAGCCCTTTCTCCCATTGAGATCCGACCAAAACCCAAACATGTAACACCATCTATATCTTTTGTCAGATCAATGCGATCGAAACAAGATCTCTCATCTATTTGAGAAGGGACCGGATGTTGCAAAAGTATTCCTTGGCATGAAGGATCAGAGTTTAATGATTGGATTTTCTCAAGTAGTTCTTCTGTAGTAGTATTTTCTGACATTTCTACTGCAATAGAGTCCATTCCAATGCGCTTACATGCATTTTGTTTCATTCGAACATATGTTGCTGATGCAGGATCACCACCCACAAGGATAGTCGCTAGCATCGGTATTTTTCCACCATGTGCATCTTTTATGTTAGAAACTCTCTGGAAGAGTTCCGCTTCAGTTTTTAAGGCAATAGCTTTTCCATCAAGTATTTGGGTCTTCATGGAGTAAATGGCTCCTAGATTAAAAAGGTTAAATAAAACGTATATTATTATATCTTCTCATTTCAGGCCTCTTCTGTGAAGTGAATACATGCTGCTTTTGACTGCTTTTCATTGACTAGATCGCCTGTCGTCAGTATTATGCCCAACTCTCATTCTGAGGGTAAAAATGACATCGGGGATTAGCGCAGTCTGGTAGCGCGCCTGCTTTGGGAGCAGGATGTCGGGGGTTCAAATCCCTCATCCCCGACCATTTTTTTTTGAAGAAAAGCTGTTGAGCGCCCTTAGCTCAGCTGGATAGAGCAACGGCCTTCTAAGCCGTAGGTCGCAGGTTCGAATCCTGCAGGGCGCGCCATCCAGCAACAAAAACCAAATTAGTGGTGGCTGTAGCTCAGTTG
>Ga0222719_10000050_pt1 | contig 103891 bp, 102 predicted proteins | sample C33_34DmetaG_FD_165039 | JGI IMG/M metagenome (GOLD analysis project Ga0222719, IMG submission 165039) | Estuarine water microbial communities from San Francisco Bay, California, United States - C33_34D | ecosystem: Environmental > Aquatic > Marine > Unclassified | place: USA: California... | reverse complement strand
AGTTCAAGAGAGGTGGCCTTGAACCGGCCCGCGAACTAGCCCGAGAACTAGCCCGAGAACTAACCCGGGAACTAACCCGGGAATTAGCCCAGCGCATTTTTTAGGCGATCGACACAGTGTGGTGGCCGTGATCAGCGTATTTTCGGCAAAAGATAATGTTAACGCCGCGCGAATGATCGCCAGAACAGCTTGTCCCGCTTCGGCATTTGCCGCTGCGGTTTTTGCCATTGCCGCTTTGTCCAAGGCGGTTCAGCGCCCCATGATGATTTTTCGGCCTCGGCTTTTGCGGCAACAGGATCAATGCCAATATCACGAAGTTGCCATTGCGGCATTTCAGCCAATTGCCGCCGCTGCTTTGCCAAATCGGCACGGGCGGCATAAAAACACAAAGATTTGCAAAGCCGCTGACCAAGCCAGCCCCCTGCCCGCGCCGCATAACGCGGCAAAGCCAATGCCGATTTTGACACCAAGACGCGTAGCGGGCGCAATCCATGCGCGGTTTGACGGTTTGCATGATCATTTTGATAAGTCATTTGTCACTCCTTCGCTGTTGGTGTCTGTGAATCTGTGAAGCGATAAAACCACTATGTTACCGGCCACTGTATTTTGTGTTTCAGGCCGCCTTTTCGCCTCACTGGATCATTTTGGTTAATTCAACCTGTTTTGAATAATGATAAATTTTGGATTTAATCATCACGGATGGTGATATGAATAAAACCCTTGATTTGAGCGCGCTTCGTTCTTTTGTGGCGGTTGCCGATATTGGCGGCGTGACCGCGGCAGCAGGCAAATTGAATTTGACCCAATCAGCCGTATCAATGCAGATCAAGCGGCTTGAAACGCTTCTTGGTCGGCAATTAATTGCCCGCCAAGGGCGCGGTATTGAGCTGACGGTTCATGGCGAACAGCTTTTGGATTATGGTCGTCAAATTCTTGGCATCAATGATGAGGTCTGGAACCGGATGACGCATGAGGCGTTTGAGGGCAAACTCGCCATCGGGGTTCCACCCGATATTTTATATCCGCATATTCCAAGGATTTTGAAAGAATTTAGCGATGCTTTTCCCCGCGTTGAGGTCAAATTGATTTCAACCCGAACCGCCGAGCTCAAAGAAGAATTTGCCAAGGGCAAACTGGATTTGATTCTGACCACCGAATCCAAGAATGCCAAGGGTGGCGAAAAGCTGGTATCTTATCCGCTGAAATGGTTTTGTCAGCGCGGCAACAACCAAATATGGAAAAAGCGGCCATTGCCGCTGGCCTATGAACAGCGTTGCATCTTTCGCAAACATGCAACCGACAGTCTTGATGCCGAAAATATCCCGTGGGATCTCGCTTTTGTTACGGCAAGCTGTGTTGATTGCATCCCCTATATCAGCGCTGGCCTTGCAATTGTCGCCGTTTTGCAGGGAACCGAGCCGGAAGATTGGCAAGAAATCCCCGCCAGTGCAGGCCTTCCCAAATTATCCGAATTCATGATTTATCTTTATATCACTGATGGGTCGGAAAGCCTTTTGGCGCATCACCTTGCTAGTATCGTGCGCGATGCCTTCTTGTATTAGGTCAATTACCGGTCATGAAATGGGGTAGATTTTGCCAAAAGACATTTTTTTCACAAGACAGCTATTGACCACGCAGAAATCTCTGGTAAAAAGCCGGTAATAGCTGGCGTGGCTCAATTGGTAGAGCACCCGATTTGTAATCGGGCGGTTGGGAGTTCGAGTCTCTCCGCCAGCACCATTCTCCCCATCACATCATGTGTTAACACATTGTAATTGAAGCGTTGTTGTTCGTTTCAATTGATGTGGGTAGACCATATGCTAGACCAATTTAGCACTTACCTTTACCAGAAGCGTGGCTTCTATTACTTCTCTAGGCGTGTTCCGAAGGAAGTACAGCATTGCCATTTGAAGCAGCGCATCGTGCTTGCCTTGAACACCAGAAGCCGGGCAAAGGCTCTTAAATATTCTCAAGTCATATGTCAGCGATTAGACGAAAGATGGCTTCCCATGAGGCTAGATGCGCTGGGATTTGGCAATGTGATGGCGAATGATGTGAAGTCACCCCCCTCACCTAAGCTATCTGAAGCGACCCAACAATACATCAAGCTAAGAGGAATGGGGAAAGCAAAGACCTTCCATCAAACTGCTATCCGAAACTCCAATGTGGTCATTGAAATATTGGGGGATAGAAACCTCCGGGAATACTCAACAGTTGATGCTGGCAAAGTCAGAGATGCACTAATCAAGCAAGGGCTGAATATTCTATCCGTAAAACGAACCTTCATATGATGGCGCGTTCCAGCTTCAAACCGCTTATTTATCCAAGCCGTATCATATTGTCTTAAATGCCGATATGCCAAATGGAACCCCTTATGTGGCATGGGATATTCACAAAAAAGACGTGATCCGGTTGCATCGATTGGGATTTCAAATCCATTGCCATTGCAATGGTGACGCTGGTGCCGATATGTTTATTGATGCCGTTGAAAATGCGTTGAAAGACTGGCCTCGCAAAGATCACCGGCATACGATCATTCATGGCCAAACCCTAAGAGACGATCAGCTAGACCAAATCGCCAGATTGGGCATGTCGGTTAGCTTTTTTTCTGCTCACATCTATTATTGGGGCGATTTGCATTACACGACCATTTTGGGGCCGGCGCGGGCAGAGCGCATTTCACCTGCCGCATCGGCACAACAGCGCGGCATTCGTTTCACAATCCATAATGATGCCTCGGTCACCCCAACAAGGCCGCTTCATCTGGCGCATTGCGCTGTTGAAAGACAAACCTATGGCGGAAGGATATTGGGCAAAGCACAAAAAATCAGTAGGTTATCCGCTTTGCGTGCCATGACCATTGATGCAGCATGGCAAGTATTTGAAGACAGCAAACGAGGCTCAATCGAAAATGGTAAATTGGCAGATTTGGTAATTTTATCAGATAATCCGCTAAAAACTTCAAAGTCACTAAGTGACATTCGCGTAATGCAAACAATCCGCCGTGGCACAATTGCCTATCAGGCGTGAGGCTGGTTCACGCGCCTCATCCATTTCGCGGTTAGGCTTTGCGGCATCATAATCTTCTTGGATCAAGCAGATGATCAGGTTAGGTTTACCGGCTTTTTAAGATCATCATTTTCAGCAAGGTTAAGAATAATTGCAACAATTTGGAACTTTCGCGCCGAGGGGTGTTAGCCGCCTCATCCTTGGGCTGGCAAAAATGGGGTTTGGGCGCGGCCGGTTAAAGCTGCTGTTCTCGCAGCTTTGGAACCGGATCAATGGCGACAAGCCTGTTGATCTGATTTACCAGAATTTGAAATTGCGGCTTCAACCGCGCCAAAACACCATCGAATCCAAAATCATGTTCAGTGCAAAACAACGCGAAGGCGCCGAATTAGCGCTGATCAAGCGTCATTTGGCCGATGGCGGCGTTTTTGTCGATATTGGATCCAATATTGGATATTACGCGTTGAATGTTGCGCTGATGAGTGCTGGCAAGGTCATCGCAATTGAACCAAACCCGCCGGTTCTGGCGCGGCTGCGCAACAATATTGCGCTCAATGATTTGCAATCAAAAATCACCGTTCATGATGTTGCCATTGGAGCCACAAAAGGCATCGCGCATCTAACCATTTCAGATAATGATTTTGGCAGCAGCTCAATCGTCAATCAGCGCGTTGGCAAAACGCATATCGACGTTGAGGTTTTGCCGCTTGTTGAAATCTTGAAGATCAATGACATTGCCCGCGCCGATGTGATCAAGATCGATATTGAAGGTATGGAAGACCGCGCCCTATTTCCCTATTTTGAAAATATTGCCAAAGCGCAATATCCGAAATTGATTGTGATGGAAGATGGCATCAACGAACAATGGGAACGCGATATTCTAAGCTGGCTATTGGCCAATGGCTATCATGCTGCGGCGCGCACCCGTGGCAATATCATGCTTGAGCGCAATGGCTAGCCACATAATTTAAGCCAAATTCCCATTGCCGATCAGACGCGCCGATCAAACGCGCCGATCAAACACGCCACTCAATCACGCCACTCAATCACGCAGGGCGGGCAGGCCAACACCGGTTGAGTCAAAACCGCCATCAACCGCCAATGTCTGGCCCGTAATATAGCTTGCCTTTTCCGAACCAAGAAACACAATCGCCTCGGCAATTTCGGCCTCACTGCCATAGCGGTTCAGCGGGATCGCATCATGATAAGCATCAATAATCGCCTGACTATGAACCGCAATTGCCAATTTCGTACGCACCGGGCCGGGTGCCACGCAATTCACCCGAATGCCAAATTCCCCCATTTCGGCCGCAAATTGCTGGGTTAGATGGATCACACCAGCCTTTGACGTGCCATAGGCAACGCGCAATGTTGATGCGCGCAATCCGGAAATCGAAGCAATATTAACAATGCTGCCACGGCTTTGTTTTAGCGCGGCAAGAACCGCCCGCGAACATAGATAAACACCGTCAAGATTGGTTGCCATAATAGTGCGCCAACGCGCAAAGCTGGTATCTTCAATCGAGCAAAAATCAGCAACGCCAGCATTATTGACAAGACAATCAATTCGCCCTGAAACCGCCAGAACCGCAGCAACCATTTCGTCAACAGCCGCAGGGTCAGACACATCACAAACAAAGGCCGTGCCGCCAGCAAGTGACGCCGCCGCCGCATCAAGCGCGTCTTCATCACGATCAACCATCGCCACCTGATAGCCCTGATCGACAAAAAGCCGCGCCGTGGCAAGTCCAATGCCGCGGGCTGCACCTGTTACAATTGCCATTTTCATCAGCTCTATCTCCAAAGGTTATGTTGGCTCGTTGGCGATCTCCGAAAAGATCAATCTTGATCAAGATCAGTTTTGATCAAGATCAGCTTTACTTAAGGCCGGTAGGGTCGGCTTATCGTTAAAAATATTAGCCAATTCACTGTCTCTGATTGACGTCAGCTTGACAAGCTGGATTGATAGAGAACCGGCACAGCGCAAAACGAGGGTAAAATGAAGTTAAAGCTGCATCATATAAATTTATCGACAAATAATGTTGCTGGGATGGATCAATTCTACCGCGATGTTTTGGGGCTGAAAACCGAAACCGAAGGATTGCCGGTTCTGGAAAAGAAAAAGGGCTATGATGGTGATGTTGCCTTTGTTTCCGACGGCCATATCCAAACGCATCTGGCGCAAAAGGATTTGCAAGTCGGATTTCGCACCGGCCATATCGTCAACCCGCTTGAACGCGGTCACATTGCCTATCGCACCGATGATTTAGCCGCTTTCAAAGCGCATCTCGAGGAAAAGGGCATTGCCTATTCTGATTGGGGCGAAACCGCGGTTGCGGGCTGGCAGCAGATTTTCTTTTATGACCCAGATGGTAACATTATCGAAGTGCATCAAATCACGCGCTAAAGGCACAATGCTGCACCGCTGAAAGGACATGATCATGCCCCGCCTTCATGCCCCCGAAACAAGATGGTTTGACGATTTTGCCATTGGCGAGACTTTCTATATCCCATCACGGACAATGACGGATGCGCTGTTTGCAGCATTCCAATTGGCATCGGGCGACAATGACCCAATCCATTATGATGTCGAATTCTGCAAAGAACGTGGCCATCCAGCAATGTTAGCGCATGGCCTGCAGGTTTTTATCCAGACCGCCGCCGGGGCGGGCAATTTTCCCCAGCAAACAGCCGATAGCCTTGTTGCGCTTTTATCTTTTTCCGGCGAAATGCATCACCCGCTTTATGCTGGCGATACCGCCTATCCAGGGTTGGAAATCGTCAAATTAACGCCGCAGCGCACCACCGGCATTATCGAAATGCGGGCAATTGTGTTGAACCAACATGACCAGCTTATCATGGAAGGAACGCATCGCTATCTGGTGAAAAAAAATCCAGCCGGTTGATGATGAGTCATTGTGAGGGAAATTTGCGCCTAGCGCCCCTAGTCGGCGAAAACCGCAAAGCCAAGCCCAATTGACGCGCCAAAAAGCGAATGCATCATCAAGGCCAATGCGCAAACCAGTGGCGGGTTTGGCGTTAAACGCGCCAAAATGCCTTTGCCAAGACAAGGCAGAAAAAAGAACCAAGGCACCACCACGCTTATCACGCCAAAAATCAAGCCATCAATCAACCCTGCCTGCAAAATAGTGGCATGCATAAGCCACGCATAAACGGCCGCATACCCAATCGCGACGCTGTAATGAACAAGCCAGCCAACCGCCAATTCATTTTTCCGTTCAGCTTGAGATTCGAGGTCACGGGCGATTAACTGACCACTGGTCATTAAACCAAGGCTCCATCGCCCTACCATCGCCCAGTTGCTTGGCGGAATCGCTGTCATCTTTTGAAACACACGCTGCCAGAGATCAAAAATGGCACAGGCAACAACGCCAACAGTTAGAATTTGAATAACAAGCATTTCAGATATGACTCACTGACGAAAACAGGTAATCGTGCGATCGCCAAACAGGCAAAAACGGTGAAATTTTATGTTTGTCCAAAAACTAGCATTCGTCAATCGCTGATCAATCATCATCGCGGCCAAACAAATCTATTGCCACAAATCTATTGCCACAAATCTATTGCCACAAATCTATTGCCACAAATCTATTGCCACAGACTAACTGCCGCAAATATACCGCTAAGGGTTGATCGGCATCCTTGGCTCGGGTTAGGCTTGGGGTCATAGCTTTTCATTTGGCAAGTCGTTTTTCGCAAGTCGCTTTGCCCTTTTCATCGCACCGAGGCTCATTACCATGCCACATAGAACCATTTTTCACGAAAATGAGGAAGACACCACCCTTGGCGGGCGCATCTCAATGGCACGCGAGGCATCGGGATTAAGTGTTGCCGATGTTGTCAAACGCCTTGGCGTACGGGCAAACACCTATGAAGCATGGGAAGCAGACCGATCTGAACCACGGGCAAACAAGCTTGTTGCGCTTGCTGGTATTTTGAATATCTCACCGCCTTATTTGCTAAGCGGGCTTGGCAAGCAGCCGCCAAAATCAGCCCTGCCTGAACGCCAGATCGCCCAGTTAAAAACCCAGGTTGAACAGCTCGAACAAAGCCTGAAAACAGCTACCACCAGCCTTCGCCAAATCAAAAAGGTGGTTACCAAAATGAAATAACCATTTTGCCATGATTGCGCGCAGCGGCGATGATACATCCGCCCTTTTTTTGAATGAAAGCCGCGATATTACTGGTAAATGAGCGCGACAAATTCGCCAAAACTACTGACAGGCCGCATTATCATATTGCTGATAATGGGCAAAATGCTCTAGCTTGGCGTCTTCAGATTTACTGTTGATGATAAAGGATCGAAAGACATTATGGATATTGCAGGTAAAAAAGCCATCGTTCTTGGCGGCACATCAGGTATTGGCCTTGCGACAAGCCTTATGCTTGTTGAAAAAGGTGCAGATGTTGTTGCGGTAAGCCGTGACCCAAGCAAAGCTGGTGATGTTCCGGCCGGCATTCGCCTTGCCGCGCTAGACAGTCGCGACAGTGAGGCGGTTGAAGCCTTTTTCAATGCTGAAGGCGATATCGACATTCTGGTCAATTCAGCCACCGGCGGTTCACGCGCCTTTGGCCCATTTATGGAAATGGATATGAAAGGCTTTCAAGGCTCGTTTGACAAGCTATGGGGCTATGCCAATGTTCTGCGCTATGGCGCATCGCATGTTCGCGATCATGGAAGCATCGTTCTTGTCAGCGGCAGCCCTGCCCGCAAACCAAAGCCCGGGCAGATTGCCCTATCGGCTGTTGGTGGCGCTGTTGAAGCCTTGGCGCGCGCCATTGCCGCCGAAATCGCACCAAAGCGGGTGAATGTGGTTTCACCGGGCATTATCGACACACCAATGGTGGCGTTGAGTGGTGAGGATCGCGCCAAACATTACCAGAATGTCACAAAGACCCATCTGGTGGACCGCGCGGGTCACCCTGCCGAAGTGGCACAAGCCATTATCTTTGCGATCGAGAATGATTTTATCACTGGCACCACAATTGACGTTGATGGTGGCTGGCTCGTCGCACAATAGGCCGCCACAAACAAAACAAAATTGTTCCAACGCCACGCCCCATTATAAAAAAGGTCATTCATCATGGATAGACAAAAATGGCTTGAATGGACGGGTGTTGGAACAGCAATTCTATATTCAATGCTGATTGCGTTAAATATCGGCGCAGAATTTATCGGCTTCCTGCTTTTGTTTCTGTCGGCAGGTTTGATTGGCCTATGGGCCTATTTTGGCAAGCACCGTGGCATCATGCTTCTTCAGCTATTTTACGCTACAGCAGGGCTAATCGGCATGTTTCGCTGGTTTTAATTGAAAAAATCAGGCCAAGCGCCCTTGGCTTGTCGTGATCAAAACATTACACTTCTCTTATGTTAACAGTCTGAGACTGGCTGGCACCGTTGCGTGTATTTTCCGGCATTTTATCTAATTTTGATTCACTACGAGACTTACAAAGACCCCATGAACCAGCATTTTTCAAAATTATTCTTGCATTGGTTTGGAATTATTTTTCTGGCCTATCTTGGCTTGGTCACGGTTCAATATCTGGTGATCATGCCAATTGAAACAATCATGGTGGAACGCAATGTTGCTGTCGTCAGCCTTTTGTATCTTCCCCATGCGGTAAGGGTGTTGGGGGCATGGATGGTTGGGCCAAAATCGATTTTGGCGCTTATTCCCGCCTCGATCTTCGTTTATTTTGTAACGCGCCCCGACACTGGCCCCTTGACCCAGGCAGATTTTATCATTCCGATGGTTGGCGCATTATGCGCACCGGTTGCGTTCGAATTGATGCGTTTTGTCCGAATTGATGTTTACCCGAAATCAACTGGCGTGATTAGCTGGCGAACGCTGGTTTTTGCCGGACTTTTAAGTTCGATTATCAACTCCTTTTTCTCAACCCTGTTTCTTGAAGGTCGGTTTCCGATTGAGGATACTTTTGATGTACTAACGCGTTTCATTATTGGCGATGTTATGGGACTTGTGATAGTGTTATTACTATTAGTTGGATTGCTAAAAACGTTCAGGAGATTTGCAAGTGTCTAGCCGCCTTGTGTTTGCACGACTGCTTGAAACCATTACGGATATGGAAAAAGACGTTGGCTTGGCTGATTTTACAGCAAATGAACAGCAGGTCTATGCAGCCGTTGTACTGCTATCAAATGATACTAACGAACCAGTATCAATCCATGATATTCGATCACATTATCTTGTTCGCAACATTCCGATGCCAACGGTTTACCGGTCATTCAACCGGCTGATTAGCGCGGAAAAGATCATCCATATTGGTGGCGAGCGGTCAGGGCTTTATGCCATCACCGCCTAGCGGTATGTAACAGATTTTATTGGGTTATATCCCCAATGGATCATCGTCTGATCATCGCCTGATCAGTGGCTTTGATCGGTGCTTTATCATGTCAAAATCTTAAAAATGCCGATCGTTAAAACAGTGCCCATAATGGCACCTGCCATGATCCACATCGCGACCAATGGCATCTTCCCTTTTTGGGTCTGCGGCTTGGCAAACAATGCCTGATCGGTAAAAGCCTGAATTTCGGCTTCATTCAGCGATGTTGATTGTCGCATCAAATATCCCCATAAGCATTATATGGCCGATAGGGCTATCCCCGCCCCATCCAACTATTAGAATGGGGCCGGTTAATTCTTTTTTCCAAATCAATGCCGTATGATTGCCGGATAATTGCGCCTTGCGGTTCTATCCCGGATTGAACATCAGACAGTTCAGTCAATTGGCGTCATGACATAACCGATAACCGGAAAATGTACTGCAATATCACCAACCTGTTCGTGGCTATGGTCAATCGAAATGCGTATGCCATCGCAATAGCGAAGCCTGCCAACAACATCTGGATCGGCAGTTTCGCCTTTTGGCCGGATCATCACACTCTGGCCGATGGCAAGACTGCTGGCACTGTCAATAATGCCGATCGGCGATTGCGGCTTGGCGGCCTTGGCAATGGCAAGCGCGGCCTCGGCGTTCAAATCTTGCGGCTGGCCATCACCAAGCTGGTCAAGCGCAGCTTCAAGCGCGCATAAAGCCGGGTAATTTGCCAGCAACGCCGCACCGCCATCCCATCGTCCACGCAGGAACCAGCAAATATAGCCAATCGCGGCATCGCCATAACAAGGCTGATGCCCCGCAAGATAAACACCCTCTGTTGCGCCAAGATGCGCCTCAACAAACCCAAGTGACGCCCGCAATTCATGCATCACCGATGGCAGAGCTGCCCGCAGGCTGGCTTCGGTCCAGTTCGGCTCAAAATACAGCGATCCGCGATCACGAATAAACTCTTCAGGCACCTTGCCAAGCGCATGCGTTAGAACAAGCCTTACCGACAAATCAAAAAGCGTGGTCTCGGCCCAATTGCTGATCATCATGGCCATGCCATAAGTTTGATCGGGAAACAGACGGTGCGGCGCGGCTGATTGATCAATGGCTTGTGCAATATTCTGGCTGTCACAATAAATGTCAGCCCCAATCTGCAACACTGGCGTTCGCCGATAACCAGCGGTTAGCGGCACCAAAAGCGGCTTTGGCGGCAAACGTGGAATTTCTACCGACTGCCAGCTAGCACCAGCAATGCCGAGCGCCATTCGCACCTTATGCGCAACCGGCGATTGCGGGTAATGATGAAGGATCAGTGATGTCATCTCGGCTTATCCCTTTCGGGTTAGATATGTGATGGCAGAAACCTGCCTTATGATCGGTCAAACCTAGCGCAAAGTCTCAAGAAATACATCTTTTTAGACCGCATGTCGCAAAGCAAAAATTTGCGCTTTGTATTGCCTAAACTTTATGTTTTACTCCGGCTGATCGAAAGATATTTCCAGTCCCAAAAAATAAAATTTGCGTTGCCGCTAGCGCAACATCTTAGTGAAAATGAGCCAGAAAGAGTGCTGCTCCCATGTCGATAAACCAAAAAATTGTGAATGATTTTATCAAGAATAAAATCGAATTTGTGACCACCGTACCATGTAAACAGCTAGCTGGCGTCATTGACGAGATCGAAGCTTCGAAAGACATTTATCATATTCCATCAAATAAGGAAGATGAAGGGATGGGGCTTTGCGCTGGTGCTTATATGGGCGGCAAGCGCTCGGCGATCATTATGCAGAATACAGCGATTGGCGTCACCATCAACACGCTGGTGACTTTGATCCAATATTACAATATTCCGCTGCCGATGCTGATCAGCTATCGCGGTGAAATTGGCGAGCCTGTTGCCTGTCAGGTCGAAATGGCGGTTCATACAAAGGCATTGTTGAACCAGTTGAATATCCCAACCTACCATTTCCATAAACAAAGCGACGCTGACGAGCTGGACGCTATTTTAAACCACAGCTTTATGGCGAAAAAGCCTGTTGCCATTCTTACCGATGCCAGCTTTTGGCAGGGAGCATAACCGATGATTAGAAGCGACGTTCTAAAAACACTGATCCCAATGATTTCTGATCAATTGGTCGTCTCTAACATTGGCTTGCCATCCCAAGAATTGCATCTGCTTGATGACCAGCCAACCAATTTCTACATGCTTGGCACAATGGGGCTTTCCTCATCAATCGGCCTTGGCCTTGCCCTCGCGCAAAAAGCCAAGGTGATTGCGATTGATGGCGATGGCTCGGTTCTGACCAATTTTGGGACATTGCCAACAATTGCCAATAACCCGGCTGATAATTTCATCCTGCTGATTATCGATAATGGCAGCTATGGCTCAACCGGTGATCAGCCAACCTATGCTGGCATGAAAACATCGCTTGCCAAAGTTGCCGAGGCTTGCGGTTGTGACAATGTTGTTGAATGTTCGGCCGAAGATACCGCAGCGGCGGTTCAAGCGGCGCTTGACGGTGACAAGATGACCATCATTGTCAGCAAATGCGAGTCAGGCAATATCAAGGTACCTGTCATTGACATGGATGCACCGGTTATCCGCCATCGCTTTATGGCCGAAGTCAGCCGGCGTAACGCATAAAAATGACCGATCAGCCCGCCAGCATAAAATGCCAACCAAAGCAGTCTTTACGCCATTGTTTCATGGTGGTTTTGCGGTTTGGAAAACTGGCGGCGCTTTTATCTATTTTGCTTTTGGCGGTCAATCTGCCAGTGCGGGCTGATGATGGCCGGTTTGACGGCACGGTTATTTTCCTGCGTCATGCCTTGGCACCTGGCAATGGTGATCCAGCCAATTTCAATCTGAAGGATTGCGCAACCCAGCGCAATCTTGACGAGACCGGACGCATGCAGGCACGCGGCATTGGCAAACGCATCGCCGCGGCCAATCTTGATCTTGCAGGTGTTTATTCCAGCGAATGGTGCCGCTGTCTTGAAACCGCGCTTTTGCTGGATCTAGGCCCAGTCACCCCGTTTAGCGGGCTGAATTCATTTTATGAGAACCATGCCCCGCGCGATGCAACCTTGGCCAAGCTTCAAGCCAAGCTGGACAGCCTGCCCCGTGATGGCGCACCGGTCATTATGGTGACACATTATGTAACCATTCAGGCCATCACCAATATAGCCGTACCTTCAGGCGGTGCGGTTCTGTTTGATCTTGCCACAGGCTATGCACGCGAATTGTCGTTATTGGCTTTTTCCCCTGCCGACTAACATTTTCCAATTGGCATTTGCCTGCGCCTAGCTGGCCGAGCGATCTGCCGCGCCGGTGGCAACTTCTTTGACCCGCCGGATGGCAGCCCAGACCAAAAAGGCAATTACCGGCACCGACACGGCCTTGATATAGGTCAATGACAGCCCCCATTCGGCAATTGGCAGGCTGACAGCAACATAGCCAACAAGCCCAACCCCGTAATAGGTAACCGCAGCAATCGACAGGCGTTCAACCATCTGCTGAAGCCGAAGCTGATGCTTGGCGCGTTCATCCATTGATTTCAGCAAATCCCGATTTTGGCGTTGAATGACCAATTCGGTTTGGGTGCGCAGCAATTCACCAGCGCGGCTGATCCGCCGTGACAGGCTCGCAAGCCGCTCAGAAAACGCCGAACAGCTTTGCATCGCGGGTGCCATACGCCGATCAAGAAAACCGCGAACACCCTGAAAACCCGACAAGCGTGTCATCTGCATCCGGTCAAGACGCGACGTCAGAATATTCAGATAGGCCGTTGTCGCCGCCAACCGGTAAGAGGTTTTGGAATAGATGTCTTCCACTTCGGCAGCCTGTGACGACAAAACCGACAACAAGGCCTGAACCTTGCCATCGGGAAGCTTGATCTGCTCGGCAAGGTCATTGGTCAATGTGCTGACAACATCTTCGATTAGGCCAAGCCGTCCCGAATATTCCTTAACCGTTGCCAAGCCCAGCAATGCCAATAATCGGTAGGTTTCAACCTCGACAACACGTTGCACAACGCGCCCCATGCGGGTCGCCTCAATCGCATGGTTGAAAATCACCACCCGCGAAAAACCGGCATCATCAATATCAAACGCAAAATGCACCTGTGCGGCATCATCACTGAACTGGTTTGCCGCCACCACACGGCTTTGCAAAATCTCCAGCATACGTGCCTGATCCAGACCGCGCAGTGGCTTGCCGCCAACCTCGACCCAGATTGCATGAAACAGCGGGGCTGGCGCATTCCGCGCCCAGGAAAACGGCATATGCTCAAGCGCTGTTTCATCAAACGCGTTGGCGGCGAGGCCATTTTTCGCCCGCAAGCTTTTTTCGACAAAGCTGATTGACAGAAATTCAGTGTGGCGTTCGATGCGAAGTGCATAGCCAGCCATGTCATGGCGACGGAATTTTTCGCCTGTATCAATTGGGGCTAGGCCTTCGGCAGATAGGAATTTATTGATATAGGCAAGAATTTTGCTGTCATCACCGCCAACCAGAAAAACAAAGCGGATAAACCGGCCTGCGCCATCAAAATCGTGAAAGGCACGCGCATGTAATTCGTCTGATAAAACGCGGCGAAGGGCATATTCCTGCATACGAAAAAATCCTAAAAACCAATGTCCCTGTCTCAGACTGCGTTTTTCGGCGCAAACTGTCCAGCCCCAAAGCCCGAACCTGCGGCGAAATGCGCCATCGCTATCAGGCCATCCGCAAAACAATAACCCCGCTGAAAATCATCAAGATGATGCCGGCTTTAAACCATGTCATTTTTTCTTTTAAGAACAGAACACCAAGCGCCACCGCAAACAGAACCGAGGTTTCGCGAAGCGATGACACCACCGCAACAGGCGCCGACAGACAGGCCCAAAGCACCGCAACATAGGCAAAATAAGACGCCGCCCCGCCAATCACAAAGGTGCGGGGCGCATCGCGATACATGCGCGTCAAAACCGTTGGATGAAACCGTGCCAGATACAGTCCTAATAAAACCGCATTGGCCGTGGTCGATGCGCCATAATAGCTGATCGCGCTTTGCGTCAGGCGCGTGCCAACTGCATCAACGATCGAATAGCTGGCGATAAAACAGCCCGTGATCACCGCCAAAACAATCCCGGTAATGCCAACCGCCTTGTTGCGATATTGAACAATGCCATAGGTCATGATCGCCCCCGACACCATGATCACGCCAATCACCTCCATTGGTTTTAAAACACCCGGAACACTGATCATGGTAAACAAGGTAATCAACAGCGGCGATGCCCCGCGGGCAACCGGATAAATCTGCGTCAGCTCGCCAAAACGATAGGCATTTAACAAAAATACCTGATAGCCAAGATGTAGCACCGCACTTGCCATCACATAAGGCCATGCGCCTTCAGGCGGCAAGCCAGCATAGAAAAGGCCGATAAAAGCCAGCGGCAGATGGCCAAACATAACCGCCGCCATGCCAAGCGCCTTGTCATGCGTACCACGAACCAGAAAATTCCAAAAGGCGTGCAAAAAGGCCGCGCCAAGCACCACAAGAACAATGCTGATGTCCATAAACAGCCCAACCTTTTGTCTTTTGCGGCTTTTGCGCCCGCGCCCGTTATTGGGATAACAACGCGTCAAACACCATCACGCCGGAAATATCAGCGTAAATCTAGCACATAAAGTCAGCGGGAAAAGCGAAATAGGCCGGTCAGATAATCACTTGGCAAGTGCGGTTTCAATGGCCTTGCGAAGTCGGCCGCTTTTCGGGCCAGTGGTCGAGGCAAACCAATCAACCAAATCACCATTGCCATCAATCACATGTTTGTGAAAATTCCAGCGCGGCACGGCAAGGCCGCCATGCGCATCGGCAATCCATTTATAATAGGGGTGCGCGTTTGGGCCTTTGACATGAACAATATCGGCCATTGGGAAATCAATACCGTAATTCAACGTGCAGAATTCCTTGACCTGTTTGGCATCATCCAATTCCTGCCCGCCAAAATCATCGCTTGGCACACCAAGAACGACAAGCCCCTTATCCTTATACTCAGTCCACAGGCTTTGCAGCCCTTCATATTGGCCGGTAAAGCCACACATCGACGCGGTATTGACCAGCAAAACCACTTTGCCACGATATGTTTCCAATGGCAGATCACCACCATCAATGCTGGTAAAACTAAAATCATGGGCAGTAGCAGCAGCGGCAGGCATGATGCCCCCTTTCAGCATAAATAGGGTAAGAAGCAACAAAAAACGATGGGTGAGTTTGCGTGTCATAAAGCGATAAATGGTGATCATATTTCCCAAGTGCAAGCCCCTCTTTATCATCATCCGGCAAAAACCTAGTGACAGGTGATGATTTTGTTCCTAGGCTCATTTCCATCGTTGCAACAAATTGAAAAGGAGGTGATCTGATGTCTAGTGATAAACGGTTTGGTTCGAAGGACTTGGTTTCTGTTTGGCGGGCTGAGGAGCAGCCTTCTGGGTGCGCCTAGATCAGAAATTGACGGGCATTTCCCCGTAAAACAGGTCTTTTGATGGCCGATCACGAAAAGGGGGGCCAAAACCCCCCTTTTTTTCTGCCCGTGCCATTTGGCAACAGATTTTGATTATTGGCTTTTCGGACGCTTGTCCAAAACCCTAGGCTTCAGACTTGCCACCAGCGGCAATCCAATCGGAAATGCCGCCGACATTACACACATTCTGATATCCCATTTCCTTTAGCGTCTTGCCAGCCAGCGCGGCCTGTCCACCAGCACCGCAAACAAGAACAATATCGGCATCTTTGCTCAGGCTTGCATTGAAATAGGGCAGGTTTTCATCAGCTGCAAATTCCAGAAATCCGCGTGGAATCCGAATCGCACCAGCAATCGTGCCGCTTTTGGCAATATCGCCGCTATCGCGAACGTCAATGAACAGGCTGTTACCAGCATCATGTTTGGCAATGCCATCAGCGGAAGAGATACGCGGAACGACGGCATTGGCTTCTTGGAGGAATTGTTTGGCATCTTTCATGGGTCGGCCTTTCGGTTGCAGTTATTTCAGGTTTGTTTCTCGCAAAATTATAAACTTTGTCTGGCTGGTCTGGCAAATCGCAAAAAGCACTGTCAATGGCGATATGCTAGCCAATTAAACGGGTTTTCACCTCGTGCAAATGATCGGGTGAAATACCGCAACAGCCGCCAATAATGCCAGCGCCTGATGCCGCCCATTTCACCGCATAATCAGCATAAGCCGACGGCGTAATATCGCCGCGAAGCTCATGCAGGCTAGCATTTGCGCCGCTATATGTTTTTTCGATCAAAGGAAAGGCATTGGCCAAAACTCCGACAAGCGGCGGCACCGCCCTGCCAGCAAAATGGGCAACCACGGTCCGTATTGCATCATCCATCACTTCAGGCTGGCTGCAATTAAACAAAACAGCCGATGGCGGCGCGTCATCAATCGCTGCCAATAAATCGGTCAATGGCTCGCCTGACCGCAATTGCGGCGTTCCGGCAAGCGGTTTGGCATCTTCCAAAGTCAGCGACAGCCAAACAGGTTTGTCACAATCAGCAAAAACGGCCAGAAAACATAAAGCTTCGGCAATCGAGCTATGGGTTTCAGCCATGAAAAAATCGGCATAGGGGTCAAGCTTTTGGCGAAACAGCCCAATCATCTCGGTGGCACGGCCAGCGTCAAATTTATCGGGCTGATATGATCCAAACATTGGCGGCACACCGGCGGCGACCTGTACCGAATGCGGTGCGGCATCGGCAGCATCACGCGCCAATCGGCCAGCCAAATCCAGCAAGGCACCAGCCTGATCGCGAAACAAATCCTCGCCAATATGAAATGGCACAACAGCATAGCTGTTGGTGGTGATGATTGTGGCACCGGACGCGATAAAGGCATCATGCGCGGCGCGCACAAATTCCGGCCCCTCCATCAGCGCCAATGCCGACCATTCCGGCTGGCGAAACGGCGCGCCCATTGCCTTTAGCTGGCGACCAAGCCCCCCATCAAGAATAATCATATGCACACCTTTTCTTAACAATGATAGGCTAGCCACAACGCGATCTTTGCCATGACAAGTGATCGACAAAAAATAACCTAACGCTAATCGATCGATCCGTCATGATATTTTCGTGCCACGGCTGGCCGTTACATCATATCGGAATAATGATCGCCAATTTGTTTCGGAGCCACCCAAATTATCTTGGAGCGACTATGTATGACCGCGGCCTAGCCACCCGATTACATGAATTGACAGCGACGCTTTTCGACCTTGAAGAAACCCGAATGTTTGGCGGATTGGCCTATATGATGAATGATCATATCTGCTTTGCCTTGTGGGATGATTATCTGGTCATCCGCATTGGCAATGAAAGCGCCAGCAAGCTTGTCGAGACTAATCCCCATGCGCGCCTGTTTGATCTGAATGGCAAAACCATGAAGGGGTGGGTTAGGATTGCTACCGATGCGCTTGGCGAGGATGAAGATTTACAGAATTATATCGATATGGCGATGTTATTCACCTGCACATTGCCACCAAAAACCGCAAAATAGACATCGAAAAAAATGCGGCGCAACGCTGATTAATTCAGCGTAAACCCGCACATTGCCGCAATCTGGCGAACAATTTCGCTATTGCGAACCGCAAAAGGCAAAATCGCCACCGCCAACAGCACCATGCCAAGCCAGATCAACCATACCGAACGATCGGCAGGGCGAACCAGCTTTTGGTCATTATTCTGCTGATCGATTTGGGTCATCAAAATCCTTATCCCAGTTTGTTGCTAGCTTTGCATGACAAATTCAAGGCCTGATTGGCTGCCAACATAAAGGCCCGGTTTTTTCATATAAAGCGAGATCAGCAAACCGCCTTGATCAAGCGCAACATCGACACGGTTTCCCTGAATCCGCACAATTTTGCCCTTGGCCACCTTATCGGTTTCGATACAGGTCAAATCCACTTGTTTGTCTAAGCTTAACATGGGCTGTTATCCTTTTCCATTTGTGAAATCTGACCCGCCAGATCACCCGATTAATTCAGATCAATTGCATGCGCTTTCAGATCATCAAGCTGGCATACGGCAAGCGTTACCTGATTGGTGGCGGCAAGCCGAACCTTTGGTGCCTTGCCATCAGCCCGCGCTTGTTCCCACCGCGCCGCGCATAAACACCATTGATCACCCGCTTTCAGACCGGGAAACCCGAATTCGGGATGCGGCGTTGACAAATCATTGCCAGCGGCCTTGCTATATTCAAGAAACGCGTCGGTCATAATCGCGCATACAGTATGAAGTCCGCGGTCAGATGGGCCTGTATTGCAACAGCCATCGCGGAAATATCCGGTAACCGGATCATGCGAGCAACTGGTTAGAGGGCTGCCAAGAACATTCATTTGCCCTTGCGGGCGACCGGCTGATCCATCCATTTTTATGCCTTTTCCTGATTTTTTATAAATGGCGCATCAAGAATTTCCATACGGTCCTCAATACGCTGTTTAAGGGTTGCCATGAAGCTTTTTCGGTCAAGCCCGGGGTCAATCGGGTCGAGAAATTCAACCGTCACAAGCCCCGCATATTTCATCCAGCTATTGCGCGGCCAAACATGACCCGAATTCAAGGCCACCGGCACAACCGGCAAACCGGTTGCCTCATAAAGCGCAAAAACACCAATCTCGTAAGGGTGATCAACACCGGGTGCAATGCGGGTTCCTTGCGGGAAAATCAGCATTGACCGGCCTTTTGCGGCAAGCGTCTTACCGGCAAGGCGCATATCGCGAAGTGCCTTCATGCCAGCCGAACGATCAACCGGAATACAGCCGGTTTTCAAAAAGAACCAGCCAATAATCGGCAAGCGCAGCAATTCCCGCTTTAGCACAAAGGCTGGGGCTGATAACAGCCAGCTTAGAATGATCGTTTCCCATGCCGACTGATGCTTGACCGCATATAAAACCTGCCGATCAAGATGGCGGTTGCCATGAACCGATTGTTTGATGCCAATCATCGCCAGCAACAGGTGAGTCATATAGCCCCAAAAACGGGCAACAGCCCGCGCAAAGCGCGATGGCAACAGCAGCACCGGCCCCATGACAATCACCAAAATACCGGTGCCAACATAGAACAAGCTGTTAAAAACGAGAGATTTCAGATAAACCATGGGCGGATGTTAGGCACAAACCGGTCTGGCTTCAATAGACAAAACACCGAAAAAACCGCAAAATAATCCAGCCTGAACCGCTGGTTTTGACGGATCATGGATGTGGCCACATAGGAGCCAACCTGCCTAGAAGGAACGCATTTGATGTCGCCGCCAACAAATCAGGATCATGTCTGGCAAAACCGCGCCGAAATGGCGCTTGCCTCAGCCACAAGCCTAGGCCGGATTGTAACCTATGCCGAAATGGCCGATGCGGCTGATATTCCGGCACCGCAACGCATTCATAAATTGACCCTATGGCTTGAGGCAACCATGCGGCAAGACCATGCTTCTGGCCAGCCACTGCGGGCGGCATTGGTCATATCACGCAACCGAAACGGACTTCCCGCACCCGGGTTTTTTCTGCTTTGTCAGGAACTTGGGCTTTATCAAGGCGCCGAAACCGGCGCTGATGCGGCGCGGTTTCATCAAACCATGCTTGCCGCGCTGATGCCGCGCTAGGCTGATCGGCTGCTAGGCAAGCGCCTTGGCGATCCGCATCGTAAACACACCGTCCTTTGCCACGCTTTCCAGCAGGTCATGTCCACCCGTTTGGCAAAAATGATCAAAATCCAATGGCGCAGCTGGATCATCGGCAATCACCACCAAAATACCACCGGCAGGCATCTGGCCGATTTGACGGCGCGCCTTTAGCACCGGCAACGGACATTTCAGGCCGGTCAGATCCATGGTGACCAATCCGGCGTCAGCACCGCTAATTGGCATCTCTTGCGTGTTTTTTGTGTCATCCATAGGCGCACCATAAATCCAGCCGAAGCGAATTGCCAGCCCCATTTTTGTGAATTCGCCTTGTTGGGTTTTCCCAGCATAACCGCGTGATAAATCTTGCCTTTCACACCCGTTGCCAGCTAGATAAGGCCATGAGCATTTGGGGCATCATTATTGGTGGCACTGCGGGGTTTGCCCTTGGCGGGCCGATTGGCGGATTGCTTGGCGCGGCGGCTGGTCATGCGGTCGAGTCCAAATTTGTGCCATCGCGTCCTGACCCGCAAGCCACAAAGCGTGTTGCCTTTACCGTTGCGGTGATCGCGCTTTCGGCAAAAATGGCCAAGGCCGATGGCATTGTGACGCGTGATGAAATTGCCGCTTTTCGCGCGCGTGTCCATATCCCCCCATCCGAGGTGAAACAGGTTGGCCGTTTTTGGGATTTGGCGCGCCAGACACCTGACGGGTTTGAAGATTACGCCAAACAGGTGGCACGGCTGTTTGTGCCGCGCGCGCCAGTGCTGGAACAATTGCTTGATCTATTGTTTCACATTGCCAAGTCAGATGGTGACATCACCGGCCCCGAATTATCCTATCTGACAACGGTTGCCACGATTTTTGGCTTTGATGAGGCCGATTTTGACCGGCTTTTGGCGCTGCATCAGTCAAATGGCCCCTCGCCCTATGAAATTTTAGGGGTAAATAGTGACATTGATGATCAGGCGCTTCGCCAACATTGGAAACATCTGGCACGAACGCATCACCCCGATATTTTGACCGCCGATGGCATGCCCGAAGAATTCATCGCCGCCGCGAATGACCGGCTGGCCAAGATCAATGCGGCCTATGATGCCATTGCCCGCCAGCGCGGCCTGTAACCGGTCAGGATAGATATTATGGCACCCCCTCTTTTGACCATTGCCGATGCTGGCGTCAATCTTGGCGACCGATGGCTGCTTCGTGGTGCCGATCTATCACTTCATGCTGGCGACCGGCTAGCGCTTGTTGGGCCTAATGGTGCCGGAAAATCAACCTTGATGAAGCTTCTTGCCGGTCAGGGCGAAATGGATGAAGGCACGCTATGGATGTCGCCTGGTGCCGAAATTGCCTATTTGCCGCAAGCCCCGCAAATTCCACCCGGCATGAGCCTTCGCGCGCTTGTCACCGCCGGCATGGACGATGCCAAAATCGGTCATAAGGCCGATGCCATGTTAATGCGTATGGGGCTTGATCCGCTGCGGATGAGTGACGGGCTGTCAGGCGGCGAGACGCGGCGCGTATCTTTGGCACGCGCGCTTTACACCAAGCCCGATATCCTGCTTCTTGACGAGCCGACCAACCATATGGATTTGCCAACCATTGAATGGATGGAAGATATGCTTCGCCAGCATCGTGGGGCGCTTTTGGTGGTCAGTCACGACCGCGCCTTTTTACGCAATCTTGGAACTGGCATCATCTGGCTTCATGGCAGCAAGCTGCGCCGCCGTGATGGGCATTTTGACGAATTTGAGGCATGGTCAGATGGCATTCTTGCGGATGAGGCGGTGGTGCTTCACAAGATGGATCGCCGCATCGCCAGCGAAACCAAATGGTCGCGCGAAGGCATTTCGGCAAGACGCAAGCGCAATCAAGGGCGGCTTCGCGAACTTGCTGGCATGCGGGCTGAACGCGCCAAGGCTGGCGGACTTACGCAACGCAGCATGCGCATGGAAACCGGCCCTGCTGATGGCGGCGGTCAATTGGTTCTAGAAGCAATTGACCTTTGCGCCAGCGTGCCAATCACCCAACATAGTGCCAACGAAGATGAAACCAGCACCGCGCCCGAACAACGCCGGCAATTGCTGCAACATTTCAATTTGCTGGTTCGACGAACCGACCGGATTGGCATTGTTGGGCCGAACGGCGTTGGCAAATCAACGCTGGTGCGATTGCTGCTGGATATCACCAAACCTGATAGCGGGCGCGTGCGCCAAGGGTTTGGCCTGATACCTGCCTATTTTGACCAACGGCGCGAAGCCCTTGACCGCGATCAATCGCCATGGACGATCCTTAGCGAAGGCGGAAGCGATATGATCGAGGTTGCCGGTCAAAGCAAACATGTCACCAGCTATCTTCGTGACTTCATGTTTGATGATGTGAAAATGACCCAGCGCGTATCCACCCTGTCGGGCGGCGAGCAAAACCGGCTGTTGCTTGCCAAGCTTTTTGCCCAGACCCATAATTTTCTGGTTCTTGATGAGCCAACGAATGATCTGGATATTGAAACGCTGGAATTGCTTCAAGAAGTGATTGCCGATTATGACGGCACGGTTTTGATCGTCAGCCATGACCGCGATTTTCTGGATCGCACTGTCACCGGCATTCTGGCTTTTGAAGGCGAGGCAAAAATTGTTGCCCATGCTGGCGGCTATTCCGATTATCTGGTGCGCAAAAAAGCTGCTGATGCACGCCAAACCGATAAATCAGACAATAAGAAGCCAAAAAAATCAGCGCCCGACAAACCCAAAACCAACCGGCCTGCCCGCCTGAGTTTCCGTGATAAGCACCGGCTTGATACTTTGCCAGATGAAATCGCCGCGATTGACGCCGAAATCGCCACGATCGAAACCAAACTGGCCGTGCCTGACCTGTTTCAAAATGATCCCGACCTGTTTAACCGGCTGGTAGATATGCTTGCCGCGCAAAAAGACAGCAAGGATCAAAAGGAAATGGAATGGCTGGAAGCAGCCGAAAAGGCCGAAGCCTTGGAACAGGGCGGCCATCAAGACTAGGCCATCAAGACTAGGCCATCAAAACTAGGCAATCATGACCAGCTGGGCGGCGCGAAAAGCGGTTTTTGCCAGATGATGGTTCTGGCCGAAACCGCCGATCAAATGGCCTGCAAACAGATGTCCTGCAAAACACGATATATTCTAGCCTTTTTGCTGCGCCAAAGCCTGCTCGCCACGATGGATCAGGAAAAAACCACCAGCGGTGATGAATAGCCCCATAAATCCAAGAAGGCTAAGCGCCTCGCCAAAGACTGGCCATGCGATCAGCATCGTAACGGGCGGCACAAAATATTGCAAAGATGATACCCGCGCCGCATTGCGTGTCCGGATCAAATGCAGCATCAAGAAAAATGACAAAATCGACACCACAACCCCAAGCCAGACAATGGAAAAGACAAAGGGCAGCGTCCAGTCAGCCGCAAACCCTTCGACCCAATAGGCGAGCGGGGCAAGGCAAATCAGCGTTACCAAAAGCTGCCAGAATAATGATGTCATAATCGGCAGCATTGGCGCCATACAGGCGGCACCGCGCCGCTCGATTATGGTGATTGCCGTCAGGCTGATCGTGGCGATTGACGGCAACAGATAAATAACAAGCGGGGTTCCGGAAAATTTCGCATCACCCCAAACGAAAACAGCCACACCAACAAACCCAGCCAAAACCCCAAGCCATTGATAAAGATGGTTGCGTTCAGCCAACAGATACGGCGCAATCAGGGCGGTCAAAACCGGCTGCATCGCCGCGATCAGCGCCGCTGACCCCGCGCTGATGCCAAATTCAAGCGCCTTGAGAACAGCGACAAGCCACAGAAAATGTCCCAAAAATCCAATCAGCAAACTGCGCTGGTCAGGCCAATGCCATTCGGATCGCATGCTGACATAGGCCCCGACAAGCAGCACCGCAATCACATAACGGAAAAACAGCAACGTAAAAGTACCCGATAGCGGCAAACCGATCTTGGACCCGATATAGCCACTGCTCCATAACAGCAGAAACAATAATTCATCGGCGCCGATGATCCGCCTTGTGCGCGCCGCTGGGTGCATATTTGCCTTCCCCCACCAATTTGTCGTTTCAAGACAAACATCATTAACAATGCTGACAAAGGCTTAATGGCGCGGCCAGTTCGGCGCAGGCGATATCATGCGCCCCGTATTGACGCCCCGTATTGACGCCCCATATTGACGCCAAGCCCCGCCGCGCCCTATAGTCCGGCGCTGTCAGATGGTCGGGTGACTGCTGCCCCAGTTCGCAAGAAAGGGGGGAGAGGAAAGTCCGGGCTCCACAGGATCAGGATGCCGGGTAACGCCCGGCGGGGGCAACCCTAGGGAAAGTGCCACAGAAAAGATACCGCCATGGCATGCCATGGTAAGGGTGAAATGGTGCGGTAAGAGCGCACCGCCGGTCTGGCAACAGAACGGGCATGGTAAACCCCATCCGGAGCAAAACCAGATAGGGACATGGGAACGGCTTGTTCGTTCAGATGCGATCCTGCATCATGTCCGGGTAGGTTGCTTGAAGCGGCTGGTAACAGCCGTTCTAGATGAATAGTCGCCAATGCTGGCAACAGCATTACAGAACCCGGCTTACAGACCATCTGACAGTTTTTTCTTCATTATGATTTAGCGTGTGATTTAGCGTGTGATTCCCAAAATCACCCTACACCATCAGGCTGAGACATGCTTTCCAGAAAATAGAACAAAAACAGAACGTAATAATATCAAACTGATATATATTGTTATGATTCAGTGGGTTGCTGAATATTCCTTATTTTTAATATTAACTTACTGAAAAGATTAGCTTTTCCCATAAAGAACAGGCCAAAACCCATTGACGTCCATCAATTCCCATGATATCCCATAATATCCCAGTTTCGGGTTTCCTTGCGGATTTTGGCATCTCTCCCTAGCCGAACCCGCTGAAACTTGCAGAAAAACTGGGCCGGGCGGTTTTGGCAACCTTGGTCCCGGATTGGTCGGCACGGGGATGAATAGGAGCTTTGGGTATCGTGGATTTATTTCTATCCACATTTGAGCATCGCATAGATAAGAAGGGGCGCCTGTCCGTGCCGGCTCCTTTTCGGTCTGTGCTTGAGCGCCGCCGTGACCCGCTTTACCTGTTTAAGTCACTCACCGAACCATGTCTTGAGGGTTGTGGCCCCGAGCGCATTGGCCAGATCGTTGACGCGATTGATTCAATGGACAGCCTGTCAGCCGAAGTCGCCACATTGCAAACCATGCTGTCAAGCGCGCAGGAAATGAAGCTTGATTCCGAAGGCCGGATCATGCTGAACGCCGATTTCATGGCCTTTGCTGAATTGAATGATGCCGCGCTTTATGCCGGTATTGGCCGGTCTTTTCAAATTTGGCTTCCTGATCGTTATCGCGGCCGTGAAGCCGAAGCGCGCGCCCGCGCCAAAACCGACGGTTTGCCAAGCCTTCGCCTCGGCCGAACCAGCCCAACCTCCTCTGACAACGGGGGCAGCTGATGTCTGGACAGACGCTTCACCAATCTGTTCTGTTAAACGAGGTGGTGGATGCGCTTGGCCCGCAAAATGGCGGTTGCTATCTTGATGCAACCTTTGGCAATGGCGGCTATAGCCGCGCCATTCTTGACACTGCTAGCTGCACTCTTCTTGCCATTGACCGTGATCCCGATGCGATTGCCCGCGGCGCGCCAATGCTTGCCGAATATGATGGCCGGTTTCATCTTGCCGAAGGTTGTTTTTCCGACATGACCGCGCTGTTGCAGGCGCAATTAACCGGCTTTGGTGGGCTGGATGGCGCTGCCTTTGATCTTGGCGTTTGCTCAACCCAGCTTGACCAGCCCGAGCGCGGCTTTTCATTTCGCGCCGATGGCCCGCTTGACATGCGCATGTCCAAATCAGGACAAAGCGCCGCCGATATTGTTATGCAAACCGACGAAGCCGATCTGGCGCGAATCTTTTGGGAATATGGCGAAGAAAAAGCATCGCGCCGCATCGCCAAGGCGATTTGCCGTGTTCGCGAAGAAACCGAAATTACCAGCACCGGCCAATTGGCCGGCATTATCCATAGCGTCATGCCAGCCAAACGACCCGGCCAGATTGATCCGGCAACGCGCAGCTTTCAGGCCTTGCGCATTTTCGTCAATCGCGAACTTGACGAATTGACCGCTGGGCTTGAGGCGGTTGAACGCCTACTGCGCCCGGGCGGTATTTTGGCGGTGGTTTCGTTTCATTCGCTTGAAGACCGCATCGTCAAACGCTTTTTGGCAAGCCGCGGCCAACACGCATCGAGGCCATCACGGCACCGGCCGGTGATTGACGGCCCTGCGCCCAGCTTTGAAATTCTGAGCCGCAAGGCCATTCTGCCAATTGAAGATGAGCGCAATCAAAACAGCCGCGCACGGTCAGCGAAATTACGCATTGCCCGCCGCACCGACGCGCCGCCTCTTGGCATGGCCGTAGCGCCCTATTCGACCGCAAACCAAGCCATCAGATCGCAAAAGGAGTCAAAGCAATGCGGTTAATTCTGCTCAGCGCGCTTATCTTGGTTGGGTTAGGAACCACCCTATATCAGGTCAAAACCGGTATTGACGAACGTCAGGATCGGCTGCAACAGCTTGAGCTTCGCATCGCCGACACCAAACGCGATATCGCCGTTCTCGAGGCCGAATGGGCCTATCTGTCACGCCCCGAGCGCGTAATGACGCTTTCGGGCGATCTGTTGCAGATGACGCCCATCGGACAAGACCGGATTTTGCCGCTTGATGCCATTCCGATGCGCATTGAATTTGGCCAAACCGGCCTCAAGAAAATCGTTTTTAACCCTGTAATTCAGCCTCAAAAGAAAGATCAGGCCGAATGAATGCGCCGCTGCAGAAATTACGGCAGCTGATTTTGCCGCCTCGCCCCGATCCGGCGCGTTCGCGCCGTATCGCCGAAGGGCGTTTAATGATTGGCTGTCTTGTTGCCTTTGGGATTTTCATCACCATTGGTGTGCGGATCGTTGGTCTTGCCGATGCCAGCGCCAGCACCCGCCTTGCCCAAAGCGCCGCCGCCATCACCACCGAACGCGGCCGCATTCTTGACCGCAAGGGCCGGTTACTGGCTGGCAATCTGCCCATTACCGTTCTTCACGCCGATCCAAGCGAAATTATGGATGCGCGCGATGCGGCGGCCAAATTAGCACCCTTCTTGAACCATCATGACCATGCCAGCCTGATCAAATTACTGACCAAGAAAACCCGCTATGTCGAGCTTGACCGGCAATTGCCGCCAAAGCGTCATGCGCAAATTCTGCAACTGGGAATTCCGGGGGTCTATTTCGCCAAGGGCGCGGTTCGCGTTTACCCGCGCGAACATGCTGCGGCGCATATTCTTGGCCATGTCGACACTGACAATATTGGCATTGCCGGAATCGAAAAGTCACTGAACGCCAAGCTGGCGGCAGGCGAAGATGTCACCTTGTCAATTGATCTTGGCTTGCAGGCAGTGATCCGGCGCGAAATTCAACAGCAGATTGACAAGTTCGAAGCCATTGGCGGGGCTGGTATTTTGCTTGATATCAAAAGCGGTGAAATGCTAGCGGTCGCATCGCTTCCCGATTTCAATCCTAATCAATTTGCGCTTGCCAGTGATGATATGCGTTTCAATCGCGCCACCAAGGGCCTGTATGAAATGGGGTCTACCTTCAAGGTGCTGAATACGGCCATCGCGCTTGAATCTGGTGCGGCGACAACCAACCAGCGTTTTGAAGTGTCAAAGCCAATGCGGGTTTCACGCTTTACCATCACCGATTACCACCCGCATAACAAACCATTGAATGTGCCTGAAATTCTGATCTATTCGTCAAATATCGGATCGGCAAGAATGGCCGAGGCCATTGGCGCCGAAACCCAGCGTGCCTTTATGGACAAGCTTGGGCTGCTTGATCGGCTAGAGCTTGAAATTCCCGAAATCTCACGCCCACTTTCGCCAAAAAGCTGGCACCGCACAACAACGGTTACCGTTTCCTATGGGCATGGCATTTCGATTTCACCAGCCCATCTTGCCAGCGCGGTTGCCGCCGCATCAGGCAATGGTCACTGGATTCAGCCAACCTTGCTAAAACGTCAGACCGGTGACAGCCCCTTGCGCCTCCGCGTCTTTTCCGAACAAACAGCGCGTGCCGTGCGGTCAATGATGCGGCTGGTTATCTCGCATGAAGATGGCACCGGCAATTTTGCCGAAGCCCGCGGATATATGGTTGGCGGCAAAACCGGTACAGCCGAAAAAATTCAAATTGGCGGCTATAATAAAAAGGCCAATCTTGCCACATTTGTTGCCACCTTCCCCGTGCATGACCCGCGCTATGTGATTGTCATTCTTGTTGACGAACCCAAAGGACAGAAGCATTCACACGGTTATGCAACCGCTGGTTGGGTTGTCGCACCGGCCATTCGCCGGATTGTCGAACAGATTGCACCAATGCTTGGGGTTCTTCCTGTTGACGAAAAATCGCCGCTAATTCGCCAAAAACTGCTGCTTGACTTCACGATTGGTAATGAGGAGGCAACACGTGCATCTTACTGATCTATGTCATGATCTGATCGACATCCCCGATCAAACCGGTGCCATTATGGTGACCGGTCTTGCGGTTGATTCAAAACGCGTTGCTGCTGGCAATCTGTTTTTTGCGCTTGCTGGCAGCCATCGTGATGGTCGTGACTTTATTGGTGATGCCATCACGGCTGGCGCGGCGGCGATTGTGACCAGCATGACGCCACTGGCAAAAGACATTGCCAAGCTGGCGCAACAGGCGGCAATCCCGATCCTGCAATGCGAAAACCCACGCCGCGTCATGGCCAAAATGGCCGCCATTCACTGGCCGTCACAACCTGGCATGGTTGCCGCTGTTACCGGCACAAATGGCAAAACATCGACCACCGAATTTTTGCGCCAGCTATGGCAGCGCGCCACATGGCAAGCCATTGCGGTTGGCACGCTTGGCATCACCGGCACCGATATGATCAAATCGGATGGGGCGCTGTTAAGCCTGCCGCCCCTGACCACACCGGACAGCATCAGCCTTCATGCAGCATTGGCACCCCTGACCAAGGCCGGTGTCACGCATCTTGCGCTTGAGGCAAGCAGTCACGGCCTTGAACAGCATCGTCTTGATGGGCTGAATATCCATATTGCCGCCTTCACCAATCTTAGCCGTGACCATCTTGACCATCATATTGATATGGATCGTTATTTTGCCGCCAAAAACCGGCTATTTACCGATCTTCTTAGCGAAGGCGGCGCGGCCATCATCAATCTTGACGATCAATTTAGCGCGGCCATCATCGACAGTTTGCAAGACCGTGCCATTGTCATCAAAACCTTTGGCTATGCTGAAGATGCTGATTTCCGCATCCTATCCATCACCCCATCGGGTGACGGTCTTGATATGAAGGTCGTCTACCAAGATCAGACATGGGATATTCCACTGGCACTTTCCGGCACATTTCAGGCGATTAATGCCCTGACCGCCGCGGTTATGGCGCATCTTGGCGGTTTGCCGCTTCATGATGCGCTTGGTGCTTTGCCATATCTAAAAGCCGCACCGGGCCGCATGCAAACAATCCATGGCCACCCCGCAGGGGCGCGTGTCGTTGTTGATTATGCCCATACGCCTGATGCGCTTGCTGCAGCGCTTGGCGCTTTGCGCCCTGAGGCCAGTGGCAAGCTTGTTGTGCTTTTTGGCTGTGGCGGCGATCGTGATCCGGGCAAACGCGCAATGATGGGCAAGGTTGCCTGTAAAATTGCCGATGAAGTCATCATCACCGATGACAACCCACGAAGCGAAGACCCTGCCAGCATTCGCAGTGCCATTTTGCAATCTTGTGATAAGGCCACCGAAATTGTGCCGCGCGACAAGGCCATTGCGAGCGCACTTGGCAATCTTGTTGCTGGCGATGTGTTGCTGATTGCTGGCAAAGGCCATGAAACTGGCCAATTGATTGGCAATGAAACCTTGCCATTTGACGATGCGTCAGTTGCCAATAACAAAATCCGAACCATGCGGGAGGCCTTACAATGACGGCACCGCTATGGACATGTGACGATTTGCTTGCCGGATGCGGCGGCGCATTATTTGACCCAGCTTTTGCTTGCGGTTCGATTTCAGCCATTGAAATTGATAGCCGTCATTGCAAATCGGGTGATGTGTTTGTCGCGCTTGTTGGTGACGAGCAAGATGGGCATGATTTCATTACCAAGGCCGCCGATGCTGGCGCGGCGGCGTGTCTTGTTAGCCGTCCAAACGCTGATGCCCCGATTGCGCAGATCATTGTTGATGATCCGCTTGACGCGCTGGCGCGTCTTGGGCGGGCTGGCCGAAACCGCTTTGCCGGCAAAATGGTTGGCATCACGGGTTCGGTCGGCAAAACTGGCAGCAAAGATATGTTGGCGCATGCTCTTGCCGCTTTTGGCAAAACCCATGCTAGCCAGCGCAGCTTTAACAACCATATCGGCGTGCCAATCACCCTTGCCACTCTTGCCGCAGATTGTGATTTTGCCGTTCAGGAAATGGGCATGAATGCTGCTGGTGAAATTGCCGCTTTGACCGCACTGGCGCGCCCCGACATTGCCTTGATTACGCGGATTGCCAGCACGCATGGCGGCTTTTTTGACAGCCTTGATGATATCGCCAAAGCCAAGGCCGAAATTTTCCAAGGCTTGTCTGCTGGCGGCACAGCAATCTTGAATATTGACGACCCGTTCTATGACCAGCTTGCCAGCGCGGCAACCAAGGCAGGCGCAGGGCGCATTATCAGTTTTGGCCGCAAGGATGATGCCGAATTTTGTCTGTTTGAGGCACGCCAGCATGAAGATGGCATGACAGTCCATGCCGAAATTGCGGGGCATGAATTGCGCTTTGAAATGCAAATGCATGGCATCCATTGGGCGCAAAATGCGCTTGGCGTTCTGGCCTGTATCGACGCGCTTGGCTTGTCGGTTGATGACGCGGCGGCGCGGCTTGCCAGCTGTCCAACACCAAAGGGGCGCGGTGGGCGTTTATCTGGCCGCTATCAAGATTGCAGGATCACGCTGATTGATGACAGCTATAATGCCAGCCCAGCATCAATGGCCGCTGCCTTTGCCAGCATGACAGCAACAGCACCAACAATCATGATTCTAAGCGAAATGCGCGAATTGGGCGATGCCACCGCAACCGAACATGCCGCGCTGATGCCACAAATCAATGGCCTGTCGCCACGGCTTGTCATTGCCTTGGGATCGGCCATGCATGATGCACTTGGTGGGCTGGATGACGCCATCGCCGCCATCGCCGCACCCGATACAAACGCTGCGGTGCAGATACTCGAAGATGCCGTTGAAGATGGTGACATCATCTTTATCAAAGGATCACTTGGGTCGGGATCATGGCGCGTTCGCGATGCCATTCTTGCCAATTTCGACACCGCATCATCACCCAACACATCTTCACAAAATGGAGGGAACAGCCATGCTGCCTGACCTGCTTGTTCCTTTATCTGATCATTTTCAGCCCTTTAACCTGTTCCGCTATATTACCTTCCGGACTGGCGGGGCGACAATCACAGCTCTGTTGATTGCTCTGATCTGCGGTCCTGCTTTTATCCGCTGGCTGAAAACGCATCAGGCCGAGGGCCAACCAATCCGTGATGACGGGCCACAATCGCATCTTCTTACCAAAATCGGCACGCCAACAATGGGCGGGCTGTTGATCCTGATTGCCTTTGCCGTTTCAACACTTTTATGGATGCCACTTTCCAACCCCTATTTATGGCCGGTTCTTTTGATCGCGCTTAGCTTTGGTGCGATTGGCAGCCTTGATGATTGGATGAAACTGCGCAAACGGTCGCATAATGGCATGTCAGCGCGCATGAAAATGCTGTTACAGCTTGTGATCGCCTTTTTCGCCACTTTGATTTTCATCGAATTATCACCCGAACAGCTTCGCTATGGCGTTGCCGTGCCATTTTTCAAAGACACGCTGCTCGCCATGGGGATATTTTATGTGCCGTTTGCAATGATGGTTATCGTTGGCGCGTCAAATGCGGTGAATCTCACCGATGGTTTGGATGGGCTTGCCATTGTGCCGGTGATGATCGTCGCGGGCTGTTTTGCGCTGATCGCCTATCTTGCCGGAAATTATAATTTCGCTACCTATCTTCAGATCAATTTTGTTCCGGGCACGGGTGATCTGGCGGTAATGTGCGGCGCCTTAATCGGTGCCGGCCTTGGCTTTTTATGGTTTAACGCCCCACCCGCGCGGGTATTTATGGGCGATACTGGATCGCTTGCGCTTGGTGGCACTTTGGGTGCGATTGCGGTGGCGACGCGTCACGAGTTGGTGCTGGCCATTACGGGCGGCCTGTTCGTTGTTGAAACCCTGTCGGTTATCTTGCAGGTGGCCTCGTTCAAATTGACCGGCAAGCGGATTTTCCTGATGGCACCGCTGCATCATCATTTTGAGAAAAAAGGCTGGGCCGAGCCAACAATCGTCATTCGTTTCTGGATCATTGCGGTGGTGCTGGCTGTGGCTGGCCTGTCATCGCTAAAGCTGCGTTAGGGGAATGGTCTGAATGCTGGTTCCACATGACATGAACGGACAGACAGTCGGGGTCTTGGGCCTTGGCGGCTCCGGTATTGCCGCAGTTGCCGCATTGCGGGCAGCCGGCGCGCATGTCGTTACCTTTGATGATGGAAAACACCAGCAGGATCTTCCGGCAATTCAGATGACCGATTGGCGCGACTGGCCGTGGCAGGATATGGCGGCAATGGTGATCAGCCCGGGCATCCCGCATCTTCATCCAAAGCCGCATCCCGCAGCGGCCCATGCCAATAGCCTTCAGATTGACGTGATCAGCGAAGTTGAACTCGCCTTGCGGGCAAAACCACAAGCCAAACTTGTTGTGGTCACTGGCACCAATGGTAAATCAACGACAACGGCGCTGATCGGCCATTGCCTTGCAACCGCCGGACGCGCCCATGCGATTGGCGGCAATCTTGGTGAGCCAGCCTGCTCGCTTGATGATCCGGGCAAAGATGGCGTTCTTGTTCTTGAACTATCCTCTTATCAGTTGGAAACCACCCCATCATTGGCACCCGATATTTCGATCCTGCTGAATATCAGCCCCGATCACCTTGACCGGCATGGCGGCATGAATGGTTATATCGCGGCCAAGGCCGTGGTTCTTGACCGGCTTGGGGCAGATTGCCTAGCGATTATCGGCGATGGTGATGAGCATGTGAAAGCGCTTGCCGCCGCAACCCGCAAGCGCGGAATCAAAACCATGATTGCCAGCCCTGATCGCGCCCCCGATGCACAGCGTCATTCAGCGTCGCTTGCCGGATTGCATAATGCCGAAAACGCCGCTGCCGCAGCCTTTGCACTTGCCGCGCTTGGGCTGGATATGGCGATGATCAATCGCGGGGTCAAAAGCTATTCCAGCCTGCCGCATCGCCTGCAAACCGTTGCCCGCTGTGGTAAAATCCAGTTTGTGAATGATTCAAAAGCCACCAACGGCGTTGCCGCGGCAAAGGCATTGTCGGCCTTTGATGATATTTATTGGGTGGCTGGCGGTCTTGCCAAACAGGACGGGCTGGCACCGGCAATGCAATATCTTGGCGCTGTCAAAAAAGCCTATCTGATTGGCACGGCTGCGGCCGAATTTGCCAAAAGCCTTGATGGACAATGCCCAGCCGCGATTTGTGGTGATCTGGAAAAAGCAACACGCGCCGCATTCGATGATGCCAGCGCAGCCATTGACGGCGGCACCATTCTTTTGGCACCGGCAGCAGCGTCATTTGATCAATTTACCAGCTTTGGTGCGCGCGGCGATGCCTTTGCCGCGCTTGCCCAAAATCTTTGTGCCACCACCGCAGGAGGCAATCATGCTTGATCGTACCGATCGTTCGCTTGTTGGCATCTGGTGGTGGACTGTTGATAAATGGCTTTTGGCCAGTGCCTTGCTGCTGATGACCCTTGGCGTGATTTTGGTAATGGCCGCCAGCCCTGCGGTGGCAAGCCTGATCAATCTATCATCCCAGCATTTCATCGTGCGCCAGCTTATCTATCTTGCACCGGCATTGCTGATCATGCTGTCGGTTTCAATGCTTGAACCGCGCCCCATTCGCGCCTTGTCGCTTGTCGGGCTTGTTCTGGTGATTGGGTTGATGATCCTTGCCATTGTTGCCGGCAGTGAAATCAAAGGTGCAACAAGATGGATATCGGTTGCAGGCTTTACCTTACAGCCATCTGAATTGGCAAAACCTCTATTTGCCATTGTTTCGGCATGGTTGCTGACGCTTTGGCGTGAGGGGCAGGATTTCCCGGGCTGGGCCTATGCGTCAGGTCTGGCTGCAATCATTGTTGGCATTCTCGTCGCTCAGCCCGATATCGGCATGACTGCATTGATCTTGATGACATGGGGCTTTCAGATGTTCCTTGCTGGCATGCCAATGCTGTTTGTCATTGGTGCTGCCGGTCTGGCACCCGTTGGGTTCTATCTTGCCTATTTGAACCTGTCGCATGTTCAGCTTCGTGTTGATAAATTCTTTGAAGGCGGGTCATGGCAGGTTGAACGCGCCAAAGAAAGCTTTGCCGAAGGCGGCTATTTTGGCGTTGGACCGGGTGATGGCGTGGTCAAGTTGCATCTGCCTGACGCCCATTCCGATTTCATCTTTGCCGTTGCTGCCGAGGAATATGGCGCCATCGCTTGTCTGGCCTTATTAGGGCTATATGGATTTGTGATCATTCGCGGTTTTGCCCGCGCCCTGTCGGGTGAAGGGCTTTTCTGTTTAATCGCCACGGCCAGTCTGGTCATGCAATTTGGCGTTCAAGCCAGTATTCATATGGCATCATCGGTCAATCTGATCCCGACCAAAGGCATGACCCTACCCTTTATCAGCTATGGCGGTTCATCCTTGCTGGCCAGCAGTCTGACCATGGGGTTAATCCTTGCCCTGACCCGCAAACGCACCACGATTGATCACTTTGCCGATGGAGGCCGGTCATGAGCGCGGGCACCATCTATCTTGCCGCAGGGGGCACAGGCGGCCATATTTTTCCGGCGCTTGCCGTTGCCGAAGCGATGAACGCCAAGGGCTATCAGACCTGTCTGTTTACCGACAAACGCGGCGCGGCACTTTTGGCCGATATCGAAAAGCTGCCAGTTCGTCTTCATGTGATCAGCGCCGCCTCGCCGTTTCAATCGGGCATTTTCCGCCGGATCATGGCGCTTACCAAACTTGGCATGGGGGCGTTATCCTGCCTATGGCATATTGGGCTTCGCCCGCCAATGGTGATGATTGGCTTTGGCGGCTATCCATCTTTTGCACCGCTTTTTATTGCGCGTCTTTTCGGCGTGCCGGTAATGGTGCATGAACAAAATGCCTATCTTGGACGCGCCAATCACGCCCTTGCCGCCCGGGCGCGGCTCATCGCGCTTAGCTGGCCGCAAACAAAAAATCTGCCTGATGGCGTGGCAACCCATATTACTGGCATGCCGGTTCGCACCGCCTTTTTTGCCAAACGGCGGCCTAGCTGTGCTGGTGATAAGCTGGTTCTTAGCGTTCTTGGCGGATCGCAAGGCGCAACCATTCTTGGCACGCTTGTGCCGGATGCGCTAGAAATGATTGACCCGCCATTGCGCGATAATATCAAAATTTATCAACAAGCCCGCCCCGAACAGATCGACAATCTAAAGGCGCGTTATCGTGCCTTGGATATCGCCGCATCGATCAAACCATTTTTCACCAATATGCCTGATCTTTTGGCCAAAAGTGATCTTGTGATCAGCCGATCCGGAGCATCATCAATTGCCGAACTTGCCGCAACCGGCCGCGCCTCATTGATGCTGCCTTTGCCAAGCGCGATGGATGACCACCAAAAAGCCAACGCCCTGCAAATGGAACAGGCAGGCGGCGGCTATTGCCTTGACGAAGCCACGATCAGCCCTGCCTTTCTGGCAACACGCATCATGCAGCTTTTTGAAGCCCCTGCCGAGCTTGGTAAGATGGCCGCCAATGCCACCAGCTTGGCAAGCCCACAAGCCGCCAGTGATATCGCCGATCTTGCCGAGGGGCTGATCACCAAACGCAACGCACCACATTTAGGAGCTGTCGCATGAGTGAATTGCCACTATCCATCGGCACCATGCATTTCACCGGCATTGGCGGCATCGGCATGAGCGGGATCGCCGAGATTCTGTTCGAGCTTGGCTATGCTGTTCAGGGAAGTGACATGTCGGATAATGCCAATGTCAGACGGCTACGCGACAAGGGTATTCCGGTTATCACCGGTCAAGCTGCGGAAAATATCGACAATGCGGCCTTGGTGGTGATTTCAACCGCGATCAAGCCTGACAATCCCGAAGTTGTTGCCGCCCGCGCCAAATTCCTGCCAATCGTGCATCGCGCCGAAATGCTTGGTGAATTGATGCGGCTTCGTTGGTCTATCGCCGTTGCCGGAACGCATGGCAAAACCACAACAACAAGCCTTGTTGCCACCTTGCTAAACAGCGCCGAAATTGACCCGACCGTTATCAATGGCGGCATCATCACCGGATGGGGCAGCAATGCGCGCCTTGGCAAAGGAAGCTGGATGGTGGTCGAAGCTGATGAAAGCGACGGATCTTTTGCTAAGCTGAAACCAACCGTTGCCGTGGTCACCAATATTGACCCCGAACATCTTGATCATCATGGCAGTTTTGAAGCGCTGGAAGCCGCCTTTTTGAATTTTGTGGCCTCAATACCTTTTTACGGCTTTGCCACCCTCTGCATTGATCACCCATCAGTTCAGCGCCTTTTGTCAGGCATCAAAGACCGCCGGATCATCACCTATGGCATGAGCGCCAATGCCGATGTGCGGGCAATCAATCTTCGCGTTGATCAGGGCGCCATGCTATTTGATGTGCAGCTATCTGACCGTATTCAGGGTGATAGTGCCGCCCTGCAAAATGTTCGGTTCCCGATGCTTGGCGATCATAATGTGCAAAACTGCCTTGCGGCGATTGGTGTGGCGTTGGAAATGAATATTGATGCATCACGCATTCTTGGCGCATTGGCCGAATTTGGCGGGGTTGGCCGTAGGTTTGAAACCAAAGGCGTCAGCAATGGCGTCACCATCATTGATGATTACGGCCATCATCCGGTTGAAATAAAGGCCGCATTGAAAGCGGGAAGAATGCTTAGTGGCAATCACAAGCTGATCGCCGTTGTTCAACCGCACCGCTATAGCCGCCTTGCCGATCTATTTGCCGATTTCTGCAGCTGTTTCAATGATGCTGACGAAGTTTTGGTGGCCGATATCTATGCTGCTGGCGAAGCCCCGATTGACGGCGCTGACAAGGCATCCTTGGTTGCCGGGTTGCGCGACCATGGGCACAAAGCCGCTGCCGGCCTTGATGGGCCTGACACGCTGGCCGCCGAAATTGCCGTACGAACATCATCAGGTGATGTGGTGATGTGTCTTGGCGCTGGCGATATCACCGCATGGGCCGCCGCCTTGCCGCATGAATTAGATAAATTGGCAGGAGAGAGCGCATGACCTCAATCCTTGACCGGCTTCCAAAGGTGCGCGGCAGCTATACGCCAAATGATTTGATGGCACGCCATACTTGGTTTGGCGTTGGCGGGCCTGCCGATATTCTGTTCAGCCCGCTTGATGAACAGGATCTTGCCGCTTTTCTGGCCGATTGCCCCGATGATATTCCGCTATTTGCCGTTGGCGCCGGATCGAATTTGCTGGTTCGTGATGGCGGTGTTGCTGGCGTCGTGATCAAGCTTGGCACCCATCTGAATGCCATCCGCCATGACGGCACGCGCATCATTGCCCAAACCGGCGCAACCGATGCCGATGTGGCGCGCTATGCACAAAAGGCCGGCATTGCCGGTTTGGAGTTTCTGATTGGCATTCCAGGAACGATTGGCGGCGGCCTGCGGATGAATGCTGGTGCCTATGGAAGCGAATTTAAAGATGTAACAAGCCTTGCGCATGGGTTTGACCGGGCTGGCAAGCCTGTCACCGCCACGCCAAGCGCGATGGGCATGGCCTATCGCCATAGCGACGCGCCAGCCGATTGGATTTTCACCTCTGCCGAATTACAAGGGCATGACGGTGATCCGGCTGGCATCAAGGCGCGAATGAAAGACATCATTGCCAGTCGCGGCGAAGCGCAACCACGCGGCGTCCGAACCGGCGGCAGTACCTTTGCCAATCCTGATGGCGGCAAGGCATGGCAGGAAATCGAAAAGGCAGGCTGTCGCGGGCTTCGTATTGGCGGCGCGCAGGTGTCGGAAAAACACTGCAATTTCCTAATCAATACAGGCACCGCAACAGCCGACGATATCGAAACGCTTGGCGAGACGGTTCGCGGACGTGTGCTTGCCGGCGGTGGGCCATCACTAAGATGGGAAATTCGCCGGATTGGACGCAACCAGACCGAGGGGGCAACCGAATGACCGATAATCGTGACCGCGTCGCCGTTTTGATGGGCGGATGGACATCTGAAGCCGCGGTTAGCCGCGTTTCGGCAAGCTTTTGCGGGCAAGCCGCACGCAATGCCGGCTGGGATGCGATCGAGGTTGAGGTTGACCGCGACATTGCTGCCAAACTGAAGGAGCTAAACCCGTCACGCGCCTTTAATGCGCTTCATGGGCAGATCGGTGAGGATGGCAATATTCAGGGTCTGCTGAATATCATGAATATCCCCTATACCCATAGCGGCCTGACCGCATCGGCCATTGCCATGGACAAGCTGTTGGCGAAAACACTTCTTGCCGGTGCCGGTATTTTGGTGCCACCAACCTTGGCCTTGGTCGAAGATAGCCATGTCTATCCTGAAGACAGCACCGGTGCGCATGTGATCAAGCCGCGCAATGACGGATCGAGTTTTGGCGTGGTGATTGTGCCAGATGCCAAAGCGCGCCCACCTGCCCGCAACACATGGCCTGCGCATACGCAACTGATTTGCGAGCCTTATATCCCCGGCCGCGAATTAACCGTTTCGGTTCTTGATGGCACCGCACTTTGCGTTACCGAAATCACTTCCGAGCGCGAATTTTACGATTTTGACGCAAAATATGCGGTTGGCGGATCAAAACATATTCTGCCTGCCGATATCCCCGAGCCGGTTAGCCTAAAAGCCTGTCTTTGGGCCGAACATGCCTATCGCCAGCTTGGGTGCCGCGGCATCATCCGCGCCGATTATCGCTGGGATGATAAAAATGACCAGCTATTCATGCTTGAGGTGAACACCCAGCCGGGCATGACGGCAACATCGCTTGTACCTGAACAGGCACGTTTTGTTGGCATGTCGGGTGAAGAATTGGTGAATCATCTATTGGAGATTGCACAATGCGACGACTGATTGGATGGATCAAACCACAACCGCACAGCCTGTCGCCGCAGACCAGCTTGTGGCGCAAGATCAAGATTGGCTTTATGTCGCTTTTTGTCGTTGCAACAGCAAGCACCATTGGCATGGCGATGCTGGATCGTGAAAAGCTGACCAATGATCTTTTGACAATCAGCGGGAACGCCGGATTGGTGGTGACCGATATTCAGGTTCGTGGCCGCGCCCATACGCCGCAATCGCGCCTGTTGGCAGCGTTGGATTTGCAAATCGGTGTGCCAATCCTTGGCATTGATTTGCAAAATCTACATCGCAATATCAGCCAGATTGGCTGGGTTGAAGATGCCATTATTGAGCGCCGCCTTCCCGGCACGATTCATATCACCCTTCGTGAGCGCGTGCCAATCGCCCTGTTGCAAAACAATGACAAACATAAATTGATTGATCGAAGCGGTGCCATCATTGATGGCGCTGATCCAAGCCAATTTACCCATCTGACGGTTGTTGCCGGTGACAGCGCCGCGCCGCATGCTGCCGCCATTTTGTCGATTTTGAAAACCGAACCGGAATTATTCAGCGAAGTATGGGCGGTAAGCTATCGGTCAAAGCGGCGCTGGGATGTTCATTTGAAAAACGGCATGGAAGTGCGGCTTCCCGAAATTGATCCCGTATCAGCCTGGTCACGTCTTGCCATGATTGATCGCAAGAAAGCCATCACCCATCGCGATCTGGCCGTCATTGATATGCGCATACCGCAACAATTGATTGTCGAGCCAAATATTCCGGTAAGAGGAAGGGGAAGCAAAACATGATCCTTAGCAAAACCAAAGCCATTACCCGGCGTCCCTTTGCCGTTCTGGATATCGGATCATCAAAAATCTGCTGCATGATTGGCGAGGCCAACGGCGCAGGCGGGGTGCGGCTTCTTGGTCATGGAACGCATGCTTCGGCTGGCATCCGCAGCGGCGAAGTCAGCGAATTAGAGGCGCTAAGCACGGTGATTGGCAAAACCGTTCAAGCGGCCGAGCGCGATGCCGGTATTTCGGTTACATCAGTCACGGTTGTTGCCCCAGGCGGCACACCATTTTCAAGCATCTGCAAAAAATCAGTCAGGCTAAGTGATGCGGTGGTTCGGCGGCGTGATATCGACCGGCTAATGGCGCGCAATGACAATGGCAATATTCCAGAAAACTATCAGCCGATGCATCTTCAAACCCTGCAATATGGGCTTGATGATGTGCGCGGCATTGCCGACCCCCGCGGCATGCGCGGCACCAATCTTTCGGTGGATTACACGCTTGTTTGCGGTCTTCGCACCTCGCTTGCCAATTTGCGTGAAGCGCTGGCGTTGAACCATCTTGAAACCGATCGGTTCCTGCATTCAGCCTATGCAAGCGGTCTTGCCTGTCTTAGTGCCGAAGAGCGTGATCTTGGCAGTGTCATTGTCGATATGGGCGGCGGCACAACGTCAATTGCCATCTTTATGGAAGGCAAGCTTGTTTATGTCGACACGATCAAAATTGGCGGCAACCGCGTCACCACCGACATTGCCCGCATTCTATCGACCCCGCTTGCCGATGCTGAAAGGCTAAAAGCGATTGATGGATCGGTTATGCCAACCGACATCACCGGCGTTGCCCCAGATTCACTTCGCGAAGTCGTTCGGCTTGGCCGCAGTGACAATATTACCATTCCCGCGCTTGGCACGACCACCGAAGTGGCCGGTCAAACCATTGAACGCAATTTGCTAAGCGCGATTATCCGGCCGCGCATCGAAGAAATTCTGGAATTATTGCATGGCCGTATGGAACGCGCCCGCATGGAACATACCGCTGGCAGCCGTTATGTGCTGACCGGCGGTGCCAGCCAGCTTACCGGCCTTGCCGATCTATTTGCCAAACAGGCAAAGAAATCGGTCGGTCTTGGCAAACCTATCGGCATAGCCGGTCTTGACGAGGATAGCAGCGGCCCCGGCTTTGCCGCCAGCATTGGCGCGCTGATCCATGTCAGCCGGATTGAGGAAAATGACCCAACAGACAGGCAGACCCGCACCCTGCCGCATGGGCCATTTGAACGTATCGGTGCGTGGCTTCGTGACAATCTGTAAGCGAGGAGACGATTGATGATCATATGTTCAAACCCAATTTCCCGCTGGCGACCCGCCCAGCACAATTTAGGACTCCGGCAGATTTGCCCTGCCGGTTCCGCCAGCCTATTGCGCCCAAGCAAATCAATTTCAACGCAGAATATCTCAATCCTTAATGAAGGGAGTCAGTCATGACCATCAACCTTACCGTTCCACAAACAATGCAAGAGCTTCGTCCCCGCATCACCGTTGTTGGTGTTGGTGGCGCTGGCTGTAATGCCGTGAATAATATGATCAACGCCAATCTTGAGGGTGTTGATTTTCTGGTCGCCAATACCGACGGTCAAGCACTTGCCCATTCGCTTTCAAGCCGGAAAATTCAGCTTGGCAGTGCCATCACACAAGGTCTTGGTGCAGGATCAAAGCCCGAGATTGGCCGGTTGGCCGCTGAAGAAAGCCTGCAAGATGTGATGGCCGAATTGGCCGATTGCAACATGGTGTTTATCACCGCAGGCATGGGTGGCGGCACCGGCACAGGCGCCGCGCCGGTTATTGCCCGCGCTGCGCGTGAACGCGGCATTCTGACCGTTGGCGTTATCACCAAGCCATTTGAATTTGAGGGCCAGCGCCGGATGAAACAGGCCGACGAAGGCATTGAAGAATTGCAGGCCTATGTTGATACTCTGATCGTCATTCCAAACCAGAATCTGTTCAGACTGGCGAATGAACGTACCACCTTTGCCGATGCGTTCCATATGGCAGATGCGGTTTTGCACCAAGGCGTTTGTGGTGTCACCGATCTTATGATCAAGCCGGGTCAAATCAATCTTGATTTTGCCGATATTCGCGCTGTTATGGGCGAAATGGGCAAGGCAATGATGGGAACTGGCGAGGCATCAGGCGACGCGCGTGCAACGCAGGCCGCCGAAGCCGCAATCAATAACCCGCTTCTGGACGACACCACAATGAAAGGGGCAAATGCGGTTCTGATTAACATCACCGGCGGTCTTGATATGACCCTGTTTGAAGTTGACGAAGCTGCCAACCGTATCCGCAAAGAAGTTGATCCGGATGCAACCATCATCTTTGGTTCGGCCTTTGATGATAAATTGGAAGGCGTGATGCGTGTATCGGTTGTTGCAACCGGCATTAGTGGTGCCACCCAGATCAACAACCGTCCGAGCATGATGCCGCAAAAAACCGAGGCCGTTGCGCCGCGGCCAAGCACAATTCTGCCAAACCCGCTCAGCAGCTTCTTAAGCCCAGCGCGTGAAGCAGATGCCGAACCAGCCACTGCAACAATGGGTGAAACAATGGCCGCAACAACGGCTGAAACAATGACTGACGATCAACCGGTGGTAACAAACAGTGATCTTGCAACCGCCCCAACAATGGCTAGCAACACTGCTGATACGCTGGACAGCCAACTTAGCAACGAGCTTGCCAGCGAAGCGATTGCTGAAGTGATCAACACGGCTGACGATACCGGCCAGCAGATGGATATCAATGATGCCATCAATGCCGCCACAAAAGATGCAGCACCGGCTGATCTTGAAACGGCAGCATCAATTAACAGTGACGCGCCATCGGCGGTGGGAGACGCACCAACAATGCCGTTAACCATTGCCAATGACGAAGCAGCAGCACCACGCGCGAAGTTTATTCCAGCAGCACCAACAAGCATGCCGGACGAAGAAAGCGTGGATGTGGCAGCCCAGACACCGGTCACACGCCCATCAAGCCTGATCAATAGAATTTCCGGATTATGGTCAAGCAAGCCGCAAAGCAAGCCTGCCGAATCAAGCGATCAAAGCCGCAGTGAGCCTGCCTTAGACGAAGCGGCAGCCAAAGAGCAGATTGCGGTTTCAATCCTTGATTTGTCACGGTCTGATATGGTTGGAAAAGGGTCAGAAACAGCCTCTGCCAAGGCGCCAAATGCTGATGAAGATGATCTTGATATTCCAGCATTTTTACGCCGTCAGGCCAATTAACAATGCGGCAATGGCAACTACTTGCCATTGCTACAAACTGTAACCAAATGTGATTTGGAATGACCTGAGGAAAAGAGTAATCTTTCCTCAGGTTTTCATATGGCTCATTACTTTTGGCTAGGTCAGTCAGACCTTAGCCGTTCAAGATCAGCCTTTGAAATGAAAAAGATGGATTTTCGCGATCGGGTCATTCCCCTCGTGATGGCAACAGATGAAAGAGTTACCGCGGCCTCATGCCTGATACGCTCTCCTACAATATGTTTGTTGAACAGCCGTTTCAAACAACGGTTCGCCAGATCGCGCATCTTGAAGGCATCGGCCTGCATTCGGGGCGGTTTGTCCGTATGGCCATTTGCCCTGCCCCTGCTAATAGCGGCATAAAATTTCGCCGCATGGATATTGATGGCCAGCTACAAACAGTGATTGCCCATGCCAGCTATGCCGAGCGCGCACGTTTATGCACACGCATTGTGAATAGCGAAGGCATCACGCTTGAAACCATCGAACATCTGATGGCCGCCTTTGCCGGTATCGGGCTTGATAATGCCATCATCGAAATTGACGCATCTGAAGCGCCTATTCTGGATGGAAGCAGCCAGCCTGTTCTAGACGCGCTGACCAATGCCGGTCTCGAAATTCTGCCAGCACGGCGCAAATATATGATCATCACCAAACCGGTTGAGGTTCAGCTTGATTGCGGCGCATGGGCGCGGCTTGAGCCAGCCGACCAATTGCAAATTGATGTCAAAATCGAATTTGATGATCCAGCTATTGGCAATCAAAGCTTTAGCTATAGCCACAGCGACGGCAGTTTTGCTGCCGAATTGGCAACCGCACGGACATTCTGCCAATTGCGCGATGTTGAATTGATGCAGAATGCCGGACTTGCACTTGGCGGATCATTGAACAACGCCATCGTTGTCGATAATGGCAAAATATTGAATGAAGGTGGTTTGCGTGTTGAACGTGAATTCGTGCGTCACAAGGTGCTTGATTGTCTTGGCGATCTATTTTTGATTGGCATGCCGGTCAAAGCCAAAATGACCGCATCACGCCCAGGCCATGCGCTTAGCACCAAATTGGTGCAAACATTATTGAATGACCCGACCGCCTATAAGGTGATCGAGGCTGGCAGTGAATATAGCCGGTCAGACAGCTTTGCCATGCCCGATCTTGCCGCCGCCGCAATGGCCTAGGCAGACGCCAGCTTATATCTGACAAAACAGCCTAAAATCCATGCAAATTTTTGTGAATATGCTAGCATTCACATCGCGCTCTTTTCAGTAAGCTTTTATCGGGCTATTGTGAGGGCTATCGGGATTCGTCTATCCCTTCCATCTTTATCGAAAGCCGCCAGCGGAGCCGGATGTGACCAGTCAAAAGAAAATCCTGATGTTTGCCGCCTGCTGTCTTGTCGCTGCATGTTCAGCCAGCCCCGAAATTGTTGAACAGGTCGAACAGCCGGTTGATGTTTTATATCGTGATGCGTTGAATACGGCCATTGGCGGTGACCCAAAAGCGGCTGCGCCAAAATTTGAAGAAGTTGAGCGCCAGCACCCCTATTCCGAATTGGCCACCCGTGCTCAGATCATGGCGGCATGGTCATTTTATGAGGCTAATCAATATGCCCGTGCCATTTCAGCACTTGATCGGTTTGTCGAGCTAAACCCAGCCGACCCGATGGTTGAATATGCCTATTACCTGAAGGCCTTGAGCTATTATGAACAGATTGTCGATGTTGAGCGCGATGCGGAAATGACCAAATTGTCACTTGCCGCCTTTGAAGAGCTGGTTCGCCGCTTTCCCGAGGGCAGCTATGCTCGTGACGGACAGTTGAAAGTCGACCTGACAAAATCGCATCTTGCGGGCAAGGAAATGGCGGTTGGCCGGTTTTATCTGGAGCGCGAGCAATATACCGCCGCGATCCGCCGGTTTAATATCGTGATCAAGGCCTATGACACCACCAATCAGGTACCTGAAGCCCTGTACCGGACTGCCGAAGCCTATTATGCGCTTGGCCTTTCCGATCAATCCGAGCGTCTTTATCAGGTTGCCCAATATAACTATCCGGAATCCGTCTGGACAGAACGGCTGGCCAGTTTGCGTGCCGCCCCAGAACAGCCCCCAGAAAAGGGCATGTTTGAGCGATCCATTGACGTGATTACCGATATTTTTAACTGACCATGCTGCAAAGCCTTACTGTTTCCAACATCGTCCTGATCGAGCAATTGACCTTGCAATTCGCACCGGGGCTGACGGTGCTGACTGGCGAAACCGGTGCTGGCAAATCGATTTTGCTTGATGCGTTGGGGCTGGCGCTTGGTAGCCGCGCCGATTTTGGCTTGATCCGACAGGGACACAACCAAGCCCATGTCAGTGCCAGCTTTGCGCTTCCGGCAAATCATCCAGCATGGCAACTTGTCGAAGAGGCAGGCATCATCCAAGAAGATGAGATGATCCTGCGCCGTCGCCTGAAAAGTGACGGCAAATCATCCGCCAGCATTAATGACATCGCCGTATCGGTTGGGCTGTTGCGCCAGGTTGGTGATTTACTTGTTGAGATTCAAGGCCAGTTCGAAGGGCGCGGCCTTTTGGATATTTCGACACATATGACGCTTCTTGATCGCGCCGCGGGGCATCGTGATTTACTGGCCAAAACCAAAGAAGGCTGGCAGCAATGGGATATCGCCCGCAAGGCGCTTGAGGCGGCGCGTGATGCGCTTGTCAAAGCCAAGGCCGAAGAAGACTGGCTTCGTGACGCGGTTGACGCGCTTGACCGGCTTGCCCCCGAAATCGGCGAAGAAGACAGCCTGATCGCCCAACGCACCCTTTTGGCTAATGTGTCAAAAATTGGTGAAAGCCTGTCTTTGGCTGAAGATGCTGTTTTTGGCGAGCTTGGCGCACAAGCAGGTCTTGGCCGTGCCTTGGCTGCATTGGAAAAGGTTGCACCGCTTGCTGGTGGCAAGCTTGATCAGGCGCTTGACGCATTGGCACGCGCTGATGCCGAACTTAGCGAGGCGAACAGCGCCATCCAATCGGCCGGACATGCGCTTGAGGCCGACCCTAACCTGCTACAACAGCTTGATGACCGGCTTCATGAATTACGTCAACAGGCGCGCAAACATGATTGTGGCCTTGATGATTTGCCAGCAATCCACCAAACATTGGCAAGCAGACTTGCCGCCATTGAAGATTCATCGGGCATGCTTGGCAAACTTGGTGAGACAGCCCAGAAATGGCAGGATTACTATCTGGATATGTCAGGCCAGCTTGATGCCAGCCGCAAGAAAGCGGCCATCAATCTTGATCAGGCCGTGCTTGCCGAATTGCCACCTCTCAAACTTGATGGCGCGCGATTTACCACCGCCATCACCCCACTTGATGATGCCCAATGGGGGCCGCGCGGCACCACCGCCGTCCGCTTTGAAGCCAGCACCAATGAAGGCATGAATGCAGGGCCAATTGACCGCATTGCCTCAGGTGGTGAATTAGCCCGCTTCTTGCTTGCGCTCAAAGTTTGTTTGGAAGAAAGCAGTCATCCGCGAAGCCTGATTTTCGATGAGGTCGATTCAGGTGTTGGCGGCGCGGTTGCCGCTGCGGTTGGTGATCGGTTAGCCCGCCTTGGTGCCAGCACACAAACCCTTGTCATAACACATTCACCGCAAGTGGCCGCCCGCGCCAACCAGCATTTGCGCATTGCCAAAACCGCCACTGATAGCGGCGTTATCAGCGCCACACGCGCCTTAAGTGAAGATGAAAGAACCGAAGAAATCGCGCGCATGCTTGCCGGCGAAACCGTCACCGCCGAAGCCCGAGCCGCCGCCGCCGCGCTGCTTGGGGGCTAGACAATGACGAAACCCGCTTTCAGCCTTGGCACCGAAGATCCGGTAAAGATGGACTCGGCATCGGCCGCAACTGAACTGGCCGCCCTTGCTGCCGAAATTGCGCGCCATGACAAGCTGTATCATGGGCAGGACGCCCCTGAAATTTCTGATGCCGACTATGACCGGTTGGTGGCGCGCAATCATGCCATTGAGGCCGCCTTTCCGCTGCTTGTCCGACCCGACAGCCCAAGCAGGCGCGTTGGCACTGAACTGCCAGCACAAGGCCAGTTTGGCAAAATTCGCCATGCCCGACCAATGCTGTCGCTTAGCAATGGCTTTAGCGATGATGATATTGAAGATTTTGTCACAAGGGTTCGCAAATTTCTGTCACTGTCCGACGCTGATGCTGCGCAATTTGTTGCCGAACCCAAAATTGACGGCCTGTCGCTAAGCCTTCGTTATGAAGATGGCAAGCTGGTTCAGGCAGCAACGCGCGGCGACGGTGCCGAAGGCGAAGATGTCACCGCCAATGTCATGCAGATTGCCAGCCTGCCAAAACAACTTTCCGGATCAGCACCGGCGATTTTCGAGGTGCGCGGTGAAATGTATATGGATCGGCGTGATTTTCTGGCGCTCAACACAGCGCAGGAAAAGGATGGGAAAAAGATTTTTGCCAATCCGCGCAATGCGGCGGCAGGATCACTTCGGCAGAAAGATGCCAGCATTACCGGCAAGCGCAATTTGCAATTTTTTGCCTATTCGATGGGCGAAACAAGCGCCCCCATCGCCGAAACCCATTGGGCGTTTCTGGCGGCGCTTCGTGATTTCGGATTTTCGGTCAATGATTTATCGCGTCGATGCGATGATGTTGCTGATTTGCTGTCCACCTATCAGATGATAGGCCGTCAACGCGTTGATTTGCCATATGATATTGACGGGGTGGTTTATAAAATTGACCGGCATGATTATCAGCAACGGCTTGGTCAGGTTGCCCGCGCCCCGCGCTGGGCAATGGCGCATAAATTTCCCGCTGAACAGGCCGAAACCGTGATTGACGCCATTGATATTCAGGTTGGCCGCACGGGCGCACTTACGCCTGTGGCACGGCTTGCCCCCATTTCGGTTGGCGGGGTCATTGTCTCAAATGCCACTTTGCATAATGAAGATGAAATCGCGCGCAAAGATATCCGGATTGGCGACCGCGTCATAATCCAGCGGGCTGGTGATGTGATCCCGCAAATTGTCAGGGTGCTAAGTGACGCCCGCACAGGCAATGAAACCGTCTTTGACTTTCCTGACGCATGTCCGGTTTGCCATGCTGCCGCAATCCGGCCTGAAGGCGAAGCGGTGCGGCGATGCAGTGGTGGGCTGAATTGCACCGCCCAGCTGTTTGAAGGGCTGAAACATTTTGTTGCGCGTGATGCCTTTGATATCGAGGGGCTTGGCGCCCGCCAGATCGAACAATTTATTGACCTTGGCTGGGTTCAAACACCGGCTGACATCTTCCGGCTTGGCGATAAATCAGCGGCCATGGCCGCACTTGACGGCTATGGCGATTTATCAATCAAGAAATTGCTGTCAGCCATTGCTGTTCGGCGCGAAATTGGCCTTGAACGCTTTATCTATGCGCTTGGCATAAGACAGGTTGGACAGGCAACGGCGCGTCTGTTGGCGCTTCATTACGGATCTGTCGAGGCAATGCTGGCGGCGTTGAATCCCGATGCTGATCTTGACGCGGCGCATCAGGCGCTTGTTGAAATCGACCAGATTGGCGCGGCGATGGCTAATGACATCACCGCCTTTTTCGGCAATCCGGATCTGTATCAATTGATTGTTGATCTTGTCGCAGAATTGACCATTTTACCGCCTGAGCGCCCTGCCGAAAACAGCGCGATTAGCGGCAAAACAATCGTTTTTACCGGCACCTTGACCCGCATGTCGCGTGCCGAGGCCAAAGCCAAGGCAGAATCTCTTGGTGCCAAAGTATCAGGCACTGTTTCAGCAAAAACCGATTTTCTGGTCGCGGGTGCGGATGCCGGATCAAAAGCGCGCAAGGCAGCCGATCTTGGCATTACCGTTCTTGATGAAGATGGCTATTCGGCGCTGATTGGCAACCAATAACACCCTGATAATAACGCCTTGCCAGTATCGCCTTGCCAGTAACGCCTTGCCGATATTGCTTCAAGCTATAGCTGGCGGCAGGCGGCCTCTAACCATGATTTGGCCATTGGTGATAGATGCGGGTGCAATTGTTCGTAAACCGCTCGATGATAGTGGTCAATCCAGCCTATCTCGTCAGCAACAAGCAACGTTTTATCAATCAGACGGCGATCAAGCGGGCAAAGGGTGATGGTTTCAAATTCCAAAAACCCGGTTTGTTTTGCTGGTGTCACGACAATCAGATTTTCAATCCGAATGCCCCAATCACCTGTTTGGTAATAGCCCGGCTCATTTGATAAAACCATGCCCACTTCAAGCGCCACGTCACCGCGTTTGGAAATGCTGGCAGGCCCTTCATGAACCGATAGAACATGACCAACACCATGACCGGTGCCATGGGCAAAATCCAGCCCCGCCGCCCATAGCGGCGCACGCGCAATCGCATCCAGCTGCTTGCCGTTCGTGCCTGTTGGAAATTTCGCCATGGCCAGATGAATATGGCTTTGCAAAACATGGCTGTAGGCCGCAACCGCGCCTTTGGGCGGTGTTCCAATAGCGATGGTGCGGGTAATATCTGTCGTACCATCACGGTAATGGCCGCCCGAATCCAACAATAAAAGATCATCGCTTGCCAATTCGCGATCCGCCCCTGCAATGGCCCGATAATGAACAATGGCACCATTCGGGCCTGATCCGGCAATGGTGTTAAAGCTTGGTGCCAGAAACCCGTCTTGCCGTTGGCGAAACGCCAGTAATTTGTCGGCAAGGTCACTTTCGGTAATGCTAGAAGACGGCGTGGATGCCGCCTGATCAAGCCAACATAAAAATTCAACCATCGCCACACCATCACGCTGGTGCGCGGCGCGAAACCCGCGCAATTCAGCCGGTGTTTTGCGGGCTTTTTCAATGGTCAGCGGGCAATCAGCCTCACATGTTTGCACACCGCTTGCCACAATCTGTTCAAACAGCATTTTGGGAAGGCTGGCCGCTTCAATCATCAAACGGCCATCACCCATATCACCAAGCATTGCCGGTAATTGAGTCAAAGGCGCAACGGTGATATCAGGCGTTAAAACCGGCTCGAGGCGCGATTGATCACCCAAAAGGCAAAGGCCGGTTTCGCGGTGATACAGCGCAAAACATAGATTGACCGGTGTACAGGGCAAATCCCCGCCTCGCATATTCACCAGCCAATTCACCGAATCCACCCGCGTCAGCAGAACCGCAGCACAATCCTTGGCATCAAGATAGGCGGCAAGATCATCGCTCTTTTCGGCAACTGACTTACCGGCATTTTCAATCGGCATCTGCCAGCTTGCCGCTGGCGGTAAAGCCGGACGATCATGCCATTGCTGATCAAGCAGGTTTTCATGGTGACAAACAAGCGTTCCACCTGCGGCAAGAACCGATTTCTCAAAGCGCCTAAAGCCTGAAACCGTGACCAACCTGCCGTCAATGGCAATGATTGCACCACTGGCAAGCCCTGCTGTTTTCAGCCAATCTTCGCATGTCACATCGGGGATTGTGTTGCAATCCCAATTGGCCGAATTGGTTTGTGCGGGCATTTGCAAACTATAGCGGCCATCACTAAACAACCCTGCCCGATCGCCAAGCACCACCGCAAAGCCAGCCGATCCGGTAAATCCGGACAAATAGGCAAGCCGTTCATCACCAGCCGGCACTTCTTCGCCCTGATACATATCTTCGCGGCCAATAATCCAGCCATCAAATCCGGACGCAGCCATTGCGCTGCGCAGCGTTTCTAACCGCTTGGCGCGGGTTTGATCCTGTTGGCTCACCGTCCACCCCATAATTGCGGCATTGTGCCTGCTGCCGATGGCCGCATGATGATTGTTGTCCAATCGCCAATCCGGATTCGGTGCCACACGCGAAGCCGCTGTTGCCGATAGGCCGCCTCAACCGCGGTTGCCTGTCCATTTAGGATACCTGACAAAATAAGCCACCCACCCTTGGCCAATCGCGGCGCAAGATCGGGTGCCATCCGGCATAGCGGCCCCGCTAGAATATTGGCAAGCACCAGATCATAAGGCGCATGATTGCAAACAATGCGGCTGCCAAATCCCTGCGAAACGGCAAGCCGCATTTTGACCGGTGCAATGGCATTCAGCGCCCGATTATGCGCCGCAACCCGAACCGCAACCGGATCATTATCAGCCGCAATTGTCTGACAGGATGGCCAAAGCCGCGATGCTGCCATTGCCAGAATTGCCGACCCGCAGCCCATATCGAGAACCCGCCGTGGGGCAATTCGCCGGATCATCTGCATGGCGCGCAAACAGCCTTCGGTTGTCGGATGCGTTCCCGAACCAAAGGCCAGGGCGGCATCAATCAACAAAGGCAGGCTCGCCGCTGAACGGGGCGTGGTGACATGACTTCCATAAACCCAGAAACGGCCAATATGCAATGGCGGAAAGGCAGCACGATTTTCGGCAAGCCAGTCGCGCTGTTCAACCGGTAATACGGTGATTGGCACTGGGGTAATCGATTCATGCTGATAAAGTGGTGCCAGCATCTGATCAATCATGGCCGCATCAGGGGTGAATGTGAACAGGGCTTCGATCTGCCAATCGCCAGCATCATCGCGCTGAAAAGATGTGGCGGCGCTGTCCAAAAGCTCGCTAAAAACACCTTCAAAGGCAGCCATTGCCCGATCATCAAGCCGCGCCGGCAGGGTTAAAACGACGGATTGAAGCGCGGTCATGGCTTGCTCACAAATCCTGAAACGACCTTTTTATGGCCTGCTTTATCGAACGCAATCAATAGCTTGTCTCCATCAATTGTCAAAATATTGCCCATGCCAAATTTCTGGTGAAACACACGGTCGCCGGTTGTGAAATCGGTTTTGTTATTGGCTGGCTCCCAATTACCCTCAGCCGGTTCGGCGCGCCGCGCCGCCATCCGTCGCCACCCCGCACCATAGCCGCCAGCACTATAATCACCAGCCCCATAGCCGCCATTCGCACCAAAGCCATTTGTACCCGACGCATCACCAAGCCGGGCCGCGGTCACACGGCCAAGACCCATGCCTTGTTCCATATCTTCAATAATATTTTCAGGCGGCAATTCCTGAACAAAGCGTGATGGAATTGACGATTGCCATTGGCCATGAATCCGCCGGCTATTGGCAAAGCTGATGAAAAGATCACGCCGCGCCCGGGTGATGCCAACATAGGCCAAACGGCGTTCTTCTTCGAGACCAACAGCGCCATTTTCATCCATCGTGCGCTGGCTTGGGAAAACACCTTCTTCCCAGCCGGGTAAAAACACCGCATCAAATTCCAGCCCTTTTGCCGCATGAAGCGTCATCAGCGTCACCTCGCCATGTTCAGGATCGGCATCACCATCGGTAACAAGTGCGATATGTTCCAAAAACCCCTGAAGCGAGTCAAAATCCTGCATCGCATTGATTAATTCAGTCAAATTTTCCAGCCGGCCTTCGGCATCGGGCGATTTATCAAGCTGCCACATTTGCGTATAGCCCGATTCATCAAGCACCATTTTGGCAAGATCAGCCTGATGCGTTGATCCGGCAAGATCGCGCCAACGTTTGATATCCTGCACAAAACTACCAAGTGCATGACGCGCCGCAGGGCGCAATTCTTCGGTTTGCACAAGATCAATCGCCGCCGCCAAAAGCGGCTTGTCCGACGACCGCGCCTGAATATGAACCGCCTGTAAGCTAGCCGTGCCAAGGCCGCGTTTCGGCGTGTTGATAATCCGCTCGAACGCCAGATCATCGGCGGGTTGTGCGATAAGCCGCAAATAGGCAATGGCATCGCGAATTTCTGCGCGTTCATAAAACCGCGCACCAACCACCCGATAAGGAAGGCCAATCGCGATAAACCGTTCTTCAAATTCACGGGTTTGAAATCCGGCCCGAACCAGAACGGCAATTTGCGAGAGATGAACGCCATCTTTCATCATTGTTTCAATCTGGCTGGCGATATTTCGCGCCTCGTCAGGCCCATCCCAATAGCCATTGACCCGCAGTTTTTCGCCGTCATCCGCCGATGTATATAAGGTTTTGCCAAGCCGCGTTTCATTACGCGCAATGATTTTGGACGCCGCTGCCAGAATATGACCGGTTGACCGGTAATTTTCTTCAAGCCGAACCGTCTTGGCACCGCTGAAATCGCTTTCAAAGCGTAAAATATTGCCAACTTCGGCACCACGCCAGCCATAGATCGACTGATCATCATCGCCAACACAGCAAAGATTGTTCCGGTTGCCGGTCAATAGCCGTAACCATAGATATTGCGCAACATTCGTATCTTGATATTCATCAACCATAATATGGGTGATGCGGTTTTGATAATCGGCCAAAACATCGGCATGGGTGGTGAAAATGCTCAGCATATGAAGCAGCAAATCACCAAAATCGACAGCATTCAATGTAATAAGGCGCTTTTGATAGCGTTCATAAAGCGACCGAACACGGCCATTGGCAATATCACCTGCCTCGGCAAGCCCCACTTTTTCCGGCGGCAGGCCGCGGTCTTTCCACCGCGAAATCACCCCGCCAAGCATCCGCGCTGGCCAGCGTTTGGGATCAATATCTTCGGCTTCCATCAATTGTTTCAGCAGTCTGATCTGATCATCAGTGTCGAGAATGGTAAAATCAGACCGCAAACCAACAAGATCGGCATGGCGGCGCAACATTTTAGCGGCAAGCGCATGAAAGGTGCCAAGCCATACTTGCTCGGCCATCGGCCCAACCAGACTGGTAACGCGCAATTTCATCTCGCGTGCAGCCTTGTTGGTAAAGGTCACTGCCAGAATATTCCTCGGCTTTGCGGTACCGCTGGCAACCAATTCAGCAAGGCGCGAGGTCAAAACACGCGTTTTACCGGTACCGGCACCCGACAAAACCAGCAATGGCCCATCAAGGGTTTTCACAGCTTCGCTTTGTGCCGTATTAAGCCCATCAAGCCATGGGCTGGCTGGTGTTTTTACAAGTTCGTTCATGATGTGTTCAAACTCGCAAATGCAGATGGGTGGGTCAATCGCAATGCGATGTCTTGGACCACTTATTTTTTCATAATTTTGCCAGATTGCTATTCGCAAAATGCCGAATCATTTTTGCATTCAACCTTTATTGCGATATGTTGAAGGACGAACTCCGCAACCCATGAATGGACAGCTATGTTTGCCTTATTAAAACGCAGCCGGAACCGCATTTCAGCCGCCCCCTTTGCGGCTATCTTACTTTTGGCGGCATGCAGTTCTGTTCCAGACGCCGAAAAAACGGATGCACGCGACCCGTATGAAGGATCGAATCGCAAAGCCTTTGCCTTTAACATGGGTCTTGATACGCATATTTTGGAACCAGCCGCCAATGGCTATCGCAATGTCATGCCGCCAGCCGGACGCCGCGCCATTGATAACCATATTGACTGGACAGGGCTTCCAGCCACGACCTTCAATTCAACTTTGCAGGGGCGGTTTGAAAATGCGGGTCTGTCGACAGTGCATTTTATCGTCAACAGCCTGACACTGGGACTGGTTGACCTGACCGAAGATCCAAAGGCGGTCAAAAGTCAGGATTTTGGCCAGACCTTGGCATCGTTTGATGTGCCTGAAGGCAATTATCTGATGGTGCCTGTTCTTGGTCCGAACACCAGCCGAAGCCTGACCGGCCGCGTTGTTGATTCGGTAACCAACCCGATGTCGTTTCTAAAAGCCGGTGATGCCGTCCAGACAATGCAGACATTGCGCCCGCCAGTTGCGGCTGTTTCAACGCGGGCTAATCTGTTCGAGGCCTTTAATGATGTGAAATATAATTCGCTTGACCCTTATGCCCGCACCCGCTCGCTTTATTATCAGGGGCGGGCTGGCCGCATCAATGCCACGGTTGGCAAACCAACCGATAATCGCACCGCTGATGACCAGTTTGAATCATTCCTCGGGGATCCGAAATGACACGCAAACGCCAAATTGGTATTTTGATCTCTGATTTGCGTAGCTGGCTTCGCAGCGGATTTGTTTGTCTATGTCTGTTACCGCTATTTTTGACCGCTTTGCCAGCGCGTGCCAGCGATCAAATTGCCGCTGCCAATAATGTTATCACAAGCATGATCAGCCAAGTTGAAACCTATCTGGAAACAGATTCGGGAGATAGGGAAAAACGAACCGAAGATATTACAAAGCTTCTTGATACACATTTTGATTTACCAGCGATTGCCCGCTTTTCTGCCGGCCCTTACTGGCGCGCCGCCAATGAACAGGAACGCATTGATTATGTCCAAACCATGCGCGATGTTGTGATCGGCACCGTTGTTCGCAATTTCGATCAATTATCGGGTCTGCGCTTTACCAAAATTGATAGTCAGGCCAAGGGCGACAAGATGGTTCTGGTGCGCGGTTTATTTAATGACTCAACCGGGAAACGCCCGCCAGTATCGGTTGGCTGGCGCGTCATTACACCAGCGATGGCACCGGCAAAGGTTCTGGATGTCGAAATCGAGAACATCTCAATGCTGGTGACCCAAAAACAGGAAAATATCACCATCATCCGCCAGAATGAAGGCCGGTTTTCAGCGTTAATTGAGGCAATGCGCAAACGCCAGCAAGCGCCATAAATCTGCCCAAAAATCTGCCAAAAAAAGCCGGAGGATTCCGGCTTTTTAATGTCGTGATATCTGCGTTTTTAGATCATCTGCCTAGCGCGAGATTGGCTTATATTTAATGCGGGTTGGCCGATCAGCATCGGCACCAAGACGCCGCTTTTTATCCACCTCATAAGCTTCATAATTGCCTTCAAACCATTCAACATGGCTGTCGCCTTCAAAGGCCAGAATATGCGTTGCAATCCGGTCAAGGAACCAGCGGTCGTGGCTGACCACAACCGCACAGCCGGCAAATTCCAAAAGCGCCTCTTCAAGCGCACGAAGCGTATCAACATCAAGATCATTTGTCGGCTCATCGAGAAGCAGCAGATTGGCGCCTGATTTCAACATACGCGCCAGATGCACCCTGTTGCGCTCACCGCCTGATAGCTGGCCAACGGTTTTTTGCTGATCGCCGCCCTTGAAATTAAACTGGCCGACATAGGCACGCGATTGCATGGTGCGTTTGCCAAGTTCGATTTCTTCCATACCGTCTGAAATGACCTGCCAAACCGTCTGTTTGTCATCCAACGCATCACGCGACTGGTCGACATAGCCAAGCTTGACCGTATCACCAACGGAAAAATCACCTTCATCAGCCGCTTCATCGCCGGTAATCATGCGGAATAGCGTGGTTTTACCCGCACCGTTCGGGCCAATCACCCCAACAATACCACCTGGCGGCAGGCGAAAAGACAAATCATCAATCAACAGCCGATCGCCAAACCCCTTGCGAAGCCCATTGGCATTGATCACCACATCGCCAAGCCGTGGGCCAGCCGGAATCGAAATCCGCGCCACATCAACCTGTTTTTGCTGATCATCAGCAAGCAGCTTTTCATAGGCATTGATCCGCGCCTTGGATTTGGCCTGACGTGCCTTTGGTGCAGCGCGCACCCATTCCAATTCGCGAGACAATGATTTCACCCGCGCATCATCGGCACGACCTTCTTGTTCAAGCCGTTTTTGCTTTTGTTCAAGCCAGCCCGAATAATTCCCCTCATAAGGGATACCAGCGCCGCGATCGAGTTCAAGAATCCAGCCAGCAACATCATCAAGGAAATAACGATCATGCGTAATGGTGACAACGGTACCCGGGAAATCATGAAGGAATTTTTGCAGCCATGCGACAGATTCGGCATCCAAATGGTTTGTCGGCTCGTCAAGAAGCAGCATGTCAGGCGCGCTAAGCAATAGCTGGCAAAGCGCAACACGGCGCTTTTCACCACCTGATAATTTTGTGACATCGGCATCGCCCGGCGGCACGCGAAGCGCATCCATCGCAATTTCGGCTTTGCGTTCTAGATCCCATGCGTCAATGGCATCAATTTCTTCCTGCAGTTCGGCCTGTTCGGCAATGACGGCATTCATTTCGTCATCGCTCATTTCTTCGGCAAATTTCGCGCTCACTTCGTTAAACCGGTCAACAAGCTGTTTGGCACGACCCATGCCAGCAAGAACATTACCGGCCACATCCATTGATGGATCTAATTCAGGTTCTTGCGCCAGATAACCAACTTTGATGCCATCGGCAGCCCATGCTTCACCCTGAAATTCGGTTTCGATTCCAGCCATGATTTTCAGCAAGGTTGATTTACCCGATCCATTCAGACCCAAAACGCCAATTTTGGCACCTGGCAGAAATGACAGGCTGATATTTTTTAGAACTTCCTTACCACCGGGCCATGCCTTGCTTAAGCGGTTCATTACATAAACATATTGATGGCTAGCCATGATTTTTCCAATTCTCTTTCGGGTCGCGTCGGGGTTTTCGATACTGCATTTTCAATGATGCATGGCGCGTCAAAACAGGCAAATTCAGCCCAGCAATCACAAACCACCAATCACATCGTCCTTATGTATCTTTTTTTAACGCAATATGCCACCCCTCGATCAATTCTGGCTGCCGCTTTTCATCGCGCGGGCGCAGGATCTTGGGCTTGCATCGCGCCCGTTATTCGGTTTTTATGGTGGCAGATACAGCCCCGCATCAATGATCGCGATTTGGAACCATTTACATGATTACAACCACCCCTCCAATCGGCATTTTGATCGACCTGCCTTTTGGTTTGTTGATGTGGACCAGCTTTGTGCATTTTCTGCTGATCATTGTGATGAATGAAGATAGTGGCTTTTCGCTGTTACGGCTGTTGCGTGGGCTCAATGCCCCAATCTATGCGGTGATCAGCTTGATCAAGCCAGCCTTTATCATCAGCCGCCTCTTGCCGCTTTACGCTGCGGGTATCCTGTTTATCATTCGGTATTATGTTTTGCCGCTGGCGATCGGGTTTGACGTGTGGAGCTTTAGCGACATGCCGCTGGAACGGCTGCTTTTATCGGCCAAATCCGATTTGGGTCTTTAGGCAATAATTGCGTGAGTGGCAAATCTTACTGCTGAGGTGCGATGCGGGTTTTGCGCTGAATTTTACCTGACGCGTCGAGCTGCCATAATTGCTGGCCGGTTTTATCTTCGATAATGACAAGCATTTGCCCCTTATCACCAAGGCTGGCACCGGTAATCCGGCTATCAGCAGGAATCACAAGCTCACTTTGCTGGATTGCCTTGGCCGAATTGGCGGCGGTAAGCCGGCTATAGATTGTCACGATAATGACCGCCAATGCCGCCACGATCAAAATTGCCATGATGATGGCCATTGCCTTGATCAGCCCAAGATTCCGGACAACAGCCGATGGCGCTTCGGTGATTGTTTCAGATGATTGTGGGGCTGTTGTATTTGCCGCTTTTGCTTTATTGTCCTGATCCATGACCTATTCCTCTGACGATCCAACAACCCGTCTTGTTCATCTTGCCGCTGACGATATACCTGCCGACCGCGTTGACCGGTTTCTGGCGACCCATTTTGGCACGCCAAGCCAGCCTTTATCTCGCAGCCGGATTAAAGCGCTGATCCTTGATGGGCAGCTAAGCGAAGATGGGCGCACCCTAACCGATCCATCAGCACCGGTCAAACCCGGCGCAAGCTATGCGCTGATTTTGCCACCGCCAGTTGATGCGGTGCCAAAGGCCGAAAATATCGCACTTGATATTCTGTTTGAAGATTCGCATTTGATTGTCCTGAACAAACCGGCAGGGCTGGTTGTGCATCCGGCACCCGGGTCGCTAACTGGTACTTTGGTGAATGCGCTGATCGCCCATTGCGGGCCATCGCTTACCGGCATTGGCGGGGTCATGCGGCCGGGTATTGTTCACCGTCTTGATAAAGACACTTCTGGCACGATGGTAGTCGCCAAAACCGATGCGGCGCATCACGGCCTGACAGGCATGTTTGCCGCGCATGATATTGACCGGCGCTATCAAGCGCTTGTTTGGGGAACAAGTGTTGAACGTGATGGCACGATTGACCAACCAATCGGCCGCGCCAGCTATGACCGTAAACGCCAAGCCATCACCACCAAAGGCCGTAACGCGGTAACGCATTGGCAATTGCTGCGCCGTTTCCCACCTTTTGGTTCGCATATTGAATGCCGTCTTGAAACTGGCAGAACACATCAGATCCGTGTTCATATGGCGCATATCAATCATGGGGTGATCGGCGATCCGTTATATGGACGGGCACCACGTTCGGGACAAATGCCGGATAATCTGGCGCGTACCGGCCTGTCACAGATGCGCGATTTTGGCCGTCAGGCGCTGCATGCAGCGCGGCTTGGCTTTGCCCATCCGATTACCGGCGAGGCACTGCATTTTGAAACACCGCTTCCCGACGATATGGCGGGTCTCCTCGCGCTGATGGAACGCACTGTTTCCGACCGCGCGACTGGCAAAACCCATCCTTCTGGCTAGAATTGATTTTTGCGATTACTGCGCGTAATTTTCGGGTTTTAACCGTCTATTTGTGCGAAAATTAGAATTATTGAAAAAGAGTTTTGCAAAAAATAGCCTTAATCTAGCCCCGATTAAATGGTTTTATCCATTTGTGGAAAGATCGGCAAAGCGCGATAGCGTCGCGCCAAAGCGGCGCAAACTTGCCTAACGACATGAGTCCGATCCCGAGGAGAAATGAAAATGGCTGCTAAATCAATGCTTCCTGCGATTAGCCCAGATGGAAATCTGTCGCGCTACCTTGAGCAGATTCGCGCCTTTCCAATGCTGGAGCCGGGCGAAGAATATATGCTGGCAAAATCATGGAAAGACAAAGGTGACGTCAAGGCTGCGCATAAGCTGGTGACAAGCCATTTGCGGCTTGTCGCCAAAATCGCAATGGGATATCGCGGTTACGGCCTTCCGGTTGCCGATCTGATCTCTGAGGGCAATCTTGGCATGATGCATGCGGTCAAAAAATTTGAACCTGAAAAAGGCTTTCGGCTTGCCACCTACGCCATGTGGTGGATCAAAGCGGCAATTCAGGAATATATCTTGCGGTCATGGTCATTGGTCAAAATCGGCACCACCGCTGGACAAAAGAAACTGTTTTTCAATCTTCGCCGCATCAAAGGACAGATCCAAGCGATTGAAGATGGCGATCTAAAGCCCGAACAGGTTACGCAGATTGCGACCCAGCTAGATGTGTCCGAAACTGAAGTGATTTCGATGAATCAGCGCATGGCTGGCAATGACCGATCGTTGAATGTACCGCTTAGCCGCGATGGCGAGGGCAGCGGCGAATGGCAGGATTGGCTGGAAGATGACAGTGTTGACCAGGAAACCAGCTTTGCCGAGCAGGAAGAATATGGCGCGCGCCGCAATCTGATGGTTGATGCAATGCAGGGACTAAACCCGCGCGAACAACGCATTCTCGAAGCGCGACGGCTTGCCGAGCCGCCGCTAACACTCGAAGATCTCGCGGCTGAATTCAGCGTTAGCCGCGAACGGATTCGCCAGATTGAAGTTCGCGCCTTTGAAAAGCTGCAAAAAGCCGTTCGCGACAAGGCCGAAGAAATGCAGCTATTGCCGAATCACAGCGAAGCTGACGCCTAGCCTTCAAACGGGTCGCGAACCAGAATCGTATCATCGCGTTCGGGGCTTGTTGATAGCAGCGTAACGGGCAATTTGGTCAATTCTTCGACACGGCGGATATATTTAACCGCATTTGCGGGTAATTCAGCCCAACTGCGCGCGCCATAGGTGCTGTCTGACCAGCCGGGCATTTCTTCGTAAATTGGCTTGCAAGCGGCCTGTGCGCCAGCATCGGACGGGAAATAATCCAACACCTTGTCGCTGCCGTCAATTTGATAGCCAACGCATATTTTTAAAACATCAAACCCATCAAGAACATCAAGCTTGGTCAAAGCCATGCCGGTGATGCCCGCAACATGACCTGCCTGCCGAACCATAACCGAGTCAAACCAGCCGCAACGCCGCTTGCGTCCGGTGACAGTGCCAAATTCGCGGCCACGTTCGCCCATCCGGTCACCATCAGCGCCAAAATCCTCGGTTGGGAATGGGCCACTGCCAACGCGGGTTGTGTAGGCCTTGGTAATGCCAAGAACAAATCCAATATCGGTTGGGCCGGTACCCGCACCGGTTGCGGCCTGACCTGCCACAGTATTGCTTGAGGTCACGAAAGGATAAGTACCGTGATCAATATCAAGCATCACCCCTTGAGCACCTTCAAACAAAACCCGCTTATTTGCCGCGCGCGCATCGGCAAGACAACGCCAGCTTTGGCCAGTATAAGTCAGCAATTCATCACGCATCGCCAAAAGATCGGCCTTCATCTTGTCAGCATCGGCAAGCGGCTGTTCGGCAGCGGCAAGCCAGACATTGTGATGCGCCACCAGCGCCGCCAGCTTTTCGGTTAACACATTTTCCGATGCCAAATCGCCAAGACGAACCGCGCGGCGGGCAATCTTATCCTCGTAGGCAGGGCCAATACCGCGACCGGTTGTGCCAATTTTACCAGCACCGCGCAACGCTTCACGCGCCGCATCAACCGCTTGATGAACCGGCAAAATCAAAGCCGCAGATTCGGATACCAAAAGGCTTGCCGGACTGATTGCCGCGCCCTGACCGCGCAAAATGCCAATTTCCTTGAGCAAATGCGCCGGATCAATCACCACACCATTGCCAATGACCGACAATTTTCCCGGCCGCACAATGCCTGATGGCAAAAGTGATAATTTATATTCGACACCGTCAATGACAAGCGTATGACCCGCATTGTGACCACCTTGAAACCTGACAACAACATCGGCGCGGCTTGACAACCAATCGACGATCTTGCCTTTGCCCTCATCACCCCATTGCGCACCAATTACCGCTACATTTGCCATGAAAAACCCTTTGTCCCACCGAGGGGATCGACATCAAGATCGAAAGACAGGAAAGACGCCATACCGCTGCGATATTGCAACGGGTCAAGTTCGCCTACCTTGAAACCATAGATCATGCCGACGGGCCGCATGAACCGCGGCCGTTTATAGCAGAGTTCACGCGGCAAAGGCAACGGTACCATGCCAGTGGCAAAGTTTAATTTATCAGCATTCCATGCCAGCCATGACCACAGCCAAAACGCGGCCCTTCCGCCAGCGAAAACCGGCGATTAGATATCAAGCGCGAAATGCAATGCGTCGGCACGCACCACCTGCTCCAGCGCGCGAATTTCAGGCAACATGGTTTTCGGCAAGCCGCCATCAATCTCGACAAGAGCAATCGCCTCGCCGCCAACTTCACGCCGCCCAAGATGGAAAGTCGCAATATTGATCCCATGCTTGCCACAAAGGCTGCCAAGATCACCAATAAAGCCTGGCTTGTCATAATTGCGAAGATAGAGAAGATGTGGCGGGAAATCTGATTCGACAGCGATATGCTGCACCTCGACAATCCGCGGCTTATTTCCACCAACCAAGGTTCCGGCAATCGTCCGATCACCTGTTTTATGCGAGATTGTCACCCGAAGCAGAGTTTCATAATCGCACTGGCGATCATGGCGAACTGTCGACACGGCAATACCATTTGACGAGGCGACCGCAGCGGCATTGACCATATTGACTGACTCCATTGCCGGTCCAAGAAGCCCTGCCAAAGTTGTTGCCACAACCGGTTCTGGGTTTAGCGCGGCTGCCTTGCCGTCAAATTCGATCACCACCGCAGTGATGCCATCGGCTTCGACCTGTCCCAAAAAGCTGCCAAGCAAGCCGCCAAGCGCCATATAGGGCTTTAGAATCGGGGCTTCTTCGGCTGAAACAGATGCCATATTCAAGGCGTTGGTGACTGCGCCTTTCATCAGATAATCAGCCATTTGTTCAGCCACCTGAAGTGCCACTTTTTCCTGCGCCTCGGTGGTGCTGGCACCAAGATGCGGCGTGGCAATGACATTATCAAAACCGAAAAGCACATTATCGGTGGCGGGTTCTACCTCAAACACATCAAAGGCGGCACCAGCGACATGGCCGCTTTTCAATGCTGCCGCCATTGCCAACTCGTCAACAAGACCGCCACGCGCGCAATTGACGATCCGAACGCCGTTTTTGGTTTTGTTCAACGCATCAGCGCTAATGATATTACGCGTTGCATCGGTTAATGGCGTATGAAGCGTGATAAAATCTGCCCGCGCCAATAATTCATCAAGCTCAAGCTTTTCAATACCAAGCCGGGTTGCATTTTCAGGGCTAAGATACGGATCATATCCAATAACCCGCATTTTCAGGCCTTGCGCGCGTTCAGCAACAATCGTTCCGATATTGCCACAGCCAATCAGACCTAATGTTTTGCCGGTAATTTCGGTCCCCATAAAGCGTGATTTTTCCCATTTACCAGCTTTGGTGGATTCATTGGCATCGGGAATTTGCCGCGCCAAGGACAGCATCAAGGTAATGGCATGTTCGGCAGTTGTAACGGCGTTGCCATACGGCGTATTCATCACGATCACACCGCGTTTTGTTGCCGCCGCAATATCGACATTATCCACCCCAATCCCAGCACGGCCAACGACTTTCAGATTTGTGGCGGCGTTCAAAATATCAGCCGTAACCTTGGTCGCCGAACGGATTGCCAGCCCATCATAATCGGCAATAATGGCCTTTAATTCATCGGGTGAAAGCCCCGGCTTGACATCAACATCAATGCCATGTTCCTCAAAAATCGTCGCCGCACGCGGGCTTAATTTGTCACTAATCAATACTTTTGGCATGGTTTCATCTCATTCATTAACTGGCCCCACAAACAGGGCAATTCATGGCAATTAAATTGGCATCGATACAGCGTTGATATGATGCCAGCACCGCAGGATTGCGGTCGTCGATATTGCAGATTAGGCAGCCGCCGATCCGGCTTGGCGGATTTCGGCATAGGCCCAATCCAGCCACGGCAATAGCGCTTCGACATCACTTGGCTCAACCGTTGGGCCAGCCCAGATTCGCAACCCGGGAGGCGCATCACGATATGATGCGGCGTCAAGTGCAACCCCCTCTTTTGCCAAGGTTTTTTCAAGCTGCGAAGCAACTGTCTTTTTTGCCGCATCATCTAACGCGACAAACCAAGGATCAGTGATCGACAGGGTGATGCTGGTGTTTGAAATTGTCGCTGGATCTTGTGCCAGAAACCCAAAATATGGCGTTTTCGCAACCCATGATTTCACCGCATCAAGGCTGGCATTTGATCGCGCGATTAACGCTGGCAATCCGCCAATTGATTTTGCCCAATTCAGCGCATCAATCGCATCTTCAACCACCAGCATTGACGGCGTATTGATCGTTGCAGCGTCAAAAATGCCTTCATTCAATTTGCCCTTAGAGGTCAAACGGAACAATTTTGGAATTGGCCAAGATGGGGTGTGGCTTTCAAGCCGTTCAACAGCGCGCGGAGACAGGATCAGCACGCCATGCCCGCCCTCACCGCCAAGCGATTTCTGGAAACTAAAGGTTACAACATCAAGCTTTTGCCATGGCAAATCCATCGCAAAACAGGCAGATGTTGAATCGGCAATGGTCAAACCGGCACGATCATCGGGAATCCAATCGCCATTCGGCACTTTGACGCCAGCCGCGGTGCCATTCCAAGTGAAAATGACATCATTATTGAAATCGACCGCATTCAGGTCAGGCAATTGCCCATATGGGGCGACATGTGTCACCGGATCAATTTTCAGCTGGCTTACCGCATCGGTAACCCAATCCTTGCCAAAGGATTCCCACGCCAAAAGTTCAACGCCGCGCGCGCCAAGCATTGACCACATTGCCATCTCAACCGCGCCCGTATCCGAGCCCGGAACAATGCCGATGCGATAATCATCAGGCAGACCCAGAATCTCGCGAGCGAGGGTCATTGCTGTTTGGATTTTATCTTTTGCAGGTGCTGAACGATGCGACCGACCGGTGCAAGCATCTTCAAGTGCGGCTGGAGACCATCCCGGACGTTTCTTTGTTGGTCCGGAAGAAAAATACGGCATAACCGGACGGTTTGCCGGTTTGGCATATGTTGACATAACACATTCTCGCGCTCAGATTTGGCTATCCGTTGGGGGATAGCGGCCCGCCAAAAGAAGTCGCATAAAATGATATCGCAAGTCAACATGCTGCCTGACCGGTAGAGGGAAATAAATTCCTAACCGACAAGCATATGTTTTTGAACGATTTTATTAAGCCTCAGCGGTAATGCGCAAAATTAACGCATCCATTGCCTCGGTTAAAAGCGCGTCAGTTTCGGCTTCGACCATCACCCGAACCAAAGCTTCGGTTCCAGATGGGCGTACCAGAACACGCCCCTTGCCGTTTAGATTAGTCTCAATAGTGGCAAGGTCGGATTGCAGCTTTTTATCCTGAAGAATCGCCGGATCAATTCCGCGCAGATTTTCCAGTCTCTGGGGATTTGGCGAAAAGCTGTTGAACAGCGTGCTGGCTTTTTTGCCGCTTGTCTTGAGCAGGGTTAGCATCTGCAATGCCGTCAGCAAGCCGTCACCCGACCTTGCAAAATCGGTCATCAGCATATGGCCTGACGGTTCGCCACCAAGATTCAGCCCATCTTGCCGCATCTTTTCAAGAATATAGCGATCACCAACAGCAACGCGGTGCAAATCAATCCCTGCCTTGCCAAGTCTGGCCTCAAGGCCGCGATTGGTCATCACCGTGCCAACAACCGCGTTGTCGGCAAGCGTTCCGCGTTCTTGCATGGCAAGCGCAAGGCAGCCCAGAATCTGGTCACCATCAATAATTTTGCCCGTTTCATCAGCCATGATCAGCCGGTCGGCATCACCATCAAGGCAAATCCCCGCATCGGCACCATGCGCCACCACTGCTGCTGCCATCACCTGCGGATGAACCGCACCGCAATTTTCATTAATATTGAAACCGTCAGGCGATACCGCCAATGGCACAATTTCGGCACCAAGTTCATAAAGCGTATCCGGCGCGGTGCGATAGGCAGCGCCATTCGCACAATCAACAACCAGCTTTAGCCCATCAAGACGCGTGCGCCCGGGCAAGGTGGATTTGGCAAATTCAACATAGCGACCAACCGAATCAAGCATGCGGCGCGCACGGCCAAGATCAGGCGCGTCAGCAAGCGCAATTGAACCGGCGGCCAATGCCGAGATTTCAGCTTCGATTTTGTCATCAAGCTTAAACCCATCGGGGCCAAACAGCTTGATGCCATTATCATGATGCGGGTTATGGCTAGCCGAAATCATCACGCCCAATTCCGCCCGAAGCGAGCGCGTTAAATGCGCCACCGCTGGCGTTGGGATCGGGCCAAGCAAACGGCAATCAAGTCCGATTGAGGTAAAGCCTGCAACCAATGCCGATTCCAACATATAGCCTGAAAGACGCGTATCCTTGCCAATGACAACAATCGGGCGTGCATGGCTAGACCGGTCATTATGATCGGCAAACCAACGCCCCGCAGCCAATGCCAGTCTTACAACGGCTTCGGCAGTCATCGGCCCTGTATTGATGCGCGCGCGTACGCCGTCGGTACCGAATAATCCTGCCATGATGTTTCCTTTGTCACTTTATCGATCACATTTTGGCAATCGCATTTGCGGCCAAATGGCTGCTTGGGTTTAGGATAGAATAGCTTGCCCCTATTTCACAAGCACTCAAAACAATCCGAAATCAGCTGTCGGTGGCGCGCAATGCCGCCTCGACCGCCAGCGCTTGCGCCGTTTCGGCAACATCGTGAACGCGAATAATCTGCGCGCCCTGCCGCCATGCCGCTGCAGCCAATGCCAATGATCCGGCAAGCCGCGCTTCGGCCGGTTCGCCAGCCGATATTTTCGCAATTGACGATTTGCGGCTGGCCCCAAACAGAACAACAACACCAAGCCCATGGAATAGTGACAACCAATTCACCAATTGCAGATTATGAGTCACTGTCTTGCCAAAGCCAAAGCCGGGATCAATGGCAATTGATGATGCCGGAATGCCAGCGGCAATCGCCGCCGCAACGCGCTGTTTCAAAAATTCGTAAATTTCTACCGGCGCAAAATCATAGACCGGATCCTGCTGCATGGTTTCGGGCGTCCCCTTCATATGCATCATGACCACTGGCGCACCGCTTGCCGCTGCGGCCTTCATCGCATCTTCGCCCTGCAATGCCTGAACATCATTTATGATCGCTGCCCCCGCCCCGGTTGCCCGTGTCATCACCGCGGCATGGCGGGTATCAACCGAAATCAGCATATCAGCCCGCGCCAATGCGGTAATCGGCGGCAGAATACGCGCCAATTCCTGATTGCGGCTCACCGGCTCGGCGCCCGGACGGGTGGATTCGCCACCAATATCAATGATTGACGCGCCTGCCGCTGCCATCGCCTTGCCAGCGGCAATTGCCTTGGCTGGGCCAAGATTAACCCCGCCATCTGAAAAGCTGTCAGGGGTTACATTCAGCACCGCCATTAAATGCGACCGACCCATATCAAGACCAGCAAAATGCGGCCGCGCAACGGTCAAATCATCAATGGCCTTGCTTGCCATATTCCGATCATCGGCAAGGGCAAAAAGCTGTTCGCAATCCATCCGGCTGGCCACATACCCATCATCACCATCAGCCATGACAACGTCAAGCTGGCAAAAGCTGGCATGTCCGCCAGCCAATTTATGCTGGCCGCCGGATGTGACGATAGGGCGAAGCCATGTTGGTTGGCAAAAAGGCGGCACTTTTGGCGCCGCCTCATAGGCTAGTTTGGATGTCGCGTCTGTATTCATCAAAATACAGGCTTAGGCAGGTTCGCTGCCCGGCTTTTTCGGCCGACCAGTACCAGGAAGGCCGGTCCGCGATTTGCGCTTTGGCTTTTGATTGATTGGCGTGTCCTCGGCATCTTTGCGAACAAGCGTGCCACCTTCAACGATAATCTTGATTTCATTGCCATCAAGCGTTTCATATTCGAGCAAGCCCTGCGCCAAGCGTTCCAGCTCAACATCGTTCTTTTTGAGGATTTTGGTAGCGTCTTTATAGGCCTCATCAACAATCCGGCGCACTTCATCATCAATGATCGACGCGGTCGCATCAGCAACATTCTTTTGTTGCGACACTGACCGGCCAAGGAAAACTTCCTGCTCATCTGCGCTATAGGCCAAAAAGCCCAGCTTGTCAGACATGCCCCATTCAGTCACCATCCGGCGTGCCATATCGGTAACCATACGGATATCAGATGACGCACCAGTGGTAATCTTGTCATGACCAAAGATCAGATCTTCGGCAATTCGGCCACCACAGGCCACCCGCAAATCGGCGTGAATTTTGTCACGCGCCAGTGAAATACGATCGCCTTCTGGAAGCCGCATCACCATGCCAAGCGCACGTCCGCGCGGAATGATGGTGGCTTTATGGATTGGATCAGATGCAGAGCAATGCAATGCCACAACAGCATGTCCAGCCTCGTGATAGGCAGTCAGACGCTTTTCCTCGTCAGTCATCACCATTGACCGGCGTTCGGCACCAAGCATGACCTTATCCTTGGCCTCTTCAAATTCGGCCATTGAGACCGTGCGGCGGCCTTTACGCGCTGCCAGCAATGCCGCCTCATTCACCAGATTGGCAAGGTCAGCACCTGAAAAACCGGGGGTGCCACGGGCGATTACGCGCGGCTCAACACCCTCGGAAAGTGGCGTTTTGCGCATGTGAACTTTCAGAATTTTTTCGCGGCCAATCACATCTGGATTTGGCACAACAACCTGCCGGTCAAAACGACCCGGGCGAAGCAACGCCGGATCAAGCACGTCAGGGCGGTTGGTTGCAGCGATCAGGATCACCCCTTCATTCGCCTCAAAACCATCCATTTCAACTAGCATCTGGTTCAACGTCTGTTCGCGTTCGTCATTGCCGCCGCCAAGACCGGCACCACGATGCCGTCCAACCGCGTCAATTTCGTCAATGAAGATGATACAAGGCGCGTTTTTCTTGCCCTGTTCAAACATATCGCGAACACGGCTGGCACCAACACCAACAAACATCTCAACAAAATCAGAACCTGAAATCGTAAAGAAAGGCACATTGGCCTCGCCAGCAATCGCCTTGGCAAGCAAGGTTTTACCGGTACCTGGAGGGCCAACAAGCAAAACGCCTTTTGGAATTTTACCGCCAAGCCGCTGAAACTTGCCCGGATCCTTAAGGAACTCGACAACTTCTTCCAATTCGGTTTTAGCTTCATCAATACCCGCCACATCTTCAAAGGTGACGCGGCCTTGATGTTCGGTCAGCAATTTCGCCCGCGATTTGCCAAAGCCCATCGCGCCGCGTGACCCACCCTGCATTTGCCGCATAAAGAAAATCCAGATGCCGATAAACAGCAACATTGGGAACCATGACAGTAAAATCGAGAAGAAGCTTGGCATGCCGCTATCTTCTGGGGTTGCAACGATACGAACATCATTTTCATCCAGAATTTTCACAACATCGGTTGATGGCGGCATCACGGTTGTGATCACCCGTCCGGCGCTAGATTTACCGCGCAAATTGCGACCATCGATCAATACTTCTTCGATCTGGTTGGTTTTGACTTTCCCCATAAAATCGGAATAGGCCACTTGATCGGCCGGTGTTCCGGTTGACGGGGTTTGGAACATATTGAACAGCCCCATAAGCGCCGCGCCAAAAATGAGCCAGATGATGATATTGCGAGCCAGATTATTCACCAGATTTATCCTATCAATGTATCTGCAAGAAACGTCGGACGTCTTGCCATCCCTAAGAACCGCGCCGCCATAGTGGCTGGCGATTGTGTATTTTCATACCCTTTTAATTGGGGATAAATCGACCCGCCGTCAAGGGTTGTTAACACAGGAATTGCCTGTCTGGCGCGATGCGGCAGCAAATGCCACCCATCCGGCATGGAATTGGCAGGCAAAGCAGCGCCGGAATCACCCTGTATTCTGGGCGTATCAGCAAATCCATGCAGCATGCCCGCCTGCGCGCTTTTGACCAACCAACAACCGGCAAAAACCACCTCTTGGCCAGCGGCAATCGGCGTGGTAATCCGCTTGCGGCCCGTTTCGCGAAACAGGTGATAATTGGCCGCTGATGCGCGGCGCGGTGATGTAATCGGGCTGAAATGACAGCCGCCAATCGTTGCCGAAACACCATCATCACAACGCTGGCGAAGCTGATCCAGCGCCATCTTTGCCGCCCCATATTGCCCGCCGCCAACTGCCATAATGAGCCGGCGCATGATAAGCGCCCAAAATGACTGCGGCAGGTCAGCAAAGGCGGCCATGGTCACACTGGCATAACCCGACGGATGCCAGTCAACCGCTTGGTCAATAATGTTATCACAAGCCTTGTCAGCCACCGCGCCTAGCCGCGCTGCGCCGGCACCAAGACGGCGCAACTGCCCCGAAGATAGCGCGGTATCAGCGGTTGCCGCATCTTGGCGATCAAGATCAGCCAGAAATTTACGGATACGAACGCGCTCAAACCGGTGATTCTGATTGCTTGGATCAGTTTCAAAATCGCAATCAAGATGATGGCAAACCGCCTTTAACTGATCGGGCATCCAGCCCAAAACCGGCCTTGCAACGACAACATCATGCTGCAATCGGTGGCAAGCAATCCCACCAAGACCGTTTAAACCCGATGATTTCAACAAGCGCATTGCAACGGTTTCAGCCTGATCGCCGGCATGATGCGCAAAAAGCAAAGCGGCCTTTTTTTGCCGTGCCACTGATAATAGCGCTTGGTGCCGGTTGATCCGCGCCCATTCCTGCAATCCGGCTGTTGGGCGCGGTTCGGTAATCGGGATAATATCGCTGGCAACGCCAAAGCGGCGCAAACGCGTTTGCACCCTTTTCGCCTCATCACCCGAGCCATCGCGCAAACCATGATCGACAATCACCGCATGATGATGCTTGCCATTTGCATCGGCATAGCGCTGCGTCAACAAAGCCAGCGCGGTACTATCGGGCCCACCCGACAACGCCGTGACATAGCCTGTGCATTGATCAAGCCCCAGCCCCGCCATGACAGCGGCGAAACGGGCGTCAAAATCAGCAATCAGGCTAGCTTTTACACTTGGCAGCATCACTAAGGGCGGCAAGCTGGGTCATGAAAGTTTCAGGTGGCGTATCAAGAAGCTTTGGCAAGGATGCATAGATTTCGCAAGCTTGTTCTGCCGGTGCGAAATGCGAAACTGACTCGGCAATCCACATGGTCGTGTCAACAAGCCGTGCATCATTCGGATAGGTGCTGTTAAATTCGGAAAATGTCATGGCGGCTTTTTCATATTCACCGCGCATGAACTGCACCCGCCCCAGCCAGAAAGTGGCATCGGCCTGACGTTCATGGTCTTTGTTGAAGACCCGAAATTCGGCAAAGGCCAATTCGGCTGTTTCCAAATCATTCTGCAAGGCGCGCCCTAACGCAAAGCGATATTGCTCTTCGGGGCTAACCGCAGGCAAAACCTCAGGTTCGGCAGGTTGCGCAGGAACAACAGGCGCATCATTTGCCGCAATATCAGCGTTAAGGGTGCCTGCATCGCCAGAAGCCGGATTATCAGCATTTGATGCGCTGTCACTGGCCTTCTCAACACCATCTTTGGCGGCGGCGGCATCGGGTGCGTTAGCTGTATCCAATGTCTCTAGCTCGCGGTTAAGCGCACCTTCTTCAACCGACCATTTGGTGACACCACTGTTGCTTTCGCGGGTCATTTGTACATTGGCTGGCGCATCGGCGGCGGTTGTTTCCTGCTGTGCTGCCGCATTGGCAAGATCACTGCCGCCAAGCGAGATCAGCGTTTGCACCCGCTTTTCCAGACGAAGCAAACGAAATTCGGTATCAGATGTGATTTCAAGCGTGCGTTCCATCCGGCGGCTAGTCATCGCCAATGTATCATTCAGCTTTTCCATCTCATTGCGAAGCGCATTCAGATCAGCCATCTGCGCGGTGCCAGCCTGTGCCGAGCTTGACCCAAGCTGTTCAACCTTAAGCTTGATTTCGCGAAGATCTTGTTCAATAACCCCGCGGATTTCTTTCAGACCCTGCTCCAGAATATCCATGCGTTGCTGTTGGCGTGTTAACAGCGCGCTGGCATTTGACGATATCGCATTATCGCTTGCCGCGCTTTGCGCCATCGCATTTGCTGGCAGCAGCAAACTGGCCAACACCAAAAAGACTATCCGTTTATTCATTACGTCAATTCCCAACGACAAAGAAAAATTGATGACTGCAATCATCTGTTGCAAACATACTAGAGGCGGTTTTAGGCAGAAATTAGGCAAAAAAAAGAGGAGCGATCGCCCCCCTTTTTAAATCAGATCAAACTGTCTAGTTCAGAACAGTCGCAGCACGGCGGTTCTTTGCCCATGCTTCTTCGTTTGAACCAGAAACCGCTGGACGCTCTTTACCGTATGATACGGTGCGGACGCGGGCGGCATTCAGGCCTTTGGCAAGAAGATAATCACGAACAGCCACGGCGCGGCGATCGCCAAGCGCAAGGTTATATTCGCGGGTGCCACGCTCATCGGCATGACCCTCGATGATAACAACCATGGTTGGGTTCACATTTAGAAAAGCGGCCTGACGGTCCAGAGTGGCTTGTGCCTCTCCGGCTAGCTCAGAGCTGTCAAATCCGAAATAAACGGTGTTGCCAACCTGTGCCAGCTTTTCAGCATCGCTCATCTGAGTTGCTGTTGTCGAGCTGCTTGCTGAACTGCTTGTTGATCCAGCGGCTGTTGCACTGCTTGACGAACTGCCAGAGGCACTGTCACCAGCAACGTTTGACGCGGTCTCACACGCGGTGAAAAGGAAAGCTACTGCGCACATAGCGAGAAGTCGTTGAAACATCTGTATGCTCCCAAATTGTTTGTCCGGCACACCGGATGGTTTCTCTTTCGCGTTATTAGGTGACCACATAAACAACTCGTCATCTAAATGTCACGGTAATTATCTAACGGACGCACCCACAAGGCTAGTCTTTGCTGGCCCAAATTATGAATCTTCAATAACGCAAATTCATTGTAATTGAAACCAAAAAATTGACCAATCACCTATAAAACCGCAATTTTTCGGAAAGAGCATCTTTCTTTTCGGCAATTAATATGGTGATGATTGCCTTGTCCAAACATCGCCAGACAAAGCAAAGCCTTTTTCGCAATGCCTGTTAACAGAGATTGTAAAATTTTGTTACCTCGCCAAATCCGTTTGGTTAGCGCAATATCGGCGACCATGCTGGGTCAGATGCATCCGATGGGGTAATGATACGCTTTTCATTAAATCCGGTAATATCGATCCGGTAAACATGCGTATCGCCACCACTGCCATCGGTTTCAAAGGGCTGTTGTTTGAAATACATCAAGACGCGGCCATTTGGCGCCCATGTCGGCCCTTCAACAAGAAACCCACTTGCAAGAAGCCGCTCACCAGACCCGTCAACATTCATCACGCCAATGTAAAATTGGCCATTCGCCATTTTGGTAAAGGCAATAATATCGCCGCGGGGCGACCAAACCGGCGTTGCATAGCGGCCTTGGTTAAAGCTAATGCGCCGGACATTGGCACCATCAGCATCCATCACATAAAGCTGCTGGCTGCCACCACGATCCGAATTGAACACGATTTTGGAACCATCGGGTGAATAGGATGGTGATGTGTCAATCGACGCCGATTGCGTCAGGCGGTTAATCGCTTGGGTGCGCATATCCATTTCATAAATGTCGGTCATGCCATTTTGTGCAAGGCTCATGATTAATTTATCACCTGATGGCGCAAAGCGAGGCGCAAAGGTCATGCCCGGGAACGAGCCAAGCCGTTCGGTGCGGCCTGTCGCAATTTCGAACAGATAGACATTTGGTTCATCGTTGAAATAGTTCAGATAGGCAATTTCATTGGCTGTTGGTGAAAAACGCGGGGTCAGAACCAGATCAGCACCTGACGTTAAAAATTGATGATTATGTCCATCCTGATCCATAATGGCCAACCGCTTTAAACGGCGGCTTTGCGACCCTGATTCAGCAACATAGACAACGCGCGTATCAAAATACCCTCTGTCACCAGTGAATTCCTCATAGACGAAATCGGCAATCTGATGCGAAATCCGGCGAACGGCATTTTGATCGGCATTGCCGCCACCGCCAGTGATATTGCGCTGGATCACCACATCCCACAGCACAAATTCCACCTGCAACATGCCCGCCGAATCAATATAGGCCGACCCAACAAGCAGCCCCTTGACCCCCAACGGGCTCCAATTGGTGAAATTTGGCCGGATTGAGGGCGCTTTTGGCGGCTCGATAAAGGCCGCGCTATCAACGGGCGCAAACAGGCCCGAACTTTCCAGATCTTCGGAAATAATCTGCGCGATTTGTTTGCCAACCTCGGACACGACACCGTCAGGGCCGGTAAAATTGGCGATCGCGATCGGTGTTGGCGCGACCTGACCTTCGGTTATATCGATGCGAAGCTGGGCATTGGCGATATTACCAAACAGACCAAAACAAGCCGCAACCACAGTTACCAATCGCAAAAACATCATCATCGCTAATCTATTCCTATCTTTTTACCTGCAAATATGCGCTGTGTAGCACAAACCATGTCACATCATTATCGTGTTAAAAATTTTGGATCAAACCCGAAGATAAAGCTTTTCCATTGTTCATATTTATCCAAAGGCACTGGCAAAGGCGAACATTTAAACATTGTGCGAATGGCCTCATCGGCGGCAACCCGGAATGTTCGGTCGGTGGCAAGTCGCATTTTATTGTCAACCTCGGCTGTCAAAACCTTTCCGTCTCTATCTAACGTGACAATTATGTCAACAATTAGCGTGTTTGCACCTGCCGTGCCAATTGGCGGCGACCAGCATGATGACACGTGCTGGCGAATACGATCAATGTCGGAAAGACCAAGCGGGCCAACAACCGGTTTTTCGGGCGCGCGAATGGCATTACCGGCCGCTGTTGTCAAATTACTGGTCAAAGTTTCAGCCGCTTCTTTGCGTTCTTTTTCGCGCCGTTTCTTTTCGGCATCTTCGGATACCGCCTTGGCCTTGGCAAGATTTTGCATCACCCCGCTCAACGCGTCTTCGCGCTGTTTTTGCAATGCTTTTTGGCGTGCCAGCTTGTTGATGCGTTTTGGCGGTGATTGCGGCAGGCGTTTTGGCGCTTTCAGCGTCGCGGTGGTTTTTGGCTTTGACTTTGGCGGTGCCGGTGGCTGGGCAATTGCCGGCTTTGGCTTGGGCTTGGGCGTGATTTTTTGTGGCAGAATTTCTGCTTTTGGATCAGGTGCCTTTGGAGCTGGCTTGGCAACGGGCTTTGGCGCGGGCGGTTTTGCACGCGGTGGGGCTGGCGGTGGCGGCGGTGGCGGCTTTTTTGATTTTGCTGCCTTTTGTTCCTTTTTTGCCGTATTCGGCTTATCGCCTTGCGTCAGATTTGTCGTTGGCACTGATTGCACCATTTCCATCACCACGATGGGTTGTTCGTCGGGAAGATCGCGCTTGATTGACGGCAAGCCAATCCACGCCAGTGTTGCAACACTGACGTGCAATCCAACCGAAATAATCAGCGAACGACGATCCATCTCTAGCGTTCCACGCAAATTTCCATCATGCGGCCATTATTTCGCTTCAGGAAGCTGGGCCACTAATGCAACCTTTTCAAATCCGGCTGCCTGAATGCGACCCATAACACCAAGCACATCACCATAGGTCACTGCCTGATCACCACGCACAAAAATACGAACATCAGGGTTGGCGTTGGAAATGGCCTTCAGGCGCGGGATCAAAACCTCGGCCTCAACCGCGGCTTCTTGCAAATAAAGGCTGCCATCAGCTTTGATTGAAACCACCAAAGGCGCTGCATCAGCATTGATTGCCCCAGCTTTGGTTTTTGGTAAATCCACTTCAACCCCAACGGTCAAAAGCGGTGCTGTCACCATAAACACAATCAGCAGCACCAGCATAACATCAACAAAGGGGGTGACGTTAATCTCGCCCATTGGACGATGCCGCCGCCCGCCGGTTGATCGTTTGACTCCCGCTCCCATTATTTGCCGCCTTCATCAAGCTGGCGCGCCAATAGCGTGCTGAATTCCTGTGCAAATGTTTCAAGCCGCGCGCCAAATCGTTCAAGATCACCAGCAAATTTATTATAGGCAATAACCGCCGGAATGGCCGCGGCTAGCCCAAGCGCGGTGGCAAAAAGCGCCTCGGCAATTCCGGGCGCGACCACCGCAAGGCTGGTATTTTTTGACTCGGCAATCGACTGGAACGAACTCATAATCCCCCAGACAGTGCCAAGCAAACCAACAAAAGGCGATACTGAACCAATTGACGCCAGAAGATTCATCCCGCGTTCCATGCGTTCCATTTCACGCGTGATGGTAAAATTCATCGACCGGTCAATCCGGCTAACCAATGACGCGCGCAAATCGGCGCGGCCAGCATCGGCAAGCCCGCGTGACGTTGCCCGTCGCCATTCACGCATCGCCGCAACAAACACAATCGACATTGCATCACGCGGATTGGCACCCGTATCATCATAAAGCTTGTCAAGCGACCCACCTGACCAGAAGGCATCTTCAAAGGCCTGCGCCAAACGCCGCTCACGCCGAATGATGGTGATTTTTTCCACCACAATCGCCCAGCACCAGACCGATGCCAAAATCAAAAGCAACATGACCAGCTTGACGAAAGGATCCGCCGCCCAGAACAACCCCATGATGCTAAGATCTGCACTCGAATGGGTTACCGTCAACTCCACAGAATTCATTTATTCACCCTCTGTTTTCGTCCAAATAGCATTTGCGTTCGCACCTTTCGCCGGTGCTGGTTATCCATCTGATAAAGCCAGATCGGAAAATTTGGCTTTGACCGCCGCCGGCAGCCGGCATATTTTTGGCCGCGCCCCATCGGCCAGCGCAACAAGCCCTATGTCTACGACAAGTCGGGCAAGAATATGGCGATTTTCGCGATTTATGATTTTTTGTTCTAATTTCAGCGATGCGCCGCCAAGCCGAAGTAAGCCACTTTCAACATCAAGAACATCACCAAGACTGGCAGGAAGATGAAAATCAACCTCGATCCGGCGCACCACAAAGGCTAATCCGTCATCGGCAAGCATTGCTGGCTGGTCAATGCCAAGACATCGAAGCCATGCCGATCGGGCGCGTTCGGCAAAGGCCAGATATTGCGCATGATAAACAATGCCGCCAGCATCGGTATCTTCATATTGAACACGAAGCGGGTAAAAATGATTGCCAGCGTCAAACCGGCCATCAAGCATGGCATCGGCACCGGCTGCCAGATTGGCATGATCGAGGGTTCTTTCCCGATTTTTTTGCCGATCACCCACCATCATACCCTATTCGATATCTGCCTCATCACCACCGATTTGCGTCAGAAGATCAAGCTGTTTGGCAGCCGATGCAGGCGGCGTCATGCCAAGATAGGCCCAGCCACCAACCGACAAGCAGCGCCCGCGCGGGGTTCGCATCAATAATCCGGTTTGCATCAAATAAGGTTCAATCACTTCTTCCAAAACATCACGCTGTTCAGACAATACCGCCGCCAGCGTTTCCACACCAACCGGTCCACCAGCATAGGATTCAGCCAAACAGGCAAGATAACGCCGATCCATCTGATCAAGGCCATTGGCATCAACTTCAAGCCGGTGCAAAGCGGCATCGGCAACCGCTGCGGTTACGGTTCCAGCGGCTTCAACCGCCGCAATATCACGAACCCGCCGCAATAGCCGCCCCGCCACACGCGGCGTTCCGCGCGCACGCCCAGCAATTTCGGCCGCCCCATCAGCGCCAAGATCAAGCCCAAGCTTGATCGCCTGTTTGGTCAGAATGAGTGACAATTCATCAGGGGTGTAAAACTGCATCCGCATTTGAATGCCAAACCGGTCACGAAGCGGGGTTGTTAATAGTCCCGATCTTGTGGTGGCACCAACAAGCGTAAATGGCGGCAAATCAATGCGTACTGAACGCGCCGACGGCCCCTCGCCGATGATCAGATCAAGCTGAAAATCTTCCATCGCCGGATACAGAACTTCTTCAACCGCAGGCGCAAGACGATGAATTTCATCAATAAACAACACATCGCGTGGCCGTAAATTGGTAAGCAGCGCTGCCAAATCACCCGCCCGCGCAATCACCGGCCCCGATGTTGCCCGAAAGCCAACACCCAATTCAGCAGCGATAATCTGCGCCAAGGTTGTTTTACCAAGACCCGGCGGCCCGTGAAGCAGGCTGTGATCCATCGCATCGCCACGATCACGCGCGGCATGAATGAATGTTTCAAGATTACGCCGTCCATTGCCCTGCCCAATAAATTCGGCAAGCGAGGTTGGTCGCAAAGCATTATCACTTCTCTCTTGGCTATCAGCGCCAATCAGGCGGCTGGCATCATCTGCTTGGGTCATGTTCCCATCTCCCGCAAGGCCGCCGCAATCACATCTGAAAGATTGTCGCCGCCAGCTTTTGCCTGAACCCGCATTACCGCGCTATGTGCCTCGGCGCGTCCATAGCCAAGATTGACCAGCGCCGAAACCGCATCACCAAACAATCCAGCGGCGGCACCATCAAGCCCGCCCGCCGCACCGCCAGCCGTGCCAGCACCCGAATCACCAATCGCCAAGGCGCCGCCAAGGCTGGTGATTTTGCCAATTTTCTCGCCAAGCTCATTGACCACACGCTGGGCGATTTTGGGACCAACGCCATCGGCACGCGCCACCATTGCCTTATCACCTGCGATAATGGCATTGGTTAAATCGCCTGGTGACAACACCGATAAAATCGCCATCGCCGCCTTGGCACCAACGCCCTGAACCGTGATCAAAAGCCGAAACGCATCGCGTTCAGCCAGATCAAGAAAACCAAACAGCGTCATGTTGTCCTCGCGAACCTGCATTTCGGTTAAAAGCGTAACCTCGCCTGCCATGGTGCCAAGCTGGCCTTGCGTGCGGCCAGAAATATTGACCGCATAGCCAACCCCCTGAACATCAAGAATGGTCTGCTGATCATCGGTTCGCACTATGGTGCCACGCAATTGCGCAATCATGTCTTGCCCCCATTGCTGGCATCATCTCGGGCAAGTGCCGCGGCGATGGCTGCCGACAGACCTTTGCCCATTTGTCCTTGGTTCATTTGTCCTTGGCTCATTTGTCCTTGGCTCAACTCTACCCCGACTGACGCCGCTGTACCAGCCTCATTGCTGGCGGCGATTGCAATTGCCAGCGCATCGGCAGCATCGGCATTTTGGGCCGTGACTGCCAACAGGCGCGTGACCATATCTTGGATTTGTTTTTTATCGGCAGTGCCAGTTCCAGCAACAGCCTTTTTGACCGCACGCGCCGAAATTTCGCCAACGCCAAGCCGATTGGCGCCGCAAGCAAGAATGCCAACGCCGCGCGCCATGCCAAGCCGAAGCGCCGATCCGGCTGATTTTGCCACAAAGATCTGTTCAATCGCCGCCTGATCGGGTTGGTGAAGATTAATCACCTCGCAAAGCCCATCAAAAATGATTTGCAGCCGCGCGGCATCGTCAAGCGTGGGTTTGGGCTGAATGGCGCCATTGGCAATATGCTGCAACCGCCCACCATCGAGGGCAATAACGCCCCAGCCAGTGCATCGCAATCCGGGATCGATGCCAAGAATCCGCATCATCGTCCCCACTTAGGCAAGCTTGGCAATGACGTCATCCGAAATGTCAAAATTCGACGACACATTCTGCACATCGTCATTATCATCAAGCGCATCAAGAAGCTTTAACAAGGTTGCGGCCTGCCCCTCATCAACGGCAATCAAATTTTGCGGTTTCCATGTCAGACCCGATTCTTCGGGCGCACCAAATACAGTTTCCAATGCTTCGCGAACGGCGTTGAAATCATCTGGCGCGCAAGTCACTTCATGCCCGTTTTCATCTGATTCCACATTTTCGGCACCGGCTTCAAGAACCGCTTCGAACATTGTATCGGCATCGGTCACATCAGCCGGATAGATGATTTGGCCAACCCGATCAAACATAAAGCTAACCGATCCGGTTTCGCCAAGTGACCCGCCGAATTTATTAAAGGCGGCGCGCACTTCTGATGCGGTGCGGTTCCGGTTATCGGTCATCGCATCAACGATCAGCGCAGTGCCACCCGGGCCATAGCCCTCATAGCGGATTTCATCATAATTTTCACCCTCACCACCCTCGGCGCGTTTAAGCACGCGTTCGATATTATCCTTGGGCATATTGGCAGCGCGCGCCGCCGATAGGGCCGAGCGCAAGCGTGGGTTTGAATCAGGATCAGTGCTGCTGCGGGCGGCAACGGTCAGCTCTTTAATAAGACGACCAAAAACCTTGGCGCGTTTTTTGTCCTGCGCACCTTTGCGATGCATGATATTTTTAAATTTGGAATGGCCTGCCATGATCTCTTATTGCTTATCTGCTTGTTTGTCGGGTTTGCTTTTTTCGGCTCAAGCCAACGGCAAGACCCGATGCGCAAAGGTATAGCAGATCAAAGCTTGGGGAACCAGCCTTGCCACTCATTTTTCGTCACGACCATTATCGCTGGCATTATGGTTGGCATCATGTTTGGCAAAGATGCCGCATCAGCTAGGCTGGCGACAAAACCCCGCCACGGCGAAGCGGATAAATTGCGGTTGCAAGGCCGGTTTCGGCTGTTTCAACAATCACACCGCTCAGCGTTACCGGCCCAAGTGCGACCGAAAGACGGCTATTGCCGCGCCCAAGAAAGCGGTCGGTTGCCGCGCCTTTATCCATGCCAATCACACTATCATAATCGCCGCACATACCAGCATCAGTCTGATAGGCCGTGCCGCCCGCCAGAATACGGTGATCGGCGGTTGGCACATGCGTATGCGTTCCCACCACAAGCGACGCTCGGCCATCCGCGTAATGGCCAAGCGCCATTTTTTCCGATGTTGCCTCGCCATGAACATCAATCAAGATAAAATCGGCATCACGGCCAAGCTTGTTGCGAACCAGCGCATCATTCAATGCCGGAAAAACCGGATCATTTGCCGCCATGAAAAGATTGGTCATCAAATTCACCGCAACAAGCCGCTTGCCAGCGGCATTCGTCACCTGAACAATGCCTTTTCCCGGGGTGCCTTCAGCCATGTTCAACGGCCGCAGCAACCTTGGTTCAGACGCGATATAATCAATAATTTCCTTTTTGTCCCAAACATGATTGCCGGTTGTCAGAACATCAGCACCAGCGGCAAAAAGCGCATCACAGATTTTCGGCGTAATACCAAACCCGCCAGCCGCATTTTCACAATTTACCACGATAAAATCGAGCGCCAGTTCATCACGAAGAAGTGGTAATTGTTCAATCACATCATTGCGCGCCGTCCGGCCAACAATATCTCCCAAAAACAACACGCGCATTACACTCTATCCTTACTCAATGCCGCTGTTCTGCAGCATTGCTTGGCATATCACGATCACCGAAATGATTACCGCCAGCAAACATCCAAAAACGGCAATCAAACCACGGTCATCAAATCAATTTTGCGACGGCACCGGCGTGAACAAACCGGTTGGGCACAGAACCGCATCAAGCGGCATGTCATAGGGGCCAACCGGTATTTTGTCCAGCTTTTGACCATCATAGGCAATGCCGATCACCGATAGATGATGCCCTGCGCCGCTGAGAACAGCAAGCGTGCGATCATAAAATCCACCACCATAGCCAAGCCGCCAGCCAGCCGCATCAAACGCCAGCATCGGTGCCAGAATCACATCAGGACGGCAAAGCGGCTGATCTGCAGGCGGTTGTTTGGTGCCATAAGGCCCATCATCAAGCCGATCACCGACCGCCCAGCGATGAAAGCGCAAAGGCTGGCCTTCGGCTGGCGTGATGGGCAATGCGGTCGCACAGCCCAAACCGGCAAGCCGCGCCATTAGATCAAGCGGCGATAATTCACTTCGGATGGGGAAATAGGCAGCATAAATGCCTTTGCCAAACCGATCAACCAGCTGCTCGGCATGCGTTGCCAGCAAGGTTGCGGCATCGGTTTGACTTGCGGCAAGGTGATTGCGGTTTTGCGCCGCCAGCTTGCGGCAGGCCGCTTTGGCTTTGGCAGGATCAAGATTGGCTTTGGACAAACCAGAGGTCTTTTGTGACATGCAAGCCTCATGGCCAATAGCAAGAAAGCGGCGACAACCACCTTAACCGTCGTTGTATCATCCTCTGTGACCTGCTTTGCAGGTGGGTGCCACATAACCAAACCACGGCTCGGCCAGAGGCAGCTCCCGAGAGAAAATTTATGGCCCCAGGGATTGAAAAACTAATCGCGAAAAAGCAGTCGTCGCCTAGGGCATCATTTAGGGTTTTGTCGTATCAAATGCAAGCTTTGATGTCAGCGTGGCAATCTTTGCCGCTGCATCTTCCAAAAGTGCCGCGGCCCGATCTTCGGCGGCGCTCGCATCATCGGCTGATGCGCTTGCTGGCGGGGCGGCTGGTGCCGCCGCATTGGATGCGCCATTTGCCGCTACGGCCGTGCTGGCGCGATCGGCCAGAATAAGAGCCACCATCGCCAGTAACCGCGCTTCGCCAATCTGGCCAACCGAACCGACAAGCGACTGCATGATCGATTCGACTTCAGCGCCTAAATTGGCAACATGATCTTCTTCACCAGCCCCGCAGCCGATCTGATAGGGGTGGCCGTTCAACCGAATGGTGACAACTGACTGGCTCATTCACTGGTTCCCATCACTGTCTCCGTTTCCGATGTCGCCAGCATTGCCCGCGTTTGTTTGCGCCGCATCAATATCGGCAATCACCTGCATGGCTTCGCCAAGCTTGGCCTCAATTCCGCTAACCTCGTCAATCAGCGCGGCAAAATCAGCCGTTGAGGGAGTCGGCGCAATGGCGCTTGATGCAGACGCCTCGATCGATGATTCAACTGCCGATTCCAATGCCGCAAGGGCATCGCTTAGCTGTTTTTCGGCATTTTGCAATCGCGTCATTACCTGCCAAATCTCTCTTACTAACCGTGCCTATTGTTTTCCTATGGCGTGCATTACCGCCAAAACAGACAAAACATTAGGCCGGTTTTTTCTCTAGAACATAATATGTTATGAAGCGAAGCTTGCCTGATTCACGAATCGAAATAAAGCGCAAAATATGACTTAACCCAGAAAGGCGCCCTGTTTGACCACAGTAATCTTGGCGTTGACGCATTGACGAACGCGCCCAACAAGGGCAAATTGCGGCTCATCAATTACTTGTCGATTATGCCCAAAAAAAAGGGGCATGATCTTGCCTGACATTCAAACCAGCAATCTTTGGAGGCTATCATGCCGAATTCGTCTCAACGTCAAACAATGGCAAATGCGATTCGGGCTCTTGCAATGGATGCTGTCCAGGCCGCCAATTCGGGCCATCCGGGCATGCCAATGGGCATGGCCGATGCGGCAACCGCGCTATTTTGCGACCATCTGAAATTTGACGCGGCCAGCCCTGATTGGCCTGATCGTGACCGGTTTGTGCTATCTGCCGGACATGGTTCAATGCTGATTTATGCGCTTTTGCATCTGACCGGTTACGAAGATATGACCATCGAGCAGATTCGTAATTTCCGCCAGCTTGGTGCCCGCACCGCCGGACATCCCGAATTTGGTCATGCCAAGGGCATTGAAACCACAACTGGCCCACTTGGTCAGGGCATTGCCAATGCTGTCGGCATGGCGATGGCCGAACGCCATATGGCGGCACGCTATGGTGATGATCTGGTTGATCACCACACTTATGTCATTGCTGGTGATGGCTGCCTTATGGAAGGTGTTAGCCATGAAGCCGCCTCGATGGCAGGTCATATGAAGCTTGGCCGGTTAATCGTGCTGTTTGACGATAATAATATTTCAATTGATGGCAGCACTGACCTGTCAACATCGGATGATACAAGCGGCCGGTTCGAGGCCTATGGCTGGCAGGTGCTAAGCTGTGACGGGCATGATATGGACGCCGTCTCCGCCGCGATTAGCGCCGCCCAAGCCGATGACCGGCCAAGCCTGATCTGCTGCAAAACCATAATCGGCCTTGGCGCGCCAAACAAACAAGGCACATCCGGTGTTCACGGTGCCCCGCTTGGCGATGCCGAAATTGCGCTGGCACGCCAAACACTTGGCTGGCCAGATGCGGCGTTTGAAATCCCCGCCGATATTCTGGCCGAATGGCGCGCTGTTGGCGCCCACGGCGCGGCGGCGCATCAATCATGGCAAGACCGGCATGCGGCAAGCCAAAACAAAACCGCCTTTGACGCCGCCATTGCCAATGATTTTGACAAGGATGTTGCCGCGGCGGTTCTTGCATGGAAAAACCAATTGGCAAGCGCCCCACAAAAACTGGCGACGCGCGTTGCCAGCCAGAAAGCCATCGAAGCCATTTTGCCAGCCTGCCCAACCCTATTTGGTGGATCGGCCGACCTGACCGGATCAAACAATACCCGGGTTGCCGATCACACAATTTTTGATCATGGCAATTATGGCGGCACTTATATTCATTACGGCGTTCGCGAACATGGTATGGCAGCAGCGATGAACGGCATTGCCCTTCATGGCGGTGCCATCCCTTATGGTGGCACCTTTATGGTGTTTACCGATTATTGCCGCCCCTCCATTCGTTTGTCGGCCCTGATGGAACAGCGCGTCATCTATGTCATGACGCATGACTCGATTGGCCTTGGCGAAGATGGCCCAACGCATCAGCCGGTCGAACATCTTGCCGCGCTTCGCGTGATGCCGAATTTATTCGTATTCCGTCCGGGCGATGCTGTGGAAACCGCCGAAGCATGGCAAACCGCACTTGAAGCCAAATCCACGCCATCAATTCTGGCATTGAGCCGTCAAGGGCTGGCGCAATTCCGGCATGGTGATATGGCTGAAAACAAAACCGCAAAAGGCGCTTATGTTGCAGTTGATTGTGACGGCACACGCCAGATCACTTTGCTGGCCTCAGGATCCGAAGTCGGCATTGCCATTGACGCGCAAAAACAACTTGCCGATAGCGGTATCAACGCTGCTGTTGTTTCGGTGCCTTGTCTTGATCTTTTTGCCATGCAGGATGCGGCCTATCGCGCGCAGGTGCTTGGCAAGACGCCGCGCATTGCTATTGAGGCTGGGCTGCGGCAAAGCTGGGATTGGCTGCTTGACGAGACTGACAGCTTTATCGGCATGACCGGTTTTGGTGCCTCGGCACCGATTGATGATCTGTATCATCATTTTGGCATTACCGCTGACGCTGTTGTTGCGGCAGCAAAACGCCAAATTGGATAAACAGACGATATAAAAACAGCATAATTTCTAGACAATATATGGCCAAACCATGATTGGTCAGCCGAAAAAATCAAGGAGATAGTCGCGTGACATTAAGATTGGCGATCAGCGGATTTGGCCGTATTGGCCGGATGACACTTCGTGCTTTTCAGGAAATGGGGCATCAGGATATGGAGATTGTGCTGATCAACAGCCCCGGGCCAGTTGAAACCTCGGCACATCTTTATGAATTTGACTCGGTTCATGGACGCGCTGTCGGCACGGTGACGCATGGCGACGATTGGATGGATGTTGGCAGTGGCAAAATCCATATGAGCCGCGAACGCGATCCAGCCAATATTCCGCATGCCGCACATGGTGTTGATATTGTTCTGGAATGTTCGGGAAAATTCAACAGCCGCGAAGCATCGGCCGCGCATCTTGCCGCTGGCGCAAAAAAAGTGCTTGTGTCCGCACCATGCAAAAACGCCGACCAGACCATTGTTTTTGGCGTCAATGACAGCCTGTTAACAGCTAATGCCGATGTGGTGTCAAACGCGTCCTGCACGACCAATTGTCTTGCCCCTGTTGCCAAGGTTCTGGCTGATAGCGTTGGCATTGAGGCTGGCTATATGACGACAATCCACGCCTATACTGGCGATCAGCCAACACTCGATTCAAGCCATAAGGATTTGCGCCGCGCCCGCGCCGCTGCCATGTCAATGATTCCGACCTCAACCGGTGCCACAAAAGCTGTTGGCGAGGTTCTGCCGCAATTACAGGGCAAGATGTCGGGATCGGCCATTCGGGTTCCAACGGCCAATGTTTCCGTTGTCGATCTGGTGGTCACGACAAGCCGCGACACATCACTTGAAGAAATTAACCAGCTACTCACCGCCGCTGCAAATGGCCCCATGAAAGGCGTTCTTGGCATCAATGAACGTCCGCTTGTTTCGATTGATTTTAACCATGACCCGCATTCTTCGGTTGCCGACCTGACCCAAACAAGCGTATTGAACAAGCGTTTGGTGCGGGTGCTGGCATGGTATGACAATGAATGGGGCTTTTCCTGCCGAATGTTGGATAATGCCGTCGCCATTGGCAAATTTTTGTAAACACGGATAGGCCTTTGCTGAAAACCACAGCGATGCGAACAAGGATTTAGCGATGAAACTCAACGGAAATGCCGTCAAACCCGGCAATGTGATCGAACATAATGGTCGTCTTTGGACAGCGGTAAAAGTGGCGCATGTCAAACCCGGAAAAGGCGGTGCCTTTGCCCAGATCGAATTGCGCGATATCCGCGATGGCACCAAATTGAATGAACGTTTTCGGTCATCAGAAACGGTTGAGCGCGTAATCCTTGATGAAGCTGCCTGTACCTTTCTTTATGATGAAGGTGACCATCTGGTGTTCATGCATTCCGAAACCTTTGAACAAATCAGCATCATCAAAGACATGGTTGGCGAGCGCGCTGCCTATTTGCAAGATGGCATGGTCGTGACCATGTCCAGCCATGAAGGTGATCCAATTTCAGTTGAGCTTCCCGATACGGTTGTGATGGAAGTTGTCGAGGCCGATGCTGTTGTCAAAGGCCAAACCGCATCATCATCATACAAGCCCGCTATTTTGGAAAATGGCGAGCGTGTTATGGTACCACCACATATCGAATCTGGCACACGCATTGTTGTGCGGCCGGAAGATGCAAGCTATGTAGAGCGTGCAAAGAATTAATTTTTAGCGTTACAGGACTTTTTATGGCAACCCGCTCCGCCCTCATCAATGTCATGCACAAGGCGGCCACCGCCGCTAGCCGCAATATGCTTCGCGATTTTGGCGAAGTCGAAAATTTGCAGGTTAGCCGCAAAGGGCCAGCCGATTTTGTTTCGCGCGTTGACACCAATGCCGAACGCATCATCAAGGCTGAATTATTAAAGGCACGCCCCGATTGGGGATTTGAGATGGAAGAAAGCGGCATCACCGCGGGTGCTGATCCTGATGCGCCTTGCTGGATTGTTGATCCGCTTGACGGCACCACAAACTATCTTCATGGCATTCCGCATTTTGCCATTTCGATTGCCGTTCGTGACAAGGGCAAAATCACCGCAGCCTTAGTCTTTGACCCGCTTCGCCATGAATATTTCTTTGCCGAGGCTGGATCAGGTGCCTATGTCAATGATCGCAGATTGCGCGTTTCCGGACGCCGCCAGATGGGCGAATCTATTTTTGCCACCGGCATTCCATTTATTGGGCGCGGCAGTGATGAAGACCATGCGCTTTTTTCCCGCGAATTATTCAACATCATGGGGGTCAGCGCTGGCGTGCGCCGGTTTGGTTCGGCCGCGCTTGACCTTGCTTATGTCGCCGCAGGGCGGTTTGACGGCTATTGGGAACATGGGTTGAAAAGCTGGGATATCGCCGCAGGTATCCTGTTGGTTCGTGAGGCTGGTGGCTTTGTGTCTGACTTTGCGTCGCGCGACCGCGTTTTGCAAAGCGGCGATGTCGTTGCTGGCAATCCGGCGATCCATGCTGAATTGCTAAAGCATCTTGCCAAAGCGCGGGCATAGCCCCTTTTGTGATCCTGCCAGATTTCGGTACGCGGCCAGAAGCTGCTTGGTATTTGCTGTCCAGAACCAGCGTGATTTTCGCGCCGTGATTGCAATTTCACCCAGCAAGACTTGCGAATATTCACAATCCTGCCATTGTTTGATGGCAAGAATTTACGCTATGTGGATTTTCGTGCCTGTCTGACAATTGCGATCATCCGCAAAAAACTGCCGTGACCGACCATGCCTAGGAGATAAGATCATGGAAACCAACCCAAGACGTTATCTTGTCAGAATGTTCATCTTTTTGCTTGGGGTTGGCATTATTGCCGCGCTTTTAGCCGCGCCGTTAAAAGCCGCCTTTATGGGAAATCCAGCATTAAATGGCGTTATTCTTGGCGCGTTTGGCATTGGCATTCTCTATATCATCCGGCAAACCCTGCGGCTGATGCCCGAACGCAATTGGCTTCTTGCGGTGAAATCCACTGGCAAGCTTGATCCACCCGAACGCCGGCCGGTTCTTTTGGCAACCGTTTATGCAATGCTGGCAGATTCACGCCATGATGCACAGCTATCGGCATTGTCGCTGCGTTCAGTTCTTGATGGCGTGGCTGCCCGCCTTGATGAAGGCCGCGAAATTTCCCGCTATATGATTGGCCTTTTGGTCTTTTTGGGTTTGCTTGGCACCTTTTGGGGGCTGTTGCAAACCATTGGCGCTGTTGGGAATGTTGTGAGTTCAATTGACACCAACAGCAATAATTTCGAGGCGATGATGGGGCAATTGCGGATTGGACTTGATGCGCCGCTTTCCGGAATGGCAACCGCATTTTCATCATCCTTATTTGGCCTTGCCGGTTCTTTGATCCTTGGGTTTCTTGACCTTCAGCTAGGCCAAGCCATGGGGCGGTTTTTTAACGAGCTTGAAGATTGGCTATCGGCCTTTGCCCGGTTTAATGATAGCAGCCCATCATCAAACGCCGGACAGAGCGCGCTTGCCAGCGGCATGAGCGAAGAAGCCGCCCGCGCAGTTATGGCTTTGTCGCAATCAATTTCAAATGGCGAGGATAACCGTGAACGCCTGCTGGAACAGGTTTCACAATTGACTGGCACGATGGCGCATTTGAACGAGGCCTTGGCCGATGACCGCCGCATTCGAGACCATCTGGCACAGTTAAACGCCAATATCATGCAGTTATCCGAAGATTTGCGCGCTGATCGAAACCGGCAAGCCGATATTGTGGCCAGTGAATTGCGCGGCCTGTCCTCATCAATCGCCGCGATGATTGACGTCAAAACGCGGCGCGGCAAAGGGGAATAGCCACAATGGCGCTGGCACGAATTGGCAATGCGCGACGGGTCGAAAATTTTACCTGGCCCGGCTTTGTTGACGCCTTAGCAACCTTGCTGATGGTGATCATTTTCGTGCTGATGGTCTTTGTGTTGATTCAGGTGAATTTGGCCTATCGTGTTTCGGGTCAAGATGCCACCCTTGGCGAGATGCGCCAGCAATTAGCCTCGCTTGGCGAGCTGTTGAATATTGAACGCCGTGCAAGCGCCGATCTTGCCGCCAATCTGGCGCAAATCACCAACCAGTTAAATGCCAGCAATGCCAATCGTGACGAGTTGCAAGCCCAATTGGCAAACGTGCAAGCCGCCATTGCGGCGCGGAATAGCCAAATTGCAAACCTGACAGCAAAACAGGCCGATACCGAGGCCGCCCTTGCCGCCGCGCGGAACAGTCTTGAAGACCGGTTGGGCGCGCTGCAGCTTGCCGAAGGGCAATTGGCAATGGCGCAAGCCCAGAACCAAAGCGCCGCCAATCGCATTGACGCGTTGCGCGCCGAAACCACCGCGTCAAAAGCCGAAATCGCACAAATGACCGGCGCCCTCGCCGCCTTGCGGCTTCGTATTGAAGAATTAACCAGCCTTCTTGCCGAAAAAGACCGGCAGGCAACGCAAGACAAGGTTGCCATTGCCAGCCTTGGGCGGTCATTGAACAACGCCCTGGCAAGCCGCGTTCAGGAATTACAGCGTTTCCGGTCGGAATTTTTTGGGCGGTTGCGCGACGTATTGAAAGGGCGCGACGATGTGCAGATTGTTGGCGATCGTTTTGTCTTTCAATCTGAAGTTCTATTTGCCCAAGGTCAGGCCGAAATTGCAGCCGAAGGTCGCGATCAGCTTGCCAAGCTTGCGGTTGCCCTTGCCGATATCGCCACCAAAATTCCCGAAGACATCAATTGGGTTTTGCAGGTTGACGGCCATACTGATGACATACCGATCCGCGCTGGCCGCTATGCTGATAACTGGGATCTTTCAACCGAGCGCGCGTTATCGGTGGTTCGCTTTCTCAATCAGCAAGGCTTGCCAGCCAACCGGCTAGCCGCCGCTGGGTATGGTGAGTTTCAGCCACTCGATGCCGCTGATAATGATGATGCCCGCCGCAAAAACCGCCGTATTGAGCTGAAAATCACCCAGCGTGTGGCGGTAAAATAGCCCCGCCCAAACGCCAAACAAACATCAAAACGGCATTGATGCTGACCCGTCGCATTGCCCCTTAGCATCTTTAAGTCGCATCATTAAATCGCATCACCAATTAGCAACGCCAACTAGCATCATTAGGCAACGCCGCTGCCGCATAATTGCGCCAAATGATACTTTTCGGCTATCCTTTTGGATATGTGCACGCCCCCCGACAGATGGTCACTGCCACTGCATGTGACCCGGCGGCATCAAAGGGGGCGTGTTTGCGGCCTTTTGACCGCTTTGATCATCACAACAAGCAGTTGTATATCCACTGGATTCAAACCGGAAACGCCTGGTAAGGACGCACCTCAAACAAGGTTTCAACACACCATGGCGGCAGTGGCGGTCCCGCCCATGCCGAACACGGCTTTTGAGCCGCAGATGCTTACTTTTCCGAATATTGGACACGCAATCGCCAAACCCTCTGATTTTATGGCGCTGGATTTGCCGGCGGTCGAAACGGCGGTTTTGACGCGTCACGATTTTAACCAGCTTGTTGGTTTCAAAGCCGAACTTCTGTTACCAGATATCAATAATTTGCATTTTGTCTATCCCGATCAAACCCATCTTCACTCAATCAACAAAATCACGCTTGAAGCACAATCCCTGCCGTCGATTGGCTTTTATTCCCAGCAAATCATCATGCCGATTGTAGAATTTTTAGAGCCGTTGACGACCAGCCTTTACCGGCCATTGTCGATGCAGACGCTGTGCTATTGTTTTGGATCTGAAAACCCATCACGTTTTTCCGGCACTGGCATGATTAATGTGGATTTCACGAATCAAACCGCCAATGTCCGCGAGGTTGATCTTCGCGATAACAATATGCACAGCCTTCGCGGCAACATGGCATTTCAGATCAGCAATCGAACCAACAGCTTTTTAGATGAAAGCGCCACGATGATGCTGCGGCTGGATCAACACGGTGAAAGTAGCTGGGACACCCGCGTGATTGGCGCATTTCAAAACCCCGAAACACCCGTGATCAACGGCCAATTTATCGCCACTTCAACCGCAGATGAGGCGATGATGATCGGGCATTTTACCAGCCAGTAAACGGGTTATTTTGGACATTACCCGACTTTTGGAATTGAAAACTGCAATTCAGCAAGCGTGCGATAGAGTGCCGATTCAACCATTAGCGATTCATGCGTTCCAACCGCCAGCAACCTACCCCGATCCATCAGCAAAATACGATCAGCGCGAACAATTGTTGCCAGACGGTGCGCAATCACAAGGCTTGTGCGATCAGCCATCAGATTTTCCAGAGCATGCTGAACCGCTGCTTCGGATTGTGCATCAAGCGCGCTTGTCGCCTCATCGAGAAGCAACAGACGCGGATTGCGAAGAATTGCGCGGGCAATGGCAATCCGCTGGCGTTGCCCACCTGAAAGCCGAACGCCCTTTTCGCCGACAAAAGCATCATAGCCGCCATCAATGGCCATGATGAAATCATGCGCTTGTGCCTGTTTTGCTGCGGCGATAATGGCCACATCATCGGCATCTGGCTGGCCAAAGGCGATATTTTCGCGAAGCGTTGCCGAAAACAGTGCCGATTCCTGCGGCACCAAACCGATATGGCCGCGCAAATCAGCAAGCGACAAATCACGAAGATCAATCCCACCAACCCGAACCGCCCCGTTCACCGGATCATAAAATCTGAGAAGAAGATGAAAAATCGTTGATTTCCCTGCCCCGCTTGGCCCGACAATCGCCACACGTTCGCCGGCCTTGATGGCAAAGCTTACATCGCTGATTGCTGGCCGGTTCACCGCGGCCGGATAGGCAAATTGAACAGCGGCAAATTCACATGCTGTGGCAGCCGCCCGATTGATCGGTTGCGGCGATGCTGGGGTGGGCAGGCTTGCCTTGGTGTCCAGCAATTGCGCAATGCGTTCAGCCGCACCCGCCGCCCGCTGTAAATCGCCAGCAAGTTCGGATAGAAAACCCGTCGAGCTTGCCACCAGAAACGCATAGAAAATAAAAGATGACAGATCGCCAGCGCTAATCCGTCCCGCCATCAAATCCTGCCCGCCAATCCACAGAATGACGCCAATTCCGCTAAAGACCAGAAAAATCACAATGCCACTTAACAGACCGCGAAGCCGAACTCGTGCAAGACCAGCGTCAAGCGACAGATCAACTGCCCGTTCAAAATGCCCTTTGACGTAATCTTCGCGGCCAAAGGCCTGCACCGTGCGGATAGCGCTAACCGTTTCTTCGGCTTCAACCCCGACATCGGCAAGGCGATCTTGTGCTAATCTTGAAGCAGCGCGTAACCGGCGCCCCATGAAAATCAGCGGCAACACGACCAGCGGCACAACGATCAACACCACAAGCGACATTTTCGGACTGGATAGAACCACCATCACAAGCCCGCCAATCAAAAGCAGGAAATTACGCGCTGCCATTGACAGGGTCGAGGTCATGACCGTTTGAACAATGCTCGTATCGGTTGTGATTCTGGATAATACATCACCGGTTCGGGCATTTTCAAACCATCCAGCCGATAAGGTAATGGCATGGCCAAAAATAGCACGGCGAATATCAGCCAGCACCATTTCACCAATTTTATTCACCATGCTGGTGCGAAGGTAACTGCCAAAGGCCAGAACCACCGCAATCATTGCTGTTGCCATCACCGCGCGATCAAGCAAGGCAGGGTCGCGTTTGCCAAGCCCTTCATCAACAAGATAGGCAAGCCCGCGCCCCATTCCAAGAAGCGCGCCAGCAACAAGCACAAGCGCCAAAATGGCAAGCGCGATTCGGAGACGATGTGGCTGAAGATAGGGCCAAAAGACGGCCAATAGCTGGCGGCTGGTGTAACGGCGATTTGTTTCCAAGGTCTGATCCGCCGGAAATGCTGTCTGCTGATCAGTTTTCTGCCCGTTATTCATTCATCAACCCCAATTTTCGTTCACCCAACCCGCGAACCATTTATTTTCTACGTCGGGGGGCTTGCTTATCATCGCTATAGGGGATATACCACCAGCGCTGTTTGTTGGCGAGGATCATTCTGCCGCATGGCAAATCTAGCATCACGAACAGGCAGTTAAGCGTAAAACCGGAGACCGGCATGAAAAAAGATATTCACCCAGATTACCACGAAATCACCGTTGTAATGACCGATGGCAGCGAACATACCACGCGCTCGACTTGGGGAAAGCCTGGCGATGTGTTGAAACTCGACATTGACCCAAAGACCCATCCAGCATGGACTGGCCAGCATCGTATCCTTGACTCAGGTGGTCAGGTTGCCCGCTTTAACAAGCGCTTTGGCGGTCTTGGCATCAAATAAGGCTGTCCCAGCCCGATTTGAAACCCAAATCTACCCATCGACAAAAGCCAGCAATTGCTGGCTTTTTTCTTGTCTTATCACTTTTGATGGCGAAATGCCTCTTTTGATGGCAAGGGACCGCACCGCAACTGAACCGGCGGCGCTTTTGCAGCGGCGGCTTATACCGATAACCGGCAAGGTTTAATCGGTTTGGCGGGTTTTGATCGTAGCCTGTGCTGCGGCAAGACGCGCCGCAGGAACGCGGTAAGGCGAACAAGATACATAATCAAGACCGACCTTTTCAAAGAACAGAATTGAATCGCCATCGCCGCCATGTTCACCGCAGATGCCAAGCTTGATATCGGGACGGGTTTTGCGGCCACGCTCAACCCCCATTTCGACCAGAGTGCCAACCCCTTCAAGGTCAATCGACACAAACGGATCAACCGGATAAATCTCTTTATCAGCATAATCATGCAGGAAAGATCCGGCATCGTCACGGCTGATGCCAAGCGAGGTTTGCGTCAGATCATTCGTCCCAAAGGAAAAGAATTCGGCCTCAACCGCCAGATCAGCCGCACAGATTGACGCGCGGGGCAATTCAACCATTGTGCCAACAAGATATGATATCGTGATACCGGTTTCCGCCATAACCGCAGCCGCAGCCGCGTCAATCTCGGCCTTGCAAAGCGCAATCTCCCGTGCCGTTGCCGCGAGCGGAACCATCACTTCGGGAATGGGTGACTCGCCAGTGTTTTTAGCAACAGCGCAGGCCGCCTCAAAAATAGCGCGGGCTTGCATCCGGCAGATTTCCGGATAAGTCACCGCCAAGCGGCAGCCACGATGGCCAAGCATCGGGTTGGTCTCGGCAAGCTTGACCGAGCGTTGGCGTGCCGTCTCGATTGTGACGCCAGCGGCGGCGGCAACTTCGGCCAATTCATCGGCCGAATGCGGTAAAAACTCATGCAATGGCGGATCAAGAAGCCGGATGGTGACTGGCAAACCAGCCATGATGGTAAATAATTCTTCAAAATCACGGCGCTGCATCGGCAATAGTTTGGCAAGCGCCAATTCACGGCCTTCAGTATCGGCAGCCATGATCATCTGGCGCATGGCAATGATGCGGTCAGCATCAAAAAACATATGTTCGGTTCGGCATAGGCCAATGCCCTGCGCACCGAAATCAAGGGCAACACGTGCCTCGGTCGGGGTTTCGGCATTGGTACGCACTTCCATGCGGCGCACCTCGTCAGCCCAACCCATAACGCTGGCAAAGGCACCTGACATTTTCGGCTGGATCGTATCGACTTTACCGGCATAAACCTCACCGCTGGTGCCATCAATGGTGATAACATCACCTTCGACCAAAACCTGATCAGCGATAAAGACCTTACCGCTTACCTCGTCAAAGCGCACATCGCTTGCACCCGAAACACAGGCTCGCCCCATGCCACGCGCAACCACCGCCGCATGGCTTGTCATGCCACCACGCGCCGTCAGGATACCGGCAGCAGCATGCATACCGTGAATATCTTCAGGGCTGGTTTCAAGGCGCACCAGTATCACCGCCTCGCCGCTAGCCGCCATTTCCTCGGCACGATCGGCATTCAGCACAATCTTGCCGCATGCAGCGCCCGGTGATGCGGGCAGACCGCGTGCCAGAATGACCTTTTCAGCATCGGGATCTAGCGTTGGATGAAGCAGCTGGTCAAGCGCGTTCGGATCAACCCGACATAGGGCTTCGTCGCGGGTGATTAACCCTTCATCAGCCATTTCAACAGCCATGCGAAGCGCGGCTTCGGCAGTGCGTTTTCCGCTACGGGTTTGCAGCATATATAACACGCCCTGCTGGACGGTAAATTCAAGGTCCTGCATATCGCGATAATGCGCCTCAAGCGTTTTGCGAACCGCATCAAGCTGATCAAAGGCCGCCGGCATGGCTTCTTGCATCGACAAAGCATCACCGCCGCCTTTTTCGCGGGCAGCCGCCGTTAATGGCAATGGCGTGCGAATACCGGCAACAACATCTTCGCCTTGCGCATTGATCAAAAACTCGCCGTAAAAGCTGTTTTCACCGGTTGATGGGTCACGCGTGAACGCAACACCGGTCGCGCAATCATCACCCATATTGCCAAACACCATGGCCTGAATATTGACCGCTGTTCCCCATGCGGCAGGAATGTTATTCAGCCGCCGATAGGTGATGGCGCGGGTATTCATCCAGCTGGTAAATACCGCCCCAATCGCGCCCCAAAGCTGTTTCCACGGATCTTGGGGAAAGCCGGTGCCAGCCTCATCTTGAACAATGTCCTTATAGCTGGCGACAAGTGCTTTTAAATCATCACCAGTCAATTCAGTGTCTTCATAAACGCCGCGTTGAAGCTTCATATCCTCAAGCGCATCTTCAAACAGGCCGTGATCGACCTCCATCACGACATCGCTATACATCTGGATAAACCGGCGATAGCTGTCATAGGCAAAACGCGCATCATTGGCGCGGTTGGCAAGGCCTTCGACCGTAGCGTCATTCAGCCCAAGATTGAGAACCGTATCCATCATGCCCGGCATCGAGGCGCGCGCACCTGACCGCACCGAGACAAGAAGCGGGTTAGCGGAATCGGCAAAACGGGTGCCGGTTTCGCTTTCGATTTTCGCAATGGCGTCACGCACCTGCTGATCTAAAGTGTCAGGATAGGTTTTGTCATGGTCATAAAAATGCGTGCAGACATCGGTACTAAGGGTAAATCCGGGCGGAACCGGCAGGCCAATGCCACTCATTTCGGCAAGATTAGCGCCCTTACCACCAAGAAGATTGCGACGCGATGCATCGCCATCGGTTCCTGTTTTGCCAAAATTATAAACCCATTGTGTCATGTCTCTATCTAGCCTTCTATTTTCGTGAAATCGGCCACAGCCAACATTTTTTCACGAATCATTGCCAATAGCCCAAGTCGGTTCAGGCGGATCGCCGGATCATCGTCATTCACGACGATTTTTTCAAAAAACAAATCAATGGGGGAACGCAGCGCACCAAGCGCGGCAAGCTGCGACTCAATATTGTCTTGTTTCACAGCCATTGTCGATAGTGGATCAAAAAGTGCTTTTTCAGTTTCGGTAAATAGTGCCGGATCAGATGTTGCGGCAAAGGCGGTTTTGGCCTTTTTTTCCTCAGCAGCAAGGATGCTGCTGACCCGCCGCCAACCAGCCATCAACCCGGTGCCATCGGCAGCGGCCAAAAAGCCAGCAAGCGCTGATGCGCGTGTCGCCATCAAATAGATATCGTCACCATCATCATCGGCCAAGGCCGCGGCTACCACATCATGCCGCATTTTCTGATCACGAAGATAGCCGCGAAGCCGGTCACGAATAAAGGGCAACAGATCGGCATCAACTTTGGCAAAGCCATAGCCGCTGGCACTCGCCTGCAAAATCTTGCCAAGCGGGATGGTTAGCTGTCCATCAACAATAATACGGATAACGCCCAAGGCCGCACGGCGAAGCGCAAACGGATCTTTTGAGCCGGTTGGTTTGGCATCAATGCCAAAAAACCCGACAAGCGTGTCAATCTTATCCGCCAGCGCAACAACCATGGCTTCGGGTGTTGCTGGCAAATCATCGGCCGGGCCTTGCGGCCGATAATGCGCGGTAACGGCATCGCAAACGGCTTTGTCCTCACCGCTGGCAGCCGCGTAATAGCCGCCCATAATGCCCTGCAATTCAGGAAATTCACCAACCATACCCGTGACAAGATCAGCCTTGGCAAGACGGGCAGCGCGTGATGCGGCTTTTGGGTTGGCAGATGGCATATGCGGCGCAATGGCGCTTGCCAGCTTTTCCATCCGGATTGCCTTATCGTGGATCGAGCCAAGCCCCTCATAGAATGTGACATCGCCAAGTGCGGGAAGATAGCTTTCCAACTGGCGTGCCTGATCCTGTTGCCAGAAAAATTCGGCATCGGCCAATCGCGCCCGCAAAACACGCTGATTACCGGCGATAATCACCTTATCGCGTTCCGCATCGCCAAGCCGGTTTGATAGAACGATGAAATGTGACGAGAATTTTCCATCAGCATCACTCAGCGTGATGTATTTCTGATGCGTTGCAATTGTGGCTTGTAGCAATTCTGGCGGCAGCACCATGAACCGGTCTTCGATCTGCCCCATAAGCGGCGTTGGCCATTCGACCAAACCAGCAATATCGGCAAGATAATTGCCAAGCTGAGCCTCATTGAGATGACATGACTGGCTGGTGGCTAGTTTTTTAGCTTCGCTGATAATCGCGTCATGGCGTTCATCTTGGTCAAGCATCACATAGCCAGCCCGCAATCTGGCCTTTACATCATCAAGGCTGATAACGCCGGCAAGGTCAATATCGTCAGGGGCTTCAAAATAATGGCCGCAGCTAGTCGCGCCAAAAGTGATTGCATCGCCACCACCCAGATCCAGCGCACCGGCAAGCGGTTTGCCATCAAACAAAATATTGATCCGGTGAAGCGGGCGCACCCAGCGGAATTTACCGCGACCCCATCGCTGGCTTTTTGGCCATGGAAAATGGGTCAGAATATCAATAATGATCGGCGCCAACAGCGCGGCCGTATCACCGCCGGTGATTTCGCTTCGTGAGAATAAGAACCGGCCTTTTGGCGTATCTTCTTCGACAAGCTCTTCGCGGCTGACCCCGGCCGATTTCAAAAAACCGGCAATCGCCGCCGCGGGCGCATCAACACGCGGCCCGCGTTTTTCGATGATGCGGTCCGGCTGCGATGCGGCAATATTGGTGACATAGGCAAGCAAATGACGCGGCGCACAAAGGCCGGTTGCCACACTGTTATCATGCCAGACGCCAAGCGTTGTGAGGGCCGATTCAATAAGCCGTGCCAGATCACGGCCAGCACCAGCCTGCATGCGGGCAGGAATTTCTTCTGAGACAAATTCAATTACCAGATCAGCCATTGGTTGTGGTCTCCGTTATTCCCATCCATGCCTCGCAGCATCCTTTGGCCAAGTTCCGAACACGCCCGATATAGGCGGCGCGTTCAGTCACCGAAATCACCCCACGCGCATCAAGCATATTAAACAGATGGCTGGCTTTCATACATTGATCATAGGCTGGCAATGCGAGTGGCGTCTCCAACCCCAGCAAGCGGCCACATTCAATTTCGGCATCACGGAAATGCCCAAGAAGCATATCCGTATCGGCATGTTCAAAATTCCAGCCGGAAAATTCAACCTCGGCGCGTTTGAAAATATCGCCGTAAGTTTTGCCGCCTTCGGCAGCTGGCACACCATCCCAATCAAGGTCATAGACATTTTCAACGCCTTGAATATACATCGCCAGCCGTTCCAACCCGTAGGTAAGTTCAAGCGGCACCGGATTACATTCAATCCCGCCAACCTGTTGGAAATAGGTGAATTGCGAAATTTCCATGCCATCACACCAGACTTCCCAGCCAAGACCCCATGCGCCAAGCGTTGGTGATTCCCAATCATCTTCGACAAACCGGATATCATGCTTGTCAGGATCAAGCCCAATTGCCTTTAGCGAGTCGAGATATAGCGCCTGCGACTCCGCTGGTGATGGTTTGAAAATCACCTGAAACTGGTAAAAATGCTGCATCCGGTTTGGGTTTTCACCATAGCGCCCATCCGACGGCCGCCGCGATGGCTGAACATAGGCCGCGCGCCAAATATCATCGGGGCCAAGCGCACGAAGCGTTGTTGCCGGGTGAAATGTACCAGCGCCAACCTCCATATCATAGGGCTGCAGGACAACCGCGCCCTGCTTTGCCCAATGGCGTTGTAAATTCAGTATTATCGACTGGAAATCGGTTCTAATTTCGTCGCTTTGTGATGTTGGCATCAGTCACGATTCCTATTGCAAAAGATGCACGGAAATTAGCCGGAAACCGCATCAAAAGGCAAGCTGTTGCTGCCGCTAATAGGGACAGTTTTCCCGATCACAGGTCTCGCCGCTTACCCATGCCCCGCAAATTGTGCATTCCTGCAAATCAACCGAGGCGTCATTCGGGTCTTTTTTCGCTGCTCCCGCCGTGTTGCCATTTTTGTCTAATGGCTGATCAGCACGGTTTTTCTGGCGCGCCTCGATAAACCGAAATGCCATCCAGACAAGCCAGATCAGGGCAAAAAGACCAAGGATTTTTGGAAGTGAGAGAACCATTATTCAAGCGTCCTTTAAAGGCGTAATCCGACATGCGTAATGCAACCGGCGTGATGCTGGATTTTGCGGAAAGCCAGCGATTGGTCTGCCAGCAACGGCGAATATGACGTTATCCTGACATAACCGGTTTGACTTTTACAGCCCGAAACGCGAAAAATAAGCGCGCTCAATCGCAAGATCGGCGGTTTCCTGCACAAGATGGCTGCTCATTGCCGGAAGTCCAAGCGGCAGGAATTTGCGCTTTGGCTCAACAAACATCACATCAGTGTCATCACCAAAACGTTGAAGCAATGTTTGGCGACATTCACCAAGCCCATCAATCAATCCCAATTCAAGCGCACGTTGGCCTGTCCAGAACGCGCCGCTGAATAATTCATCATGCGCGCCTTTCAGCCGTGACCCACGACGCTGTTCGATATGGCTGATAAATTGTTTGTGAATATCGGCCTGCAACCCTTTCAGCCGGTCAATTTCTTCATCGCGTTCAGGCTGAAAGGGGTCAAGCGTCATTTTGGCCTCGCCAGCGGTGTAAACCCGCCGGTCAATGCCAAGCTTGGCAATGGCTTTATCAAAACCGAAACCGGCCGATATCACCCCAATAGACCCGATCACCGATGCCGGATTGGCATAAATCTCATCGGCTGATGCCGCCAGCCAATAGCCGCCACTCGCCGCCACATCTTCGCAAAACGCCAAAACCGGCACATCGGCGCGGTTGGCAAGGTCACGAATGCGCTGGCCAATCAATGATGATTGCACCGGCGAGCCTCCAGGCGAGTTAATGATGATGGCGACGGCCTTGGCACGCTTGACCGAAAAGGCCTTTTTCAATTGCGGTTCAACCGATTCAAGCGATAGGCCGCGCCGTCCAAGACTGCCCGATTGCGAGATTACACCGCTTAACCGCACCACCGGCACAACCGACCTGCGGCGCCGCCAAAACATTATTTTGGACAAAAGTCCCATTTCGCCTATTTCCCTTCATCTGGCATCACTGCCAATCACATCCTGCCAATCACACCCTGCCAATCACGCTATGCCGATCACGCTATGCCGATCATCCACTGGCAATCACGCCTAGACCCTGCGGGCAGGATGCACCATATACAGACCTTCACCATTCATAATGCGGCTAGCGGCTTCGGTAAAGCTGCCATCATCATTATGCATGATAAGACCGGGTAAAATCGCGCCCGGGCCAGACACCGCCTTGCGCACCTGAATGATCACCCGCCCAGCCGGCACCATTGGCCGCGGCCAAAGCGGGAATTGCAGAATTTCTGAAGCACCCGCCATGGTAAAAAGATGGATCAATTCATCCGCCCGATCAGCCCGGCAAATAAAGCTGATCCGTCCACGCGGTTTTGCCGCCCAGATTGCCGATTTAACCCAATCACCAAGCGCCAATCCTTCGCCGATATGCGCCAAAGCCCGCCGTTTGTCGCGCGGCCTTGTGCCGGTTGCGTAATGATAGGGCGGGTTACTGACAACATGATCAAAACTGCCTGCTAGAACGGGTGGCATTTTGGCAATATCATCGCGCAGAATACGAAGCCGGTCATCAAAACCATTGGCCGCGACATTTCGTTGTGCCAATGCCGCCATCACCGGATCAATCTCAATCGCGGTGATCTGCACCGCATCAAGCCGCCGTGCCAAACACAGGCTGATCCCGCCAACCCCTGCCCCCATATCCAGAATACGGCCACGATTAACCCCAATCGCCGCCGCCAGAAGCACCGCATCCGTGCCAACGCGAAACCCGCTTTTTGGCTGCATAACCGACACGGTTTTGCCAAGCAAATGATCATGAGTTACCGCCAGATCATCAAGGCCATCAGGCGGTGCGCCATCGCCGGTTTTGGCATCATTTCCGATTGTCGGATCTTGGCTCATGTTTTTGTCACCCCTAGCAGGTGCTGGCTCGGCTGGTTTTGCTGCCAGCCGCTGGACAAACGTCCATGATCAATCATCATAAAATTCATTTGCATCCTCAAGCAGCGTTTTTGCCGCCAAAAGCCGTTTCGTTGGCACCATAATCCGGCGCGGAAAAGCCCCAATGCCAGCCTCAAGCGCCGAAATATTTGCATCAAACACATGCGCCTTAATGCCCGCATCACGCAACAGCGCCAGCAAAAATGACAGGCGCACATTATTGGTTGTGCTAACAAGATGTTCCATGAAGCCACATCATGCCGCATTTTTGGCGAATTACCAAGCATTGCAACGACAAAATCCGCCGTGGGCTGGCCTTTTTCCCTTGCTAGTCGGTGATGTGGCATCGTAATGAATGGGAAAGATTTTAGACACGCCATCCATGCGCGCCGCCAATGGTCGGCGCGATGACGCTGTCGCCAAAAAGCCAAACGGCTTTAAATTGCGCAAAAACATATTTCCTTTAGGAAGATGGCAAATCGCCATTTAATAGGTTGAAAGAATGAGTGCTAACCCTGCAATCAAGAATCACGGCGAACTGGTTTCGCTTGACCCGCTGGTCAATCTGCTTGCCGATGATATGAAAGCCGTCAATGCAATGATTTTGCAACGGCTTGCCAGTGACGTGCCGTTGATTCCCGAATTGGCCGGACATTTGATTGCCGCTGGCGGTAAACGCATCCGCCCGATGATGACCCTTGCCGGCGCGCAAATTGCCGGTGGCAGCGCGCATGCTGTGGGGCTGGCAACCGCCGTCGAATTCATCCATTCGGCAACGCTTCTTCATGATGATGTGATTGATGAGTCGAATTTGCGACGTGGCCGCGATACGGCAAATGCGCTTTGGGGAAATGAAGCGTCGGTTCTGGTGGGTGATTTTCTGTTTGCCCGCGCTTTTGAATTGATGGTTGAGGCTGGTGATATTAAGGTTCTGGGCCAGCTGGCCAATGCGTCGGCGCGGATTACCGAAGGCGAAATCAAACAAATGACCATCGCTGGCATGCCCGACACGCCGCAAGATGCCTATTTCGATGTGATTACGGGCAAAACCGCGATTTTATTCGCCGCCGCTGCCGCCGCCGGTGCCAAATTGGCAGGCGCAAATGATGATGATGTTGCGGTGATGCATGATTACGGGCTGCAGCTTGGGCTGGCATTCCAGATCATGGATGATGCAATGGATTATGGCGTCAGCAGCAGCGCGATGGGCAAAAATACCGGCGATGATTTCATTGACCAGAAAATCACCCTTCCGGTCATTCTGGCATGGCAGGATGGCGATGCAAATGACCGCGAATTCTGGCAACGCACAATGGGTGATGGCAATTTTGCCGATGGCGATCTTGCCACCGCACAGGCCATTCTTGCCAGCCATGATGCCATTGACCGGTCGATTGCGATTGCCGGTGATTATGCCAATGCCGCCATTGCCGCGCTGTCACGGCTGTCATCACCGGGTCAAAGCCAGATGCCCATCATCGCCGCGCTTGGCGCCGCCGCCAGGTTTTCAGCAGCACGGCAAAATTAGGCACCCAATCTATCCGCGCCCAATCTATCCGCGCCCAATAAACCTCGCCCAATAATCCGCAGATGCTTCGTATTTCGTCGGAAAATTCGGCCTATAGCAGTTACCAGCGGCGGATTGATGAGGTACATATCATCGGGCGTGTGGTATGGTTTGCGCGTCGCCTATAATGAAGAATTTTAACTAAGCGTTTTGAATTGGGCGTTTTCTCTCTTGCGCAT